>Ga0116185_1001669_pt1 | contig 21807 bp, 11 predicted proteins | sample AD_JPNNA7_MetaG_FD_89754 | JGI IMG/M metagenome (GOLD analysis project Ga0116185, IMG submission 89754) | Active sludge microbial communities of municipal wastewater-treating anaerobic digesters from Japan - AD_JPNNA7_MetaG | ecosystem: Engineered > Bioreactor > Anaerobic > Digestate | place...
TCACATAGTGGGCGTATCCATCCATAACGTTTGTTCTGTCAGTATAATCACAGGGCTGTAGTAAATCAAATACATCAGGCTGGGTAAGGGCCGTTATCTTTACTTGAATGATGGCAAGTTCTTCTTCGCTTAATGCATTGCCATGTTCATCTTCCTTATTCTCCAGCATCTGGACATAGGTTTCTAACAACGCCTGACGTTCTTCTTCATTCTTACACTGCAACACTTCATCCCTATAAAAAGCAATCACCACATTTGTATCATTACTATAGGTGGTAAGTGTTCCCACACATTCATTGTATTTCCCCTCACTGTCTATTGCTTTTAGCATGTCCTGCATGTTAGTTGCTACTGTATAATAATAGCTATACTGTAATGCCTCATCATGCCCTTTTGTCATCATACCAGTTGTGCATTCTTCTATCACCTTTTCATACAAACTATCCCACGCTACAGTCCCATCATCACCGGTTATTTCACTTTTTACTGCATGCAATAGTTCAGTAAACGCTATAGCCATATCTCTGTTTTTAGTAAAATATGCTACTGTTGCATCCTTTTCTGCTTGCTCTGCTAGTTGTATACTATGTTCTTTAGTAAATTCAGATTGTGTAAGGTTTTCATTTTTCATGTCGTGCAGCAGATACACTACAACCTTGTGCGATAGTTCATAACAATCAGAAATTGCATTGTTTACATTCTCTATTGCTCTGGATAGCATTGCAGCGCTTACATTGTACTCATGTTCAATAATTGTCAGGTATTCCCTATAGAGAGTATCAAGGGGTTGGTATATAACGGTATTGTCTACTATTGTTATAGTATTTTTATTGTAGATTCCATATAACAAATTGCTCAATAGTATTTCCTGTGCTTCTGTTTGTATCTCCTCATCTGTTTTTGTCGCATCGTTAACAAGCTCAAGTAACGCGTTGCTATCAACAAGCCCCGCTGTATAGTCATACAACAACCCTGCTGCTTGCGTTCGTACCTCCTCATTACTATCAGTCAAAAGCAAAATCTGCTCATTTATCATAGCCCAGCTGATTGGCATAACATCACTCTCTGGTACTATTTTCATTCTATATTCATTAAGCTTATATATAATTGCCTCATGTACTTTTTCATTATCATTATCAACGTTGACAATCTGTTTCCATGTTACATAATTATCTTTTACAACATTATATTCATTGTACACTTCGTTTACTTTCTCCATCAATGTCTTTATATATGCTATGCGTTCATCATTCTCTAATCCTGGAAATAATATATCGTATGCATCGGTATTTAAAAATAGCTCGTTTGCATTCTCTTCAATCGCTTCCACTATTTCATCAAGTGGCTTATCCTGCATACTTTCCAATATCTCATGTGCATATCGTAATCCTTTCACCTCACCCTCATCGCTTACATACCCCTCTAATGCCTTAACCGCCAACTCTACACGCTGTGCATACGCTGCAGCATCATCATTTCTCTCTTTTAATAGTATCGATGCATAATAATCCTTTTTTGCCTGTATCCATTTCCTTTCCTTACCTTCTATTCTATTGTTTATCGCTATAATCTGCCCTGTTGCCTCCTGTATCATCTGAATGGCTATTTCCTTCGCATCAGGATTGGTATAGTATAAACAACGCTCCATAGCCTCCTGATACGCTTTCTGTGCTGCTTCATAGGCAATGCGTACCAGTTCTAAATTCTTTTGTGTGCTATCCACGTTGCTTTGTGCACCGATAAGTGCTTCCTTCAATTCCCCTGAAAGCAGCGCCATGGCATCGCGGTAATCTTTTTTTGCCTTTGTATATGCTTCCGTTGCTTTTAAAAGATTTTCTTTTTGTGTCTGCGCATCTGGCCTTCCTGCCTCATCATAGGCATACTCATACAGCTTTTGTGCCCGCTGTAACCGCTCTTCCCAGTATGCAAGCGTAATCTTCTCCTTCTCTAAATCAAATTCCGCTGCAGTCATCAGGTAAGGATCTCCTGTTAACTGATATATACCATCAATAATAACCGCTCCCTCAGTGTCACTGTATACATAGTACTCATACAATGGATTCCCCTCATCATCATACTGCCCATCATCAAGTAGCCCGCTGTTCCGGCTTATAACCTTCTTATATCCAAATACATCTTCAAACCCACCATCGTTTGTTTGTATATAGCGCCAAAATGCATCAAGCCGGCTTACCAACCACCCCGCTGTTCCAACATTGCTGCAAGCTGGCACATCTTCACTTAATGGAATCTCACCCCGTATATATGCATCATATAATGAATAACAAAATGCCTGCTTCTCTGCTATCAAGTTTGCAGCATCTGAATACTGCGCCAAACTCGTAAGTTTTTCCATTACTTCGTCAAACGATGCAAATCCATCCCCCCCTATATTCTTAAGAATATGCACAATCTGTATCCCTACTATGTACTCCTGTAGATGAGTATCCAATGTAAACGCATTCACAGTATCAATATTTTCTATCTTTTCTTCCGTATACGCTGTATACAACAAACTAAATGTCGACATGCTTTCATAAAATGCCTCTTCTTCGCCTATATAACCATTCGTAAACATTCCAGCAGTAAAAGTGGTTACCGGATCTCCCCACATATCCTGTGTGTGGTATTGCACTGCCATACGAGCCACTAATTCTCTATACTTTCCCGTAATAGCATGCCATTGCACCAATTGATCATAAACCGCCTGCTTCAATGTTTTTGTATCGGTTCTATCGGCCTGTAAATATCCCTCTATAAATAAACGCTGCTCGGCTTTATTGTTATATTCTATACCTGTCAGGGTTTTAAAATACTCCTTTAGCCATCCTATATTCTCATAGGCTACCTTCAATGACTGTGAGCCCGTTGTCACAAGCTCCCGCACCGATGCGCTGTAATCATCAAATTGCTCTTTTTGTGCCTGTATCGTCTCATCTAAAAGCGCCAGTGCCTCTACATACTGCTGATCTGCCTCAACAAAACTATCGTTCCAATTGACTATACCCTCCCGTATCTGTGTCTGTAGAGCAGTAATCCACTCATCGCGCTTTGCCTTCAGTGTTGCATACGCATCTGCCCATACTGCATCCATTGCATCATAGCTTTCTAGTGAGCTCTTCTCCCACCCAAGCCGTGCTGCAATGAGCCTGTCCTCAGCCGACTTCCATGCATACATACCTGCCTGCACCAGCGTCTCTATATCCTCACCATCCGGCGCTACCCCTATACCGCCTACACTGTATGAAAGCTTATCCTCCAGCGCTGCAAAAATAGCATCTGCTTTCTTCTCGGTTTCCTGCAGTACAGTGCTGGTTATTGCCTCAGCACTGGCAAGCTCGCTTTCTCGTCGTAAACTGTCGGTATCGCTAAAATACTCCCACATGTATTTATTTTGTGCCCCTATGAAGTAGAGCTCTATATCTCGACGGGCTGCCTTCTCTACCTGGCTAATACCCTCACCAATAGCATCAATAAATCCTTCCCTGTATGCCTGTACCTCATCCTGTATCCCTGCTATGAATTCCTCTCGCTGTGCTGCAAGCGATAACCCAATCCCTGCCAAAATATCCTGTACATACTGCCCTACCCCTTCATCCCACGCACGATAGGTCGCTACCATATCCTCAAGCGGTTCACCTGCTACCATCTGCTCTACCTTCGCAATAAGCTCCTCTTTCGCATACTGCGGCATCACAATCTGTGCACACCGTGCATCAAAACGCCCCTCCGCTTCATCGAGCATTGCCTGTATGGTTTCGTTAGCCTCCGCTTTCAGTTGTGATAGCTGTGTTTCCCACTCACTTTCAGGTGCATCGATGCTACCTGCATACGCTGCCAGTATCTCCTTCTCCCACAGTGTGTACGCTGCCTCCGCTGCTTGCTGCGCTTTTGCACTAAATGCCGCCTTCGTCTTCTCATTCACTGCCGATTGTAACGAGCGCTCCAACTGCCCTTTCTGCTGGCTATGCTCAAATGCTGTAAGTGTCCCTGCAAAAGCAGCCCCACTCATTATGATAACAATACCAATACCTGCAAGTATCCGTTTCATACTGCCTCCTGTGCGATAGTTACTGTAAATGGGTGTTCCGGAATGGAACAGATTGTAAAATTGAGACTGGATATCCGTATTTTTAAACTGTCACAGAATGTTTGTAGTATATATGCAAAACTCAAGAAGAAATGGTGTACATCGCCATACCCATTCTTTCTAACACTCATTCCCGAATGAATACTGCGCACCTGTTCTGAAACATTAAGTTTTCTCTGTTTGATAAGAGGGTAGGAAAAATGCCTCAACCACGAGGGATAGGCTTCACGCTCTCTATAGTAAAAACGCTCATATAAATATACTATCGCTGTAACCAGCGCCATTCCCAGTTGCAACGCGCCATCATTTACCTTCCCCTTCCCATCTTTTACTGCTTTCCACGCTACCAGCGTCATGATTGCACCAATAGTATATGAACCCCCCTCGTGTTTCCATGTACATCCGTCTTTGTTTACGGTATACCTATGGATGGGGATCATTGCCTCCTCATCCATCATATCCATTATCCTCTGCCGGGCAAGCATCGTTTCCGTTTGCTGTGTTGCCCGTATCACGATAGCCTTTACATCGTCTGTTCCTGTGCTGCCATCCGCCTTATCATTGCTATATATATGCGTACCAGGTTTACCATATCCCCCTGTGCCTTTTACTGCACCCGTAGTATATCCTTCCAACTCGGCATACTGTTTCAGGAATAACAATACACTCCTCTTTGTATACCTCCCCTTCTCCCCATATGCATGGATAGAATACTTACCACCATACACATCAATGACACCAGGCAACAATACGTTCCCTGCATCATGACATACCCCTGCCTCCACTCTCACACTTACCGTAAAAGCGCTTACAACGATACTGCATATGCCGATAAACTTCTGTATTCGCATTACATTCCACATATACTTATGTATGGCGCATGCCAGCATTACTATTTTTAAAAAGAATTCCGCGCTTTTTAAAACCATCCATACTATGCATTTTTTGTCAATCATAAAAATATAAATTGCTATTTTTTTATTATTTTTTGCTTTTTATATGTATTTTTTGTTGACTTAATGCATAAGATAAATTCAATAGTTAACATATATACATTATATATATGAATGCATTATACAGAGTCGTAAATATTAATTCTGCAAAAGTGAGCGGTGCTATTTGTTTATATTTAAGTTACTATAAAGTAAGGTGTGTAGTTATTTAATCTGGATAATTGTATTTTTTATCTAGATATATCCATACAAAAAAAGTATTATAATGTACTAAAAATTTTTTCTTTTGGTATTAATGGTTTTTAATAATTATAAATTAACGTTGAATATTAGCCATGCATCAGTTCACCACATCCTATAGATAGAGGCATATATACAAATGAGCATCATTATGAAACGAGGTTGATAATGAATTTATTATATTATCCTAAATTTAATGCTTTAACACTATTGCTCATCATTATTGTCATAGCTATCTTGCTTATTACCTGTTCAAAACCTCAAATAAAAGAAAAACCTCAATCTATTATAATTCAGGGTAATCGAGAGATACCTGGATATAATAAATTACATACTATTGATATTGTAACAATGAAGAATTCTGAAATTATCAAAGACATGAATACTGTAACTCTCAACTATCACCTATCAGAAACCACAGAAACTATTAACAATGAATTATTTACAATCTGGAATCAAGAAATACAGAAGATATTACTAAGAAAAGGGTTTAATATTTTACAAAACGCAACACCTGATGAACTTTTTGAGGAAGATAATAATCCAAAAGAGGGCCAAACGGTATGTACCATCGATGTGCTTACCATCAGGAAAGAATCCGAAGTAACAATACTTGAAAATAATAACATACCAAAACCTTTCCAGTATATGTACAGTTACTTTGTTGCAGAAATTAGCGCATATATCAGTCATAATAATACCATAGTATGGCGTGGCAATGTAACTATTACCTCATTTGATCTATTGAATTATAAAAAGTTAATTAACCAGCCTATCCTTTTCTACAAAGCGGTTACCGATTATGTTTATTCCAAAAAAGTTAATGATTGGATAAAGCAAAATATGGAACTATTGGTTACCGATAATTTTACTAAATACTACTCATCAAATAGCGATGAAAGCTTACATAAAAAAGAACTGATTGCATATGCCGTTCAAACATTATTTACACCGCTAAAGGCTGAAAAATGAATCGTATAACCATTTTTACTATATTATCGTTAATACTTGCTTGTAATAATGATGACAAAGCCCTCGAATTATATAATCAAGCGGTAATACAATATATAAATAAAGATTTAGTCGGCGCTGAACGTTTATGTATTCAATCTATAAATGAATCAAAGATACCTGAAGCTTTTTTTCTTTTATCAAAAATTTATTATTTTACTAACAATCAACAGTTTGAATCTACTATTAAAAAATATATAAAATACACCCATAGCTCGCAAGGCTATACTTTATATGCCCGGTGGTGTATAGAACACAACAATAAAAAAAAAGCTATAGAAAATTGTAACAGGGCATTATCACATTCGCCAAACGACCCCATAGCGCTTTACCTGTTAGGAACTATCTATTATACTGATAAAAATTATGAAGATGCTATCATTACATTTCATAAAGCTTTCCCAAATTATTTTTATTTTATGCTTATTCATAAACAGTTAACCTCAATATATAATGATATAGATTTACCTGAAAGGGCTATGAAGCATCAAAAAATGATACATGCAATAGAAGATTTTGAAAACAATACTATTGGAGAATAACATGAAATTATGTCATTACATAGCAATTTTAATATTATCATTCACTTCCTGTAAAGGTTTAGATATCCAAACGGTTTGTATGGGCTCATTGAATAATGATGCAATATACATTAAAAATGTCCGTATACACCATGAGGGTTTTATTGACATAAAAGATGCATTAGCCTCCAATATTGTTTTTTGTTTGCAGCAACATAATTTCAAAGCCGCATCGTATTTTAACGCTCCAAATTCAGAATCCGAATACCGTTATTTTGCTACTGTAGATTTATTTATTACCACTACTGGTGATATACTCAATCCAATTCAAAATTTATCCCTGTACATATCAATAAATGAAGCATCAACTCAGGTTGCTACAATTCAGATTATATCACAAACATATGATATTAGGCGAAGTGATGATCAGCTTGCCATTGCACAAGCTATAGCTTTGAAAATTGATGATATGGTTCAAAAAAAATGAAAGTATTTTTTTATATGTTTCATAAGGGCTTATAGATATTCAATATTTAAAAAATGATATAATGGTTCGTAAAATGAAAGTAATAAAATTAATTCCTGTTTTCATTATTTTTAGTTATTGTATTCTTTATACTCAGGAGCCATTTTCAATTAAAGTAGCAATACATTATGCACTCAACAATAGCATTAAATTAGCAACTTTAAAATCAAGAGTAGAATCTTCAAAACTTATCATTCACGAACGCTGGCGAGACTTACTACCATACGTAACTATACAATATACCAAAAATGATGAAGTTGCTATCCACGAAGAGGATATACGTAATCAATCATTATTATGTACAGCAAACTATGATATTTTTACTAACAAACGGGCATTGATAGCCTATTCTATTGCAAAGTTAGAGTCGTTTTTATCTATTGAAGAATATGCTATAGAAAAAAATAATATTATATTATCCACAAAAAAAGCATACTATGATTTACAAAAAAAGAAAAAGGCAATAGAAATTTATAATCTCCTTCTTGATAGTCTTCATCTACAAAAAAAAATTATTATAGCACAACAAAAATTGGGTATGGCTACAGATCTTGAGCAAATTCAGATTGACGGGAAGATAGCCGAAGCCCAATACAATATAATCACTGCCCAAAATGATTATTCCAATACATTAAAAGATTTTGCTACAACTCTTGCTGTAGAATCATCAATTATAGTAGTCAATGAACCTTCCTATACAGAAATAGCAAATATATCATTACCATCAAAAGAACGATTAATATGGCTATCATTACAAAATCGGAATGAATTAAAGAAAAGTCATTATACAGTAATTAAAACAGAAAAAGAGTATGCTCTTGCGGAATATTATTATTTACCAAAAATTCAACTTTTTGCCAGTTATGGTTATATGGGAAATGATTATCCACCTAATAAAAAAACATGGAACATGGGTATTTCTATAACTAGTGCGCTACTAGGAAATACCGTTACCACAGGGCAAACCTACGGGAAAAAAGATAATGAGAATACTACAACATTAGATACAAATGCCTCTGTTCAGATATATAACGAGCCGGATTATATCCGTAATATAGTGGATGCTGAGGCAGCTTATACTGAAGCAAAAAAAACTTTTGATCAACTTAAACGTATAATTGAAAGTGATGTTTCCAAAGCTTATGACAATCTTATTGAATCACGAAAAAAAATAGAAATCGCACAACAAAATACAAATTTACTTGAGAAACAGGCTCTTATAGAAAATGAACAGGTACGATTAGGTGATATTACCAGATATGATGTCATGAAAACCCTGGTTGAGCTTTCGCAAGCGCGTCTGCGTTTGCAGGAAACTTTAACAGATGTTTATTTAGCAATGGCTGCACTTGAAAATGCCATTGGTTTGCCTATCGAATCTTTATTCCAATTGGATATCAATGAATAATTTTATTGATTACGTTAATTATTTTTACCTTATAGGATGAATTATATGAATATTCCACAGTTTTTAATTAACAATAGAAGAAAAATATTATTAATTGTACTATCAATAATTATTATCTCAACAATTTATTCAATCATATCCATGGTAACCAAAGAAAATATTACTGTCACTACACCTGCCATTGAAGTTGAAACATTAACGATTAAGCCTCAAGATATTGTTAAAAAAATTAATACAATTGGTAGTATCCAATACAAAGATAAAGCTATTATTTCATCAAAAGTATTTGGTAGAGTTGAAAAAATATATGTTGAGCAGGGAAATAAAGTAAAAAATGGGCAGGCACTTGCTCGCATCGAAACATATCCATTAGAATTACAGCTTAAAGAGGCAACAGCAGAGCTTGAAAAAGCAAAAGCTAATTGCAGGCTTGCAGAAGAAAAATTAATGCAAGCAGAACGTACAGTAGAACAGCGCCTAAAAGCTATCGCTAAATCTAAATTAGAACTTCTGGATAAGTATGTTACCTTAAAAAATACAGAAGATGTCCTCAAGAAAAAAGAACAACTCTTTAAAGTTGGTGGAATTACTGAGACAGAACTTAATTCACTTAAGACGAACCATCACACAATTAAAACCCAATTTTTGCAAGCAAAAAAAGACTACGAAACTCTCGTTGTAGGTTATAGAGATAGTGATATTAAAAAAGCTGGCATAACAATTCCAAAAAATGAAAAAGACAAAAATAACATTTTAATTCAAATCAATACCGCTATGGAAAAATCTGAATGCGATGCTGCAAAAAGTCATGTTCAGCAAGTTTCAACGCAAATAGAAATTATTAAAACAAATATTAAAGAAGCAACAATAGTTTCCCCTATAAATGGTACAGTTGCGCTACGGTCAATAGATATTGGTGAAAAAGTAACTGATGAAACAAATCTCTTCGTTATTATTAATACTATGCAAGTATATTGTATTGCACAAATTAACGAAAAAGATTTACTGCATATTACAACTAATCAGTCAGTAGAACTTACTGTCGATGCATTGGGAAACAAAAAATTTAATGGTAAGGTTACCATTATTAGCCCAATTCTTGACCAATCATCGCGAACAGCCGAAGTTAAAATTTTATGTAATAATAATGATAGTCAATTACGCCCCGGTATGTTTGCTCGTGCAAGTATCTTTACTCAAACCATAAAAGACGCGATTATAATTCCTGTTTCATCAATCAAGGAAAGTGACACTACAAATGTCTTTATCATTAAAAACAATCTGGCATTGCAAAAGAAAGTAACTATACAAGAGCGGATCAACGAAGAATATGCGCTTATTAACGATGGATTGCAAGAAGGAGATATTATTGCTTCATCTTCAATAAAACTGTTATATGATAAAGCTAAAATTAAAATAGTACGTCAAGCTCAACAAAATAAGTTATGATAGCACAAATTTTAAAATGTATGTAAAGAGCTACATTATGAAAAATCAAACGACAGTATTATTTATTACTATATGCCTTCTTATTTCACTATCATGTTCTTATGATATCACCCCACCAGAAATAACTTCATACTCCCCATCAAACGGAACAGTTGTAGCACAACCTTGTACTGTTATCATCCATTTTTCCAAATCCATGGATAAGGATGTTACTCAAAAGTCATTTTCATTACTATATGGTGAATATGGAGATAGTTTAACCGAAGGTAACTTCTCATGGGAAAATAATGATAAAACCTTAATCTTTTCACCTGAAATCTCTTTTAAAAACGGTTACTATAGGCTTGTAATTGATAAATCAGCTCAAGACAAACATAATAATACATTAACAAAACAACATATTTCATATTTTGTTATTGGTCAGGATGTTATACCACCGGAGGTCCGTTCTATTCAACCAGCTGATTGTTCTGAAAACATTCCTTTAAACAATTCTTTAGTAATATTATTTTCAGAATCTATGAACACAGTCTCCGTACAAAAAAATATTCGCATATCTCCATCTATTGATTACATTTATGCATGGGACAGTTTAAATACAACCTTAACAATAATACCACATTCTCCTCTTCTTTTTAACACATGGTATCAATTAGAATTATCACCTGAATGTGCAGATATACATAACAATGCAATGGTTAATGCTTTTACATCAAGATTTAGAACCGGAATTGAATATATACGCCCAACAATAACAGGCTTATATATGACATCAATACCAAACAATATGGCATCCAGTGGAAACTTTCAGGTATATGAAGGCGCAAATATCAATGATACACTAACTATATCATTCAACGAACCTATTGATACTTCAACCATTTTAAAAGCATTAAGCTTTTCACCATCTATCACATGGAATTCTTTCTGGGAAAATTCTAATCAAACCTGTACAATTCATTTTACCCAACCCCTTTTAATAAATACACAATATGAATTAATTATTAATTCAAATCTTAAGGATATTTCAAATAACTCTCTCCTTGAGGACTTATGCATATATTTTGTTACCAATGGCAATAATTCACAACCTCCTTCAATAATTCAAATGAAATGCATTGATACATCAGAAGGAGAAAAAATTCTTATCCCAAATGAATATAACACCATGGGAAACGAGGTTACTGCTCAAAATAATACATATACCTTTGCAATACAATTTTCTACTGATATATTACGACATACCGTACCAGACAATATCAAGATAGAATTCTTATATGGTGAACAACCTGAAGATTATGGTATTATAGGGCAATATCAATGGATAGGCGGCAGCCAAGATTTGCGATTAACAATTAATGCAATAGAAGGCGGAAATGTATATAAACTACTCATTAAAGGTGGCAGTAATGGCATACAATCCATAAATGGTGTTAGTTTACAGGATGATGTATGGTATTTATTCTATTTTAATCCAATAGACTGATGAATAGAATATTTAAAATTATTTTAGGTTATATTTTGAACTATACTTAACAAGAGGTTTTACATCATGAAGTTATTCAAAAAAGCAGATATTGTATTATTACTGTCAATCTTCATCGCATGCAATTATTATATTGATGTCGACCCACCTGAAGTAATTGATATTATACCATACAATAGATCAGTAGTTATAGATCAACATCCTGCAATTGAAATAAAATTTTCGGAAACAATGGATAAAGCAAAGACTGAAGAAGCTTTTACAATTACAGGGGAACATCAACCAAAAGGGCATTTTAGATGGGATGGCAATAGTATTTATTTTGATCTTATAGAAGATTTGCACAATGCCACTGTCTACACAATAACCATCCGCTCAAGTGCAGAAGATAAAAGTGGCAATAATCTTACCAATAATGTAACATCAACCTTTTCCATAGGAAGTGACCTGATAAAGCCCGAAATTATCCAAATATTGCCATCAGATGGTACTTTTGTTGAAGACCTTTTCACTCCTATATTAGTTTCATTTTCTGAGCCGGTACAATTAGATTCAGTAAAAAAGGGATTTTCTACTTCTCCCTATATAGTCGGGAATATTACATTAGAAAATAATAATGCAACTCTTGTTTTTACTCCTTACGATCCTTATATACATGGTGTACTATATTCTGTTATCTTATCAACTGATATAACAGATGTAGCAGGCAACCGACTATTAAAAGAATATAAATCACTATTTAAAGCAGGCACAGATTTTAACAACCCGTCACTTAATCCAGAAAGTACAAATCCTCCAGATTATTCAATTGGTGTTTTTTCAGAATATAATAATTCATTATTACGATTAATCCCATTTACAAACAATGAAGGCGCTGATAAGAATTCAAAAGTTCATTTAGTATTTTCAAAATCCATGCAACGAATTGACACTCAAAAAAGCATTAGTATATCTCCTTTTATTGATTTTACTTTTACATGGCTAAATGACAGGGAAATTCAGATTAACCCTGCGACCTCTTTTATCTTACAGCAAACTTATACCATAAATATTTCAACTCAGGCGAAGGACATAGCAGGGAATGTCCTTGACCAGGATTATAGTTATCCTTTTACAATAAACGGCTCCATGTCTCTTCCATTAGAAGTAGAACCATATAATAATCTGAATAAACACATTTATCAAATGGCATGGGAAGAAGATGGAAGTGGCCCTGCAGAAATCTATAGAACATTAGAAAACGATGATATTATTTTTGATGATTCAAATTATACAAAGTTGAAATTAATTAATTCTAATTTGGAATCTGTATGGATTTTACGGATACCTTTTAATAACTCCGCTAACACACTTGATACCATAGGAGGTATTGATCTGAATTCAGGTATGCAATCCATAACATTTAACACAATTTTATCTCATAACCAGATTCAAGCTCCCCAGATATGGAAAATTATAATTCCTAACGGGCACAAGAATTATATTGACATTTACCTATTTGACCTTGAACCTCAGTGTTACTATAAACTTTCTGTTACACATGGACAGGACGGCATAAAAGACATTTGTAATAATTATATGGTCAATCCATTTCTAATATATCTTAACCATTAAAATCATTAGAGATAATAATTATGTTTTCTTCGTTTACTGTACAAAGACCTATTACAGTTATCATGATATTTAGCGCGCTATGTCTTTTTGGGATTATTTCCATGATAAATCTGACTATGGAATTACTTCCACCAATTCAGTATCCTGAAATATCAGTAATAACATTGTATCCTGGTGCAGCTCCAGCAGAGATAGAACAACTAATAACCAAACCCATTGAAGAAGCTGTAAATAGTGTTTCTGGAATACAACGAATCCGTTCAGAATCTATTGAAGGAGCAAGTTTAGTTGTAGCTACATTAAAATGGGGAAGTAATTTAGATTTTGCGCTGCTCAAAGTCAGAGAAAAAGTTGATCTGGTAAAAGGGATTTTGCCTCAGGATGTATATAAACCTATTGTTGCGCGCTTTGATCCCAATGCAATACCAATAATGAATATCACTGCAACATCTTCTATTCATGACCTTAAATCTTTACGCTATGAAATAGAAAAAAATGTTGTTCCTCTCTTAGAGAGAATAGAAGGTGTAGGTAATGCCAAGGTTACAGGTGGCAAAATACGCCAGATTGAAGTTCTCATTAATCGTGATGATTTACGTGCTTATAATATCAGCTTATATGATATTGTTAATGGTATTCAATTATCGCATTATAATTATCCAGCAGGTACCATGATATCTGGAGATAAAGAATTACTTATACGTACCATTGGTGAATTCAAAAACCTTACAGATATCGAAAATGTTTTGATTAAAAAAACTGAAGAGGGGAGATTTATTTTTTTGAAGCAGGTTGCACATGTTGTAGATGGCTTCAAAGAAATTACAAGTCAATCATTTCTAAATAAAATGCCATGTATTAATATCGCTATTATTAAAGAATCAGGAAGAAATACTGTAGATGTATGTACTAAAGCCAACCAGCTTGTCAATGAACTCAATAACAAATATAAATCAAGGATAACTTTTGAGGTCCTAAACGATAATTCCGAGTATATCAAAAGTGCAATCTCAAATGTAGTATCATCAGCAATAATGGGCTCTATAATTGCATTTATCGTACTAGTTATATTTATCAAAAGTATAAGGCTTTCAATAATTATTATAATTGCTATACCAGTATCACTATTAATTACTCTACTTTTTATGAATCTTTTTGATATTAATATTAACATGATGTCGTTAGGTGGTATGACAATTTGTGTTGGTATGCTTGTTGATTGTAGCATAGTAATTATTGAAACACTTTCTTTAAAAAATTCAAATAAAAAAAATTATGATTCTATTAAAAATGCTATTGCACAGTTGTCACCATCATTAATTTCTTCAACATTAACAAGCATAGTAATATTTCTGCCACTTATCCTCATTAAAGGTATAGGAGGCGCCTTATTTGCACATTTAGCAATTACAGTGACTGTTGCACTACTTGCTTCTCTGTTTGTATCATTAATGCTTATACCAGCATTATATATTATTTCTGGGAATGTCCATATCCCAATAAATTACCATTTTTCGTCTATTGGGTTAACAAAAAAATTGTCAATGATATATAAACATACTAATACATTCATAAATTATATAGAATCACAGTATCATAACAAATTAGAATCGTTATTGGAAAATAACAAAAAAAATTATGGAATTATAACAATAATCATCTTATGTGGGAGTATATCAATAATTTCATTGGACAAATCATTTATGCCACATACAAAACAAAATCAATTTATAATACGAGTTGAGGCGCCATTAGGCACTCCTATTCAAGAGACAACAAACATTCTCTTCTATATAGATTCTTTGCTGGAAAAAAAACCAGAAGTAAAGAAAAGACTCATCACTGTCGGATATAACCCAGAAGATTATACGGAATATTTTGGTAAAGAAAAAAATACAAATATTGGCGAAATTACAATTATATTAAATAAAGAATATGATGCTGATGATTGCATCGAAAGTATTAAACAAATATTGCAATTACCCAAAAATATTATTGTTGAATATAGTGCAGGGAATGTTGATCTCATCCAATCTTTAAAAATTGGAAGCGCTGACATCACAATTGATTGCTTGGGAGATGCCATAAATGACATTGAAAAATCCGTTGATATATTCATGCAGGACTGCAAAAAAATACCAGAGATAGTTTTATGTAAAAAAGAAATAAAAAAGGGAAAACCAGAATTATCAATTCAAGCCGACAGAGATAAACTTACTTCATTTGGGTTAACTTTACAGGACATCGCATCATATTTGCATACAGCAATATATGGAACTATTTCAGGAAAATATTTTGAGTATGATAATGAAATTAATATTATAACAAGTTTTGATAGAACATTCAAAGATAGTATTGACGACATAGGATTAATTCCAATTAAATCAGATAGCTCAAAGACATCAATACTACTTAAAGAAATTGCTTTACTATCACAATCGACAGGTTATTCATCTATAATACGCAAAGACCAACAACATTGTATAACAGTCCATATCTTAACAAAAGCGGGTATATCAAACAATGAAATAATTAAAAAATTAAGAACCCAATGGGGGAAATATAACACCACTGCTACATCCTTTTCTCTATCCCGTGAAATGATAGAAACAGAAGAATCTATACAATCACTCATAACAATCCTCATTCTATCAATTATTCTAATATTCATGATTATTGCATCCCAATTTGAATCATTTATATTTCCGGCTCTTATCATGTTATCCGTTCCGTTATCACTATGCGGTTCTTTTATATTTCTATTATTAACAGGGAAATCTATTAATATTATGTCATTAATGGGTACTGTTATTCTGATAGGAACAATTGTTAATAATGCTATCTTATTACTTGATTCAATAATTCAATATAAAAAAACACATAAAACAATAAAAAATGCAATAGTAAAAGCATGTCAAGACCGATTGCTTCCCATTATCATGACATCACTTACTACTATTTGTGGTCTTTTACCTCTATCACTTGGTCTGCAAGAAGGTTCGGATATACAAGCTCCCCTTGCTATTGCTATCATAGGTGGTATGGTAGTTGGTTCACTTTTCATTATGCTATTATTTCCTTCGATTATTCTGGTTAAAATGAGTGGTAAAAAATGAATGTAATCCTTTTTTTTATTACTAAAAAGATTACAACATTTATGATTCTTATATTAATACTATCATTAGGTATATACTCTTTTGTAAAATTACCGGCAGACCTTTTGCCTGAAACAGATACAAAAGGTATTACTATTATTGTACGATATCCCGGTCAGTCTCCTTATAAAATTGAAGAAATTATAACAAAACCTATTGAAGATGTCTTAAGCACAATTGGAGGTATTGAACAAATTGTATCTGCAAGTGAAGATAATGAATCTCGAATTTATATAACATTTGGAAGAGAAATAGACATACAATTTAAAGCATACGAAGTACGAGAAAAGATAGAGCCGGTACGATCTTTATTTCCAAGAGATGTGAACGAACCAGAAGTTTATCTTCAAAGTAATGATTACTCTCCCATAATGATAATAGGCCTTGATAGTGATACTTATACCGTGAATGAACTTAGAGATATTGCTGAACATACTTTAAAAAAACAATTGGAACGCGTAGTTGGCGTCTCACAAATAGAAACTGGTGGTGGCAACAAGCGCGAAATTCATATTATTATAGATAATAAATATTGTAGCGCTTATAATTTTTCAATGCTCGATATAACAACTAAACTCCAATCAAATAATATTATAGCTTCATTGGGTATTTTGCATGAACCATCATATGACTATTCACTACACTTGCAGAGTAGATTCCTCTCTTTAAATGATATAAGTTTACAACCAGTCATTTCCTCATCAACTGGTTCGGTAATTCGCATAAAAGACATAGGAATGGTTGTTGACTATGCAGGTAAATATGATTCCATCTCAAGGTATAATTTCCAAGAACAGGTGTCCCTGTATATCTACAAAACAAGTATTGCTAATCCAATTGATGTTTCACATGAGATTTGTAACATATTATCAAAAAATAATCTGCCAAATGTCAATTTAAAAACTATTTATACCAGCGCTGATGAAATTACAAAAGCACTGAACAATCTTTATATTAGCTGTTTTTGGGGAATAATAATTACAATTATTGTATTGTTTGCATTTTTAAAGAAAATGATATTTACCATGCCTGTTATTATTGCCATCCCATTTTCATTCATGGCAATTGTTGTCTATCTATTTTTTTCCAATGCAACTTTAAATGTTATTACATTATCAGGCCTTGCAATAGCAACGGGTATGGTTGTTGATAATAGTATTATTGTAATTGAACGTATATTTGAAAATGTAACAATGGAAAACAAAAAGCTTACAATAGCCATCATTGCAGCATCAACCAATAAAATCATGAAAGCTATTTTTGCGTCAAGCCTTACCACCATTGTTGTCTTTTCCCCTGTCATTTTATTAAAAACAAAAAGCACATCTCTTTATTCACAATTGAGTGCAACAATAATTTCAGCTATCATAGCTTCATTCATCGCTGCAATTATATTTGTTCCATGGTGTATTAATATCTTTGAATCCTGGCATTTTAAACCACTTCTCACATATAAATTTATTAAAGATTTTGGTAAAAAAACAATTTTTAACTCAGCACTTTTATATTGCGAAAAAATAGCACTTCATATTAAGTCTTTTCCTTATTTTAAAATGTTTGAATATTCATTAAATAATAAAAAAAAGGCATTATCAATACTTACATTGATGGCCTTCAGCATTCTTATTCCAATTCAAAAACTTTATTTTGAACCAATAAACTTTACAGATGAAAATAAACTCTTTGCTCGATTAGAAATGCCATCAGGAAGCTCGTTAGATGCTTCATCAAATTATGCATCAGACATCGAACACCAACTTAAAATTAATCCTTACGTTACTAATATTTCCACTCGTATTGAGCCCGGACATGCTGATTTTATTATTAGCATTGATAAACCTTCTCATTTAAATTTGATTAAAAACAAGATTATTGAACCATTTGATACATCATTAATATTTACAGAAAATACCGGACAACTTCAAAATGAAGTTGAAATAATAATTCAAGGGCAAGATATCGAGACAATAAGAAAATTAATATATGAATTATCCGAAAAGCTATATACTACAGCTATCATCAATAATATTATTTATCATTTTAAAGATGATCGCCCCGAGGTTATTATTAATTTTGATAAAATAAAATGTGCTCACAATGGTATTTATATAAATCAGATCGGTGATTATATCCGGAATACATTATTTGGACCTGTCATAACAAAATATATTGATAATGGTGAAGTTGACATACGTCTAAAAGGCACCAATCCAATTGATATAGCAAATGATATTGCTAATATTAGAATACCCCATCAAAATAGCACCATTGTTCTTCAGGAATTTGCCACTATTGATACATCTAAATGCATACATACATTATGGCATTATGATAAAATGCGGGCAGAAACAATAAGTATCATCCCAAAAATACCATTCAATAAAATGGAAAAAATATTAAATGGTATTATAAATGATATGAAAATTCCAGATGGATATTTTATTGAATATGGAAAAACTTTTAAACAACAGAAACAATCGCAATTATATATAACTGTATATATCGTTATAGCTGTAATATTAGTTTACATGGTATTGTCTGCTATCTTTGAATCATTAATGATACCATTGATAGTGATAGTCTCTGTTCCCATTTCATGGATATTTGCAATATGGATTTTGTTTATTACAAATGTTACATTTAATATTACTGCTGCTATGGGATTTATAGTTCTAACTGGTACTGTGGTCAATAATTCTATTCTTCTCATTGATGCTTATCTAGGCGAAATCGCTAAAAGACACAAAAAAAGGTATCTTACCGTATATGATTATTTTAATTTATCAAAAAAAAGACTAAGACCAATGTTAGCAACTACTATTACCACCGTTACAGGATTGCTACCATTAATTGTTTCTACAAGTGGGAGCCATCTTTGGCAGGGATTTGCTATAACTTTAACTGCAGGTCTTTGTGGATCACTATTATTTATATTAGTAACGACCCCCTTGCTATTTGATTTATATCAAAAAAAATTTATCAACCCATAATACATAATATTTACCCTTATATTGTGATACTATTACATTGGTTAATATATAAACTTTTGAATAATTTTCTTCATTCTTAATGATACTATCTTTTAGTATATAGGTGATATCATTTTATTATTCCTCCGTAACCACTAATCTTCCCTATGTATTAAATTTTTTTACAACCTGATTTAAACTTTCTGCCTGTGATGAAAGCTCTTCGGATGCTGCAGCCAGTTCCTCAGAACCACTTGATACCACCTGGGTAATTTCATTAATCTGGTTGATAGCTTTTATAATCTCATTAGTAGAAGCACTCTGCTCTTCCATCATCATTGATATTTCTTCAGACATCTTGTTAACTTCCTCTACATCACCCTTAACATCATTGCTCATGCGGTTAAGCTCCTGTGATGACTGCGCAATATTTTCCATAAGCACTGCCGTTGTTTTTACATTTTCAATAATCTTTCGCAGTGATTCTGCCGTCCTTTCCACAAGCCCTGAACCCGCGTTTACCTTATTATTTGTTTCATGGATGAGCTTATTAATCTCTTTTGAACTTTCGGCAGTTTGATCAGCCAATTTTGATATCTCTTCTGCAACAACGGCAAAACCTTTCCCATGCTCACCCGCTCGTGCTGCTTCTATTGAGGCGTTAAGCGAAAGCAAATTAATCTGGTCCGAAATATCCGAAATTATTGTTACAATTTCGGTAATACGTTTGGAGCTTTCGTTTATCTCTTTCATACCGCTTACGGTATTCCCTAAAATTGATTCGCCATCCTTTGCATAGCCATGAGTTTCATCAGCCATTGTATACGCTTCCTGCGCATTGTGATTAATACGATTGATAGCATCAGCTAAATATTCCATAGAATTGCGTGTCGCATCTGCTTTCTTTGCCTGATGTTTGGCATTTTCTGAAACTGAGTCAATAGTTGCCTTAATCTCTTCCATGGCAGAGGATGTCTCTTCAATTGAAGCTGCCTGATCCTGTGCTACATTGGCAAGCTGCTGGCTTGACTGGGTCATCTCCGTTGAAGAAGATGCCACATGATCCGCTGCATCTTTCACAGCCAGAATAAGCAAACGCAGATTATCAATAAATTGATTAAACAGCAATGCAAGCTTTCCAATCTCATCATCACGTTCTATAGTTATTTTATGAGTTAAATCGCCTTCGCCCCTGTTCATCTCTTCCAGCGATTTTACCATTTCATCCAGCGGGTGCAATCCTCTCCTTACAACCCTTCGTATAATAACTATCGCCAAACCTAAAATGATTAAATTGACAACAATGCTTATAATAAGAATCTGAAATCGTGCAGCAACATATTCCTTGAGCGAATAGATAATCTCAAACGCTCCGTGTACCTCTCCTGCTTTCCACCCTTCCATGGTGCCGCCCGTTGGGTCTTTACCATCGTCGCGCCCCCATAATGCTTTTGATTGTGCAGGGTCGCCATGGCATATCAAACAATCCTTTGTAAGCCTTACTGGCCTAAAATAACGCAGCACATTGTTTTTATAATCCAGCAAAAAGTATTCAGGTATATTTTTGGTTTTTAACTCATCAAGCACCTTTTGCTCTAACGGTGTTGGTGTATTTGCCTTATTTCGTGGATACTCCTTTGGCACCCTGAAAGTATAGCCAAGCTCTTCTGCTTTTTTTTGCATGGTTATAAGTGATGAAAAAACCGGTACCGAATATACAAATTTTCCTTTGATATCCTTTTTTAAATAGTCTGTATCGTAAAGCTGCCGCTCCCAGTTATCTGCCATATACTCTCGCATCGCCTCACCCATTGTGCATATTGATCGTGCCTTGTCAATAAACTGACGTTCAACTTCGCCTATAAAACTTATGCGCCAGAATATGTTGGTAAATACCAAACTTACAATGAGCACAACAATGACCCCAACCGTAACACGAGCTTTGATTGATAGTTTGTTGATAATTTCATTTATTTTTTTCATATACAGCATCTCCTCCTCAGAAACTAAACTTATTAACCTCACCCCCGACCCACCTCTCCTTCGTAAGGCGAGGGGAGTTTTCGCGCCCCTGTCATTCCGGGCTTAACCCGGAATCTATTTTTTGACTTTTGATTATCTATTATATAACAACTCAACATGTTATTCAATGAAAATATTGTTTGTAAATTATATTAAAAATCAAACTGTTCTTTAAATTCTTTTAATGAATTACGAAATGCTTCAGCTCTTAATTTTTTAAAATGTAAATAGTTGTCCAATATTGCTTCAACAATCAGTGGGTCCAGTAAATCTTTTTTAGCTTTATTCATTGCAGACATTATCGTATTGTCATCCATTGCGCTTCGATATGGCCTTTCTTCAGCTAAGGCAGTAAACATGTCA
>Ga0116185_1001685_pt1 | contig 21628 bp, 14 predicted proteins | sample AD_JPNNA7_MetaG_FD_89754 | JGI IMG/M metagenome (GOLD analysis project Ga0116185, IMG submission 89754) | Active sludge microbial communities of municipal wastewater-treating anaerobic digesters from Japan - AD_JPNNA7_MetaG | ecosystem: Engineered > Bioreactor > Anaerobic > Digestate | place...
AGCACGCTCGGCTATGAGCCCAACAGCTACGGCGAATGGCAAGAGCAGCCCGAGTTCGCCGAGCCGCCGCTCGCCATTGAGGGCGCCGCGGACCACTGGGATTTCCGCGAAGACGATGACGACTACTACTCGCAGCCAAGGGCGTTGTTCCGTCTCATGAGTCCCGAGGAGCGGCAACGCTTGTTTGAGAATACCGCGCGCGCCATGGGCGATGCGCCGCGGGAGATCAAGGTCCGTCACATTGGCAACTGCCTCAAGGCGGACAAGGAGTACGGCAAAGGCGTCGCTGTCGCCCTGAACATCCCCTTGAGCGCGGCGACATCCAAGAAATGGCGTTGAACTGCCTGAAAAGGTGTTCGTACAGAGGGCATGGACGCCGGGAAGAGCAGGCCATGTTGTCGCGAGGCGGGCGGCCGTGATGCCGCCCGTCGCTCGCGCCCTGGACATGTACCGGGCTAGACAGCCTTTGCGGACTTGGCACGCACGGCCGCGCAGGCCCCGCCCGCGACAAAACCCAGCGCCAACAGCAGCCACGCCGCGTCGGCGGGGGAACTCACGGCGCGAAGTGTGATCGCTGACTCGGCGCCCGCCGCCGTGAAGGTGAGAAAAGTGGGCGTCTCGGTGAGGTCGATGACCTTGTCCAGCACCGGTTTGGCATCGCCATCGGTAATGCTGTGCATGATAGCCGGCTCCCCGATTGCGCCCAGGTCCAGGGTAACGCGCGCATGGGCGCCGGGACGGAGCCCCGGCTCAAACCAGATGACCAGCGCCGATTCACCGTTGTCGCGCCGGTAGAGGGCGGTGCGTAGCTGACGCGCGGCCAGCCCCCCGCTAACATCGACCAAGTCCGTTCGAATCTCGCTGTTGCTGCAATGCTTGGAAAACAGGTTGTAGGCGCAGGCGGCGGGCTTCCAGGTGCCGTCCCTGTTGGTGAGCCCGAAGAACCCCTCGGAATCTCGGGGCTTGTTTTGGAGCGATTCGAGATGCGCGTCCTGGTAACAGTACCACACCAGTTTCTCGATGCCCAGGCAGGTGGCGATGGTGTAGGCCTTCATGGCATGGACGGCGAGATGTTCACGTGAGCCGCGCCATGGGTAGACGCCGCCGTCCGGGTCGCCCAGTTCGGTGATCCAGACGGCCCCGGGGTGGCCATACTTGGCGGCTGCGTTCTGTACGCGCAAGAACTCGTTGTAATACGTGCGCGGTTCGGAAACGTAGGCGTGCATCGCGGGATGATTCACCGGCCTGAGCGCCCCAACAGCGTGCAGGCCTTCGATGCCCGGCGCGGAATCAACACCCATCGCGCCCGACATCGCGGAACCCACCAGGAGCGCGTCGGGATCGGTCTCGCGGACGGTCTCGGCCGACCTGCGGAGCAGTTCGTAGAGCTCGTCGCGCGGACCGTCCCAGAAACGGCTCAAATTGGGCTCGTTCCAGAGTTCCCACGCATAGACGCGGCCCTTGTAGCGCGTGACCGTGCGGCGGATATATTCGAGGAAAAGAGGAATGTCTTCCGGCGCGATGTAATGGTCGCGCTTAGCGCCTTCCGCATTCGTCTCGATGGCATTGTTGTCGAACACAAGCAGCGCGAGCACTTTGACGTTATGCTTTTCCGCGGCATCGAGGTAGCTGTCAAACTCGCTGAAATCCCAGGTCTCAGGACCTTTCTGAGCTGTGCTCCAATGAAAATCGGTTCGCATCAGCCGCACGCCCAACGCTTGCAGAAGTGCGTATTCTTCGTCGGAACGGCTGTAACCGGCATGGCAGACGCCCGATGGCTCGCCGACGGCCATACGCTCGCCGCGCTCGAAAAACACGGGCGGCCACATGGTCGTGGCGACAATGTAAAGCGCAGGAACGAGAATGACCAGCCATGCCGCGGAATACGCCATTGCGCCCGCCACGGGGCCCGCTGCCGGGGACGCAGCCGGAACGCCCTCGGACCCGGTTTTCCGGCGCGGCCACAACAACGCCGCCGCCCCAAACACGAGCCACGCGGCATATAGAGCTGGCGTCACAATACGCAGCTTCTCCGTGAGAAGCCGCACGAGACCCAGGCCGAGACCGTATTCAACGATAACGCCGGCCACCATGAATCCGAGCATGCCAAAGGCCCACATGAAAACGACCGCGGGCAACGCCAGCGCCCACGACAACCCGCTCAAACGTGTCGATGCATTGAACAGCGCGGCAAAACCGTATCCCAGCACAAGCGCGATGGGCCACGCCGACTCCTGGCCGGTAAACATGAAGAGCGCCGCTATGGCCGCGTGCGTAACGAAAGCGAACCGGAACCGGCCGGCCACGAGCGCCACCGCGGCCCCCAGCACGAATAGCGGGTTCGCGGCAATGTTCACGAAGCCCACGTATTTCAGTTCGTACCGCCCGATCATCTCGCATGTGAAAATGAGGCGGAAGAATGCGGACAGCATCAGAGACGCCATGAACAGGCTCTCGGCCAGGGCGGCCGTGCTTTGCAGCCGTCTGGCGGGAGCAAGGGACAGCGCAGGCACGCGACGGCTGTGCGAGGCCATCACGGCGTGAAAGACAAGCGAGACGGTCCAGAAATACGGTGCCCAAGCCATGCCCGAAGCGAGCCACGTCAGCGCGGCCCATGCGCCGATGGCCAGGGCGATTCCCGATAGCCACGGCAGGCGCGGCTGCGTGCCAGCATGGCCCCGCAAACGCTCGTGCAGCGCGGTGTCGCCGAGCAATGCGAAGGCCATGCACACGGTCCAGAAGCTCAGCGGCCACGTGATGGGCAACCCCGGGCTGAAGGGGTCGCGAACCGTAACGTACGCAAGCAAGACGAACAGCCCCGCCGCCGCTGTCAGATGAAACAGGCATTCCGCGCGCACAATGGCGGCGCGCAAGCGGGGCAATTGTGCCGCCAGGCCCGCCAGAAGCAGTCCCACGAGCGGAATTGCCGCCACCATTGCGCTCGCCGTGTTCTCGGCAACGAACGGAGTGCTCCGGAACAATATCCAGAACGCATGCATGGGAATGAGGACGAATACCTCGCCCCACGCAAACAGGCGTGCGGCTCGCAGGGAAAATGGGAAAGCGATTGGCTGGTTCGGTGGCTTGAATCCGTACGTACTCATGGTACCTCTCGGGCAGGCGTCGTCCACGATTGGGCGGGACCATCCGCGCAAATGTGCTTGATCCGCCCGGTACATTAGCATACCCGAGGCCGGAATGCGTACCGGCGCGGGAAGGCGGGCCCGTTCCGCCACTTCTGTTCGAAGGGTAAGAAGGGTGGGGTAGGGGGGAAGGTGGGAAGGTGCGAAGGGCGGGAGGGGGATCGTTCATTCGGGTAGGGTCTTGTCTTCGCCAGTTTTCTTTGGCTGCGGGCTGGATGGTTGAGCGGCACGGAGAGCCTCTATGCGTTTCTGTTGGGCGGTGGCTGCTTGACGTCGGGGACGCGTGTATCTCTCTCCCTGGTGACTCGTCTGCTGGAGATGCCCGATGAAGTTCAAGAGCATCCCGCTGACACGGCGCGCCCGGTCAAGCAATCGAAGGTAGTCCGCTTCGTCCATGTAGTTCTGGTCGCGCGCCACGTGCAATTGTGCGCGAATCTCGCCGGTCGAACCTTTGGCGATGTACAGGAATTGAACGAACTCATTCTTGGCGCCGCGTTCAAACCCCTCGGCGATGTTGGACATGATGGACACCGCGGCCCGCTGCATCTGCTCGCGGAGATCATGGTCGCCCCTCCAGCCTTCTTTCCGCGTCTGCGCATAAACGTCGTTTGCCAATTCCCGCGCCCGCTGGTATACGTGCAGGTCTTCGAACGACTGCGCTACGTTGCGCTTCCCCGCCTCTTGAGTCCCCTTCTCACCCTTTTCCATCTCGTTCGTCCCCTTCCCACTCTTCCCACCCTTGGTGCGCCCTCGCCTTCCCGGCCCGCATGCCGATCCGCTTAATCCCGGCGCCGGTTGACCCCGGAAACTGACCACATTCATAGAGTAATGCAGTAATGGGTATAGATCAAGAATCTGACTTGATGCAGGCAGTTCTCAGCGGCGGCCAGGCGCGTTCTTTGGGGCTCCGCCTCTCGCTGTCTGTCAGCCCCTCTCTTCGGCTAAGATGTCTTCCGATGAGCAATTACGCCAGTGGCTTCGCGGCCCAGGCGGAACATGCAGGAGGTAATCGTCATGCTTAAGCCCGTGTTTCTGCTTATGGCCATCCTCTCCGCACTTGGTGCGGCCTCCGCCGCGGGGGAACTACCCATTCCCGAGAACGCTCTGTGGGAACCCATCGTGGATGAGGTGTACCTGCAGGAAGTAGGCAGCCTCATCGAGACGAGCAGCCCCCTGAATGCCGTGGCGGTATTCCAGGGCAAGGCCTATGTGGGCGATATGCAAGGTGTGGCCGTTGTCGACGGGGAAACGCTTAAGCGTCTCGATGTTCCGCTCGGCAACGTCACGCGGCTCAGGGTGCTCAACGATGCCCTGTGGGGCGCGTCGCCTAAGGGTTTGTTCACGTTTGACGGCGCGGCGTGGTCGCTCGCGGCGGATGTGCCGGTAACGGACATGTGCCTGCATAATGGGCACGTGGCCTTTGCCTCGGGGACGGCGCTGTACACAATCGACGGCGCCGTTGCAGTCCCGCTGGCGGAGAACAGCCCCACCGAGCTGCTCGGGATCGCGCCATACAGCGGAACGATCTACGTCCATGACGGCAAGCGGGTAGGCCTCCTGGAACGCGGGAAGGTCGTCTACGACGAAATCACCGACTGGGGCTCGCTCGAACATGGTTGCTCGATCCGCAACATCATGTCCTACGGCAGCCGCCTGTACGTGGCCACCGACGAAGGTCTCTGTCTGTTACGCGGCATGACCTGGTACCACATCAGAGGCGAGGATGGTCTCTGTTACGAAGATACCACTTGCCTCGCGCCGGGATTTGCTCGCGAGCTGTGGATCGGGACCATGCGCGGGGCGATTCGCAACGCCGGCGGCGAATATCAGTTTCTGGGATATCCCCGCTGGATTCCCCACGACAAGGTCAACGCCATCGCCTGCGGCGATAGCGCGGCCTATCTGGCCACCGACGGCGGTCTCGGCATCATCGCCTACGAGCCTTACACCCTCGCCAAGAAGGCGGCGTACTACGAGCGATGGCTCGACGAGTGGGGCCAGAAACGCCTCGGATTCATCCACAGTCTCTTTCTGCTCGACGGCGAGTGGCAGCGCGAGGTGAGCGACAACGACGTGGGTTACAGCAGCCACTATCTCCACGCCAAATGCTTCGAATATGCGGTCACGGGCAATTTGGAGGCGCGCGCCGAGGCCGTCGACATGATGAAGTCGATGAAGTGGAGTGAGGAGATTACGCCTATCGACGGGTTTCCGGCACGCTCGATCTATGCGGTCAACGAACCCTGCCTCAAGGCGCAGCATGGTTCGGGGGGCCTTCCCGCCGAGTGGCATGCAACCCCCGACGGCGTCTGGGAATGGAAGGGCGACACGTCAAGCGACGAAATTGACGCGCACGTCTACGCCACAACGGTTTTCCTCCATCTCATTGCGAATGACGAAGAGCGCCCCTGGGTCACAGAACACCTGCACCGCGTTATCGGCCATATCGTGGACAACGGCTTTTGCCTTCGCGACGTAGACGGACAACCTACGCGGTGGGCCCGCTGGGACCCCGAGTACCTGCAAACACCCTATGGTTATTACGCACGCGGATTGAACGGCATGGAGGCCTTCAATTACATGACCACCGCATACTACTTCACGCGCGACCCCAAATTCCTGGCGGCCAAAGAGCAGCTTATCGGATGGGATTATTTCGGAGACATTCTCCGGCAGAAGCTGACGTTCCCCGCAGGAGCGTTTACGCATTTCGACGATCGATTGGCGTTCTACGCCTATTTCCCGTTGATCCAGCATGAAACGGAGCCGGAACTCAAGACGCTCTGGCTGCGGAGCCTCGAGCGAAGCTGGGAAGTGAAACGTATCGAGGCCGTGCCGTGGTTCAACTTCATTTACGGCGCGCTGACCGGCAACGACTGCGAAACCCGCCGCGCCGTGGACCATCTGCGCGCGTGGCCGCTGGATCTGCGCCGCCATTCGTACACCAATTCGCACCGCGACGATCTCTACCCCCCGAACGGCTGCCGTACGTACGCCGGGAGGCCCAAGCCGCTTACGCCCCGCGAAGGCGAACCCAACCGGTGGGACGGCGACTTCATGCAACTGGACGGCACGCTCGAGGGCAAAGTCGTCGCCGATCCCGGCGGGTGGCTGGATGCCTACTGGATGGGCCGGTACTATGGCATGATCACCGCGCCCCGAACCGATGACACGAGTCTCACGACCGTTCCTGACCGGGGCCTGCACCTGGGCGCAAAACCGTATGCGGGTCCGCCCCGTCCCCAATTGCGCCACGAACAATAAGAAGGCGCTTTTTGCTGTCAACGCGTGGTCACAACGGCGATCTCGTACACGTTTACGCGCGGAACCGTGAACCGCGCCACGTCCCCCTCCTGGCTCACGGGGACCGCGATTTCCTCGCTGTGTTCCGGGCTCGCGATTGACACCGTATCCGCCTTCAGTCCGTCCGGCAACCGTAGCGCCACGTTGACGTTTTCCTTCGGCTCGCCGTCCCGGTAATTGACCAGATGCACAAGCCGCCGTCCCGGCTGTTCCGTCACTTCCGCGCACAGGCCGGAGGTGCTTGCCTCCGGTCCGCTCCCCGCGAGCGTTAGTACGGGCTTGCCATCGCACGCGCGCCGAATGCCTTCCAGGATGTCCCCATCGGCGGGAATGCGGACCACGGCCTCTTCCGGCAACCCCGCGAGGCCGGGAACGGCGCGGGGCCGCATCCACTCGTCGTGCGTGGCGGCGGGCCCCACGATGCACACTCGGCCTCCGCCCACGACGTACTCCTCGACCTGCCGCAGCTGCGAATCCCCCATCGCCACGCACCCCGCCAGGACCAAAGCCTTGTAGCGCGCCAGCTCGCCGAGGTGTTCGTCGTAGATGATCTGAAAACACGCCGGCGCCTCGATGAGCGTTTGTTCGACCCGTTGGGTGAGTTGGGCGTGTTCCGGCGGCGCGAACATCTGCGACGGGAAGCTTCGCAGCACAGCCACATCGGCGACGACTTCGGCGCGGCGAAGCAAGTCTCGCCGCTGGTGGAAGAAACGGATAAACGGTTGAAGGTCCGGGTCAATGGGGTTGTTCATGCCCGGCCGTTCCACCGCCTTGCCGTACTCGAACCAGTACATGCATCCCAGGCAATCGCGGTTGAACGCCATCGTCTCGGCGGCCTCGATCGGCGACGTGGTGTAGTTGAACGCGATGTTGTCCATGCGGCGCGCGACCTTGAACGTGCGAATGCGCGTGAGCAGTTTTCCGTCACGATATCCGGGCCGCAGGCTTTCATCCCAGTATGCCTCGCCGCCTTGGAGCAGGCGGCCGTGGTCGACGGGCGCATGGATCGCCCCCCCCACCCCGCCGGGGTTGCATTCCACCAGCACGTCTTTCCGCAGGCTGCGCCCGTACTTGCTCATGTCGTAATACGAATCCGCCAGCGCTTTGCACGAATAGTCAAGCCACGCCCGGCGGAGCAGACTGTCCCCGTCCGCGTCTTCAGGAGGCATAACCTGGGCCGTATCGGTGATGCCCATCTCCTTGATTTGCTCAGGTGTGAAGGTATCGTTCAGATAGACGCGAAACGCGGCAATCGAGTACGGGTCCCAGCCGGGCCCGACATGGTAGTTGTCGAAATGGAGCAGGTCGGTCTGGATTTGCTCGACCGCGAAGCGCACGATCTGGCGGTAGTAAGCCTGTGCGTCCGGATGGTTGCGGTTCCAGTAGTAACGGTACGTGGCCTTGCCGTAGGTGACGGGGCTTCCGTCCGGATTGAGCAGGACCCAGTCTTTTGCCTCCGGCTTCTCCTTGAAGAACAGTTCCCACATGAACGCCCCGCTGTACGTATAGACGCCTACGCGCATCCCCGCGTCGTGGCACAGCTTCGAAAACGCCACCGCGTCGGCCATGCTTTCGGCCTCGGCCGCCATTCCCGCGCCCTTGTAGCAATGCATCATGACGAAGTTCACGCCCAGTTCCTTGAGACGCGCCACCATTTCCGGGCTATGCTCGCGCGCGTATCCCTCGCGCTGCCCGGGCGTAGGCTCGTACCCCTCACTGCCATCGCGGCGCACGCGAAACAACAACGGCTCCCAGCTTCCCGCCATCACAATGCCGTCATCCGCCAGCCACTCGGGACGCGCCGCCTCGGGCAACGTCAATACTTCAGCTGGAGCCGCGCCGGCCAGCGCAATTGCCAGCCCAGTGACCATGAAAAGAAAGCTCGTTCTGATTCCGTGTTTTTCGCTCATGGATGCCCCTCCTCCAATCGGTCTGTCGACCGTCCTGAGACTATTATGGCGAGGATAGCGTCGGGGGTCTATTATCGGGGATGTCAGATCCCCTACATCCTCATAGCTATGCCCTCCGCGGGGCATCTTCCCGGAACCGTAGCAAGCGTGCGGAATTCAGTACAACCGCAACCGACCCGATATTATGTCCCAATGCGCCCAGAATGGGCGTCAGCGCGCCTCCGGCGGAAAGTATCAGCATCAAGGCGTTGTAGGCGAGGCCAAATGCCAGTATGTTTTCGTTAATGGTCCGGCGTGTGCGTTTCGCAAGGCGCATCAGCAAGGGAAGAGGTGCAAGGCCGTCTTTCATGAGCACGATATCCGCCGTTTCGAGCGCCACCGTATTCTCCCGTGAACCAATGCTCACCCCCACAGTCGCCGCCGCCAATGCGGGGCCGTCGTTGGTTCCGTCTCCGACATAACAGACGCGGCGGCCCTCTCGTTCCCGAGCCCGAATGTACTCGTATTTGTCCTCAGGCAACATTTCGGCCAGTACGCGGTCGCGCGGGATTGACAATTCGTCCGCGACCCGGTGTGCTGCGTCAGGATGGTCGCCTGTAAGCACGACGATTTCCCCATAGCCTGCCTCGCCAAGACGCCGCAATGTGTGGGAAGTCTCCGGCCGCACTGCGTCCTCCAATACCAGCATGCCCCTAAGGCTGGTCCCTTCGGCGACGTAGAGCGCCATTCGCCCGCTTTGGGCGCAGTTCCGGGCGCGCTCGTGTGCTTCACAGGATATCGCTACGCCGTGCTGCAGCATGAACCGCTTGTTGCCGCAACGCCAGACGCCGTTCCCGTTGCCGCCGCCTGCACTCAATTCGAAGACTCCGAGGCCTGCCTCGCGGCGGATATCCGCCGAGTGAGAGACATTCATCCCCCTCTCGATGCCCGCAGTTATCACGGCGCGCGCAATGGGATGCTCGGCCGAATATTCGAGCCGGACGGCATGCCGCAGAAGTTCATCGTCGCCGATTCCGTTTAACGGGATGATTTCGGTGAGGCGGTAAGCGCCCGATGTCAGTGTTCCTGTCTTGTCGAAAACGAGCATGTCAGTTTGCGCGCATGCCTCGAGATACTTTCCGCCCTTTACGAGGATGCCGCGTTTCGATGCACGGCCCAGCGCGGCCACTACCGCCGTCGGCGTCGCCAGCACAAACGCGCACGGACATCCTACGATCAGCATCGTGACCGCGCGATGAACGTCTCCCGTCGCATACCAGACTGCCGCGGCAAGAGACAGAATGCATGGGGTGAACCATTTCGCGTATACCTCCGCCGCCCGCAGGATTGGCGCGCGATGCTCTTCCGCCTCGGCAACAAGATGCACGATCTTCCCCTGCGTCGTGTCGTCTCCCGTGCGTTCGATCCGGATCTTCAGCGCGCCTTCGCACGTCATCGTGCCCGCCGATACAAAATCGCCGCACGTCTTGCATACCGGAACGCTTTCGCCCGTCAGCATCGATTCGTCGACGTCGCTGGCGCCTTCCGCAACCACGCCGTCCACCGGGATCACGTCGCCCGGGCGGCTCAGGACATGCTGGCCCGGCTTCAACAAGCGGATCGGGACCAGCTCTACGGCGCCGTCTTGCCTGATGACCCGGGCATGGGTAGGACTCTCTCCCGCGAGCATCTCGATATGCCGCCGCGCCCGCATGCTGGTGTATTCCTCGATCAAGCCACCAATAACCATGATGAACGCCACCACCGCCGCGGATATCCATTCCCCGAGGACCATGCTCGCCACTATCGCGAAGCTGACCAGCTCGTCAACGTTGGTCCGCAGCCGCGCAAGACCCCGAAGCGCGCTCCATACAATGCGGAAACCCGTGAAACACAGCGAGAGGCACGAAAAGGCGATTACGTAAGCCTCGCGTGCTTGAACAATGTACTGGGCGGCGACGGCCGCCACGATAAATCCGCCCGCAACCGCCATCTTCACAATATCCAGCAGCCCGACGTTGGCAAGGAGCCCTTTGTCGGCCAAGCGTCCTATCACTATTGCTGTCCTTTTCTGCCGTTCAGATCTACAGTGCGACCGCACGCCCCGCGCCTGGCCCGGCCGTAGCTGATAGAGTGCCCCTCGGGAGGCGAATCACGTATCAGGTGCGAAACGAGCGCAGCGCTTCAATGAGTTCTTCCGCCGCGCGATCCCGGTCGGCCTGAGTCGCGCCCCGCGCGATATGCTCCCGCGTGTGCTCATCGAGAAACTGGAGCATCAGCCCATTCATCGCGCCGCGGATGGACGCCACCTGTTGCATGATGCTGTGGCAGTCCGAATCCGTAACCGCGGTCTCGATTGCCCGCTTCAACGCGTTCACCTGGCCCTGAATGCGGTTGACACGCGCGAGCAGTTTCTTGCGTTCTCTGGCAATATGGCTCATGTGGCTATAATATACCCCCCTACCCTATTATGTCAAATCCTGCCCGTCGACATGCCCAACACCCCAACCAGTTTTCCATATCCCCATCCCGCGTGGGTTGACCCGAGACCCTCATCTGGCGTTGAATGGCAGGGGAGAGCCCCAAGGAGCTTTCTGCTCAATCAGACGCCCGGCCGGGTTTGGAATCGGGCAGATGCCCCGCCGGACGACTGGGGGAAGGAGGGGGTTGAATGGAAGCCACTATTGTGAACGAGTTGATCTCTGGCACGGGGATGATATTGGTGGGGACCATCGCCGCCGTGTTGTGGTGGTGGATTTCCAGGGCGCAGCTCCGGTGGTTCGCGGTGGGCGTCGGGCTGTGGCTGGTGGCGGTCGCGGTCAAAGTGGGGATTGCCATTCTGACCAACGGTCCGGTCATAGGATTCTTCAAAGGCCACCTTCCCAACTGGCTATTCATTACGCTCGGGGGCCTCTATGTCGGGGTCGAATCGAGCCTTTGCGAGATCGGCCTTACGCTGTTGTTGGTGCTGCTCTGGCGTGCGCCGGGCCGCGACGCCGGGCGCGCAACGGCCGTCGGAACGGGCGCGGGAGCGTTCGAAGCTATACTGCTCGGCGTGGTTGCGGTATGCACCGGGCTGGTGTTTGCTTTTGTTGACCATCCTCAAGTGGCCGAGGCGCGGGACGTCGCCGAGAAGGTCATGGCAACAACGCCGCTGATTTGGCTGATAGGCTCGGTCGAACGTGTTCTCGCTATTTTGTGTCACATGTCATCGCGCACGATGGTGCTGCTCGGGGTAACCAAGCGCCGCTACTGGCTCATATTCTGGGGATTCTTGTTGTTCACGTACATCGACTCCGCCGCGGGGGCCGCACATGTCTCGGGAAGCGTAGGCAGAGTGTCGATGTGGTGGATCGAACTGGCGATTGTACCTGCCGCGGCGGCAAGCGTGTTGGTGCTCCCCTGGTGCTGGCGCAAATGGGGCAAACCGGAGGAAGCGGCGCCCGCGTTTCCCTACGAACCGGCTGTAGAATCGCCTGAACACGAGCTGCCCTATGAGGAAGGAGACAACACATGACTGCCGGTACGACGGCTCGCCAGGGAAGCACCGCTTATCTGGTTTGGATCTGTCTGGTAGCCACGCTGGGCGGGTTGTTGTTCGGATACGACACCGCCGTGATCTCGGGCGCCATCGGGTTTCTTCAGAGCCGGTTCGGACTTGATCCCGCTCTCAAGGGCTGGGCGGCCTCGTCGGCTCTGCTGGGCTGTATCATCGGCGTGGTCATTGCCGGACCCGTCAGCGACAGGCTGGGACGCCGCCGCGCGCTTATTCTCGCGGCGGTGCTGTTTTTCGTTTCCGCTCTCGGCACGGCGTTTCCCCGCACGTTCGCTGAGTTCGTGATATTCCGCATCGTGGGAGGGGTGGGCGTCGGCATCGCCTCGATGACGTCCCCCATGTACATTGCCGAGGTCTCGCCCAAGCACATCCGCGGCCGCATGGTCTCGATCAACCAGTTTGCCATTATCTTCGGCATGCTCGTGGTGTACTTCGTGAATTACTACATCGCGCTCCAGGGCGACGAGGCCTGGAACGTGGCGCGCGGATGGCGGTGGATGTTCGGTTCCGAAGCTCTCCCCGCGTTTGCCCTGCTGGTCCTGCTCTTCTTCGTTCCCCCTACGCCGCGCTGGCTCGTGAAGCAGGGACGCACCGCCGAAGCCCGCGACGTCCTCGCACGCATCGGGGGGCCCGAACACGCGGAACGCGAATTGAACGAGATCGCACAGATGCTCTCGCATCAGAGCGAATCGCTTGGGCAGCTCTTCCGCCCGGGCATGCGCACCGCACTGGTAATCGGCGTCGCGTTGGCCATTCTCCAACAGGTCACGGGCATCAATGTCTTTTTGTACTACGCGCCCGAAATCTTCAAGAAGCTCGGGTCCGGGGCCAGTTCCGCCCTTCTCCAGACCGTCTTGGTCGGCGGCGTGAATCTGGCGTTCACCGTCATCGCCATCTGGACCGTCGACACGCTGGGCCGCAAACCGCTCATGCTAGTCGGGTCAGTGGGCATGGGGGTGTGTCTGTTCGCCCTCGGCCTGGCGGCTTCGCTGCGCCATATCGAGGCGTGGGCGCTGATCTTCGTGTTGGGCTACATCGCGTGTTTCGCGCTGTCGGTTGGTCCCGTGACGTGGGTGATTCTTTCCGAGATTTTCCCGACCAAGATTCGCGGGCGCGCCATGGCCATCGCGACGTTCTGCCTGTGGAGCGCCAATTTTGTGGTCTCGCAGACCTTCCCCATGATGGACGAGAGTCCGTGGCTGGTCGAGCGGTTTAATCACGGGTTTCCGTTCTGGGTGTACGGCCTGCTGTGTATCGTGAGCGTGGTGTTTGTGTGGCGGTTCGTGCCCGAAACAAAAGGAAAGTCCCTGGAAGAAATCGAGCGCATGTGGGGAATATAGTAGCCGTTTGACAGAAAATTCGGTGCAAGGAGTCCTCCGGCGTTGAACAGTTGGTTCCAGGAACAACAGGAAGGCCCGCTATGAACTCGATCGAGCGTCTCAATGCCGCGCTGGCCCACAAGCAGCCCGACCGCGTGTGCGTGGATTTCGGGAGCACGCTCGTGACCGGCATGTCCGTGGTTGCCGTGACCAAACTGCGGAGGGCCTTGCTGGGCGACGATGGTTACAGGGTAAAGGTGGTCGACCCCTATCAGATGCTGGGCGAAATCGATCCGGCGCTGCGCGAGGCCATCGGCGCGGATGTCATGCCCGTCATGGGGTCCAGAACCCTCTTTGGCTTCGAGAACACCGACTGGAAACCCTTCACCATGTTTGACGGCACCGAGGTACTGGTGCCAGGCAGGTTCAACGTGACCGAATCCGAACGAGGGGGATGGGTCATCTATCCCGAAGGCGACACATCGGTTCCTCCGAGCGGATGGATGCCGAAAGACGGGTTTTACTTTGACGCGCTCTGCCGCCAGGATCCCATCGACGAGGCACACCTGAACCCCGAAGACAATCTCGAGGAGTTTGGCCCTCTCAGCGATGACGAGGTGCGCCATTTTGCCCGCCAGGCCGAAGCTGCCCGCGCGCAAGGCATGGGTGCCGTGCTGAGCGCCCCCGGGACCGGCTTTGGCGACATCGCCCTCGTCCCCGCCATGTGGCTCAAGCGCACACGAGGCATCCGCGATGTCCAGGAGTGGTATATGTCCACGATCTCCCGCCGCGATTACGTCTATGCGGTGTTCGAGAAACAGTGTGAGATTGCACTGGACAATCTCGGGCGGCTCGCGAAAGCTCTTGGCGATACTGTGCAGGCCGCGTTCGTCACCGGAACCGATTTCGGCCAGCAGCACGGCACTTTCATTGCGCCGGCCGTCTATCGCGAACTCTACCAGCCCTTCCACAAACAGATAACCGCTTTCATCCACAAACACACCCCGTGGAAGACCTTCATTCATTCGTGCGGGAGCGTTGCCGCTCTTATCCCGGACTTCATCGCGTCCGGGTTCGACATCCTGAACCCTGTGCAATGTTCGGCGGCGGGTATGGATGCACAAGCCCTGAAACGCGAATACGGTAAAGACCTGGTGTTCTGGGGTGGAGGGGTAGACACGCAGAAGACCCTGCCTTTCGGCACGCCCGGCGAGGTATACAACGAGGTCCGCGAGCGCATCGCAATCTTTAACGCCGGGGGCGGGTACGTGTTCAACGCTATCCACAATCTCCAAGCCAATTCCCCTGTCGAGAACATGCTGGCGATGTTCAGAGCTATCAAAGATAGCGTCGGATAAGACAGACTATCCCCGGAAAGAATGCCCTCACGCTGCCTTCTCCCGCAGGGGGAGGGGTTCTCCTCCGCTGTGGCGGGGTCTCCTGCCCGCGCCACTTTTGGGACCGAAGGTCTCCAATATGAAAGATGCAGGCGAGACGCCTGCGCTCCCTGATGCAGGCGAGACGCCTGCGCTCCCTGATGCAGGCGAGACGCCTGCGCTCCCAGGCGGGGGCGCCGGTCGCGCAAGGAGACAAGGCCGTCATGCCAAGACAATCGCCGGGTGGGCAAGCGAACTCCGTCATCGCGGGCGGCGCGTGGAACCGTCTGTTCAGTGGTGCTCGGGATGATCCGTTGCCGGTGTGTGGGCGTGGGTGAAACCCATTTGATGCATCCGGTTGTGCAGCCTTCTGTGGGCGCTTACCAGGGCGATGCGCATGCGCTTGAAAATCTTGTCGGCCGGGCGTGTTGCCAACGAGTCGAGGTAAGCGAGGGCGCCCTCCACCTGTTCGAGAATCGTCACTGCGTCAGCGGCGGCGAAGAACTCGGTTCCGGCTACCTGCGCCATGACGGGGGAAGAATGGGCCGCGATGAACTCCGGCTTGTCGGGGTACTTGCCCCGGACGAGGATGGCGAGCCAGGCGCTGCGGTCGACGGTCAACGACCAGTGTCCTGACGCGCCGCCTCGGGAAACGGTCTTGCTCTCGCGAATCTCGCCGTTGACCACAAGCTCGACGCGTGAGACCGGGGTCGTGAGGCTTGCGGTTTCCCACTCGACCGAGAGCGTGCCGCCCGCAGCGGGCAGGCGAAGCCACTCGCCCGCGGATTTCCCCTCCACGCTGAATTCGAGAAGCGGGCCGTAAGTTACGAAGGTGTGGCCCGAACGGACCGCCTGCATCCAGGCGTCATAGGTGAACGGCGTGTCCGGGGGGAGTTTCGCGTAGGTGCGCACGGCGCCGACAGGCGTTGTAGCTTGCATCTTGTCGGTGCCGGCCACGGCGGGCACGAAATAGCCGCAGTTGAGGTAGCGGTACCAGTCCGACAGCGAGTAGGGATCGATGCCGCCGTACAGGTTGCTCCACGAGGTCATCTCCACGGCATCGATCTCGCCTTCGATAAGCGCTGCTGCATGTTCGGCGCGGGGATTGGGGAAATGGGGAAGCACGACGAGGCCGCCCTGGGCATGGCACTGGCGCGCCCACTCGAGGAGCAGCATGTCGACGGGGTCTCCAAGGGCGGACTCATCGGGCCCGCCGCAGGTCATGGGGGCGATGAGGCGGCCCTGGTATCCGAGAAGCGAAATGTGCCCGAGAATGTGTTGACGGTTCTCCGAACCGACGCGCACCAGATACTCGCCGTCGCCGCCGGCCTCGCGCGAGCCGAAAATGGTATGGCCGTCGAAATCCCCCGCGTTGGTCATGAGTTCCCCCCACTGGCTCGCGAGGAGGTTCACGACATTCACGCCTTCGGCCGCGCCCTCGAGACGCGCCGTAGGCGGCGACAGAAAGTGCACGTGTGTGTCTGCGGTCACCCAACCCTTTTCGCGCCACGGGAGGGTTTGCTCGATGAGAATGGTGATGTCCCGCGTGCGTTCGGTCACGCAATGGACTTTTCGCACCGGTCTGATCTCGAACCCTTTCGCGACCTCGATGTACACGTTGCCCAGGGGCAAATCGATGGTGGCGTCGCCGTCGATGTACGTGCACCAGTGGATGCTCTGGTTCAGAAACTCGGGCGCGGAATCCTCGTACCATGCCGGATTCGGGACGCGGTGGCGGTCCACCGGGGTAAGGTACTCGCCCGCTTCGCCGTGGACGTGCAGCTTCACGGGGATGGGCTGTTTGCTGGTTCTATCGAGCACGCGCAGCCGCACGCGCTGGTGCGAAGGCGCGATTGGCGTCAGGGCGTTGCCGCGGCCCTGTTTCGCAAGCGTCTCGGCCGGTATCCGCGAGCCATCCCACAAATGAAAACACGCTTCGTGATGAGCGGTGTATTCGACGAGCCATTCATGCTCCGAGACCTTCGGGAGCTGGTTATTGTATGTCTTCGCCCATTCCTTGTTGGGGTAGAGGGGGCGGGGCTTAACCGAGATGATCTGTCCGAGATCGAGTTGGACGTGCTTCAGGAGGCCCTTTTCATCAAGCGTTGCGTCGAAAACCGTATCCTTTGGCACCTCGAGCACCGCCTTCTGCCTCCGCTCCCACCGGAACGGCATTGACGCGACGCCGCCCGCCGAGATGGCGGAGATGACAATGGGACCCCTTCGCGGCTCGAACCGGAGCGCCGTGATGGCTTTTTCGGGATGGGGGTTCTGCCAGGCCCAGAGCCAGTTCGTCCACGGCAGCATGTCGGGACTGTCGACGCGCGTCTGGCTCCGGCCCCAGCTCTGGATCAGTCCCGGCTGCTCGTGTCCGGGCGGGATGCTGTGCGGTTTGCGATGGCCTACGGCTTCGAAACAGGCCTGTCCCCATCCCCGCTCGAACGCGCCGAGCTCGTGTTGGCGCCGGATCGGGCAGCGGACCTCCGTTCCGTCTTTGTAAACCATCACGTAGTCCGCCACGTGTTCGCGCAGGTTGGTATAGCCCCTGGCGGGCGACACGAACCCGTCTTGGTTCGGTTTGAGGGGGCTGGCATCAGTGGTGTGCATGAAGATGAGCCAGCGGGCGCGAAACGGCTTGAGCGCGGCCGTATACGAATCTTTCCCCAACAGCACGGGGCGGTCTATTTCAAAGGGAACGCCCCAGCACGTGCACTTGCCCCGAAGCGCGTGCTCTACGCGCTCCCGGAAAGATTCGCCGCCCTTCGTCACGCCCAGGGCTGTCCACGTCACGTTGCCGCGCAGTCTCACCGGCCGAAACAACGGTGACGAGGGTCCATCGTGCACACCTGCCATGACACATCCTCCGCAGCGGTCTTGCGGCCGCGGGTCCTATTGCTGATGGAATGTCACGAAGCTTGCCGCATGTAGCCGGCGCTGATTTTTGCGCTGTCGAGAGAATCTCCGGAGCAGGTGTCCTGCTCGACGATGAACCATTTTGCGCCCGCCGCCTTGCCCGCCTTGAAAACAGGCGGCCAGTCGATGATGCCCCGGCCGACTTCCGCGAAGGTGTGGGGCGTGCCGGCGGTCATATCTTTGATGTGCAGGAGAGGGCAGCGGCCTGCATACTGGTTGATCACGGACACCGGAACGAGACCGGCATCGGTCACCCAGTATGTATCGATCTGTGCCTGGAGATTCGCGGGATCGGCGGCCGCCATCATCAGGTCGTACGCGTATTCGCCGTCGAGCCGGATGAATTCGTGGGCATGATTGTGGTAGCAGAGCTGGACGCCTGCCTTGCGGAGTTTCGCGCCGCTCGCATCCAGGGCTTTGCCGGCGCCAATCCAATCCTGGCGCGTGCCGCCGCCTGCGAAGAAGATGCCCGTGGCAACATACGACACCCCGAGCGCTTGAGCGGTCTCGATGACGGTCTCGGGATGGTCGACCGCGTCCTGGTAGCCCACGTGGGCCGAAACGGGGGTCAATCCGGCGGATTTCATGAGCGCGCGCGCTTCGGCGGCGGTGTTCGCGCCGAACCCGGCCGTTTCCACGAAATCATAGCCAATGGCCTTCACTTGCTTGAGCGTTTTGAGAAAATCCTTGTCGAGATGGTCCCGCACGGTGTAAAGCTGCAATGCGTAGGGTATCGCCATGGCTACAGATCCTTTCTGTGCGCTGTTCGTGCAGGCCTCCAGCCTGCTCCATGATGTCCGCTCGATCAGCCCAGAACGCGCCCTTTGAGAAACTCATAGCTGATCCGGCAGCATTTGAACACGTCGATATCGCAACTATCCTGCTCGTAGACGAACCATTCGACTCCCGATTTCTTCCCTGCGGGGATGGCGGAATCCCAATCGAGCACGCCCTGGCCAAGGGGCACGAAATGCGGGCGTTTCTGGTCCTCGAGTCTTGTGAGGTCCTTGCAGTGGATGACCGGGCAGCGGCCCGCGTATTTCCTCAGGTAGGCGGACGGGTCCGCGCCGCCCGCATAGACCCACCCCAGATCGAGCTCGGCGTAGAGGTTTTCCGGGCTGGTCTCCTCATAGAGGATGTCCAGCTTGCAGCGCGGGTCCCCCTCGAACTTCTCGAACTCAAACGCGTGGTTGTGGTACGAGAGGCGAATGCCTTCCTTGCGCAGTTTGGCCCCGAGAGTGTCCAGCCGTTTGCATCCGTTCAGCCATGCCTCGAGGGTATCTTTGCATCCGGACATCATGCCGCCGGGGGCGATATCGGTAGTGCCGAGCGTCTTCCAGAAGCTGACCTGTCCCTCGAAATCCGTCTCGAAGGCAGCGGCGTCGATATGGCCGGCCACGGCGCGCAGGCCCGCTTTGTCGAGAGCCGCACGGGCTTCCTCGGCGGACACCGGCGGCATGCCGCTCCACTGTACATACTCCCAACCGATGTCGCGCAGCCGTTTCAAGGTCCCCACGAGATCTTTTTTCGCAGGCTCACGCACGGTGTACAGGATGATCGCGATGTTGGGCTTTCTCATATCGGCACTCCTTGGAAATTGGTGGAATGAAAGCATTTTCCACGGTCCGCCGGAACAAGTCAAACCAAAGCGCCCGGAAAATGTGCAGAAGAGACTCCTGGGGTACCCGGCATCGTGGGTGTTGACGAGTGTTTAGCACCGGTCTTATAATTGACTGAACGGTCGGTCAAAATAAACCGGAGCGGGTTATGTCGCCGAAAATCGTGAACAAAGGACAGCGCCGGCGCGAGATTGCCGAGGCGGCCCTCGCGGTGCTGGCGGACAACGGGTTCGCGGAGGCGTCCATCAGCCGGGTGGCGAAGGCGGCGGGCATTGGCAAAGGCACGGTTTACGAGTATTTTGCGTCTAAAGACGAGCTGGTGTTTGCGTCCCTGGTCGCTTGGGCCGAGTCGATGGATCTTGAACTGCCCCGCGGCGAACCGGCGGCAAATCCGGAAGAACGGCTTCGGGCCTTCGCTCGGAGCGGAATGGAGCTGTTTCTCAAAGACCCCCGGTCGTTGCGTATCTTCGTGGGTTTAGTGCAGCTTATGGTTACGGACCAGACGTTTTTCCGGCGGTTCCCGGTGGTGGAGGAGATGACTCGCCGGTACCGGGAAACGATCGTGGGGATTCTGCGCGACGGCGTGGTGCAGGGGCATTTTCGGGAGGAAGTGCTCGAGAACGCCGAGCAGATCGCCATCAACCTGTTGGCGTACTTCGACGGGATCGGCATGCACTACTACTTGAGCCGCAACTATTTCGACTTGATGGACCAGGTCGATTTCTACGTGGATCAGGTGCTCAAAGACCTCCGGAAACAGGATGAATAGACAGCGGTTTCGGGCGTAATAAACGAGAAGGCTTGGCTCGAGCGAGGGGTCCATGGCGGCAGAATCGGGAAACGGCACGATTTTCCGGGTCGAGAACCTCAAGAAAGACTACCCGATGGGCGAGGTGACGGTTCGCGCCTTGCGGGACGTCTCACTCGAGGTTTCGGCGGGTGAATTTCTGGTGATCCTGGGCCCCAGCGGCTCGGGCAAGAGCACGTTGCTCAACATCATCGGCGGCATCGACAGCCCCACGGCTGGGCGGGTGTTTTTCAAGGACGAGGAGCTCACCGGGTACTCCGAGCCGGAACTTACACGGTACCGGCGCCGACACATCGGGTTTGTGTTCCAGTTCTATAATCTGATGCCCAATCTGACAGCCCTGGAAAACGTCGAGATGGCCACCGAGATCTCGGCAAACCCCATGGTTCCGCGGGAGGCGTTGCGCCTGGTGGGTCTGGACGACCGCCGGGACCACTTTCCCTCGCAGTTGTCGGGCGGCGAACAACAGCGCGTGGCGATTGCGCGCGCGGTAGCCAAGCAGCCGGAGATTCTGCTGTGCGACGAGCCGACCGGAGCGCTGGATTTCCAAACCGGCAAGGTGGTGCTCGAGATGCTCCAGCACATCAACGACGAGACCGGCACGACCGTGATCGTCATTACGCACAACGCGGCCATCGGGAAAATGGCGCACCGGGTTATCCGCATGATGGACGGTCACGTGCGCGAGATCATCGAGAACGCAGAACGGCTCGAGCCCAGCCAACTCGAGTGGTGACGCAGAGTGAACATCCTGCACAAGAAACTGTTTCGTTACCTGCGCATCAACTGGGGACAGGCCCTGGCGATCACGGCTGTGATCACCTGCGGCACGGCCACGTATATCAGCCTCGCCTCGGCCCACCGCAACCTTGAGCTTACCCGCGATACATACTACGAAGAATACCGGCTAGCCGATTTCTTCATCATGTTCGAACAGGCGCCGATGACGGCCGTCTTCAAGATCAAGGCCCTCGAAAGCGTCCATGAAGCCCGCGGCCGCATCGTCAAAGACGTCGGCCTCGACGTCCCCGGACAAGAAGAGCCTCGCGCGGGCCGGATCGTCTCGATGCCGGACAGCCTGGGGCCGGTGCTCAACGACATCGCGCTGGTGTCGGGCCGCTATTTTGATAAGAGCGCGATGAACGAGGTGATCCTGAGCGAGAACTTCGCGAAAGCCAACGACCTCGCGCTGGGCGATTCCGTCAAGGCCACCATTGAGGATCGCAAGCATACCCTGCGCATCGTCGGCATGGCGTTGTCGCCCGAGTACGTGATCATGATCCGCAACGGCCAGGACCTCGTGCCGAGCCCCGAAAAGTTCGGCATCCTGTGGGTGTCGCAGAGCTTTGCGGAAAGCGCGTTCGCCATGAACGAAGCCTGCAACGAGATCGTGGGGACAGTGGACGGGACGCTCCCGCTCAAGACGCTGCTCGACCAGGCAGAGGATGTGCTCGACCCCTATGGCGTCTACGCTAAACTCGAACGCAACGACCAGATATCGGCCCGGTTCCTTGCGGACGAGATAGCGGGCCTCGCGGTGTCGGCCAAGATCACGCCCGCCATCTTCTTGGGCATTGCGTCGCTGATCCTGCTGGTCCTGCTGAACCGTATGGTGCGCAACGAGCGCACCGAGATCGGCCTCCTGAAAGCGTATGGTTACTCGACGTGGGACGTGTCGGGCTACTACATCAAGTTTGCGGTG
>Ga0116185_1001687_pt1 | contig 21619 bp, 20 predicted proteins | sample AD_JPNNA7_MetaG_FD_89754 | JGI IMG/M metagenome (GOLD analysis project Ga0116185, IMG submission 89754) | Active sludge microbial communities of municipal wastewater-treating anaerobic digesters from Japan - AD_JPNNA7_MetaG | ecosystem: Engineered > Bioreactor > Anaerobic > Digestate | place...
CGTCGCCTGCCCATCCCACGACGTTGATCCCCTCTTTCCCCAGCGTCTTGAGGGCCGCGAGCACGCCCGTGGCCGCGGCCGCTGTCGATGCGAAGGTGACGTTCAGGGACGGGAGCTTCGTGGCAGCGATGGGATAGAGGCCCTGGAGCACGGTCAGACAGCTCGGCGGAACCACGAGGATGGTATTCTTGCCCAGGGCCTTGAGCCCTATGCGGTAGGCAATTCCGAGGGTGCACCCCGAGCACGCACGGTTGCCCGGATGTACGAGCTCTTCCTCCGGAAGGGTCAGGATCGTTGTCTTCACTTGCACGTTTTGCTCTCCTTAAGAGGAATGCGTTTCATCGTAACGGCCTCGTTCCTCTCGTCTCTCTTCACAATTTGAGCCCGATCCACCGGGTTTCCTCATTGCACGGATCGTCTGCGGTGCACGAGAATCTGAGGGCATCGTAGAGATCCCTGGTTGCGATCTCGCGTCCGCCCAGGCCCAGGATATAGTTCAGCACGAAGGGCCTCTCTCTGCGGTCGCGCGTAGAGTTGTAGAGCGCGGACTTTATGTCCGAGCTCAAGGTGCCCTGATATCCGTAGCTCAAGGCCTTTTCGAAAACAACGACCCCCTTGCACCCGCAGAGCGCTTCGGCGACAGCCTGGGCAGGGAAGGGGCGATAGAGGTGCACGCTCAAAACACCTGCCTTGATCCCCTCATTCCTCAGGTCGTCCACGACGTCGCGGAGGTGGTAGGACAGCGAGCCCAGGCTCACGGCGATATAGTCGGCATCCTCGCAGAGGTAGGGCTCTATGAGAGGGTTTCCCCCCCTGCCGAACACCGACTGATACCGCTCGTCGATCTTCGAGAGGGCTGGTATGGCGTCGAGCATGTCCTTGTGGAGGAGGTAGCGTATCTCCATGTAGGCAAGAGCCATATCCCCCCGGACATCCGGCCTCACGTCCGGAAGCGTGACCGTATTGAGGTTCGCGGGCCTCGAAGGGTCGAGGCTGTACGGCGGGTTGAAGGGGGGCAGGAACGCATCCACCAGAGAGGACTCGGGAACGTCGAAGGGCATGTAGGTATGGGAGAGGAGGTATCCGTCGTAGCATACCATCACCGGGATCATCATCTCTTCGGCGAGGGCGAAGGACTTGATCACGGTATCGATGATCTGCTGGTGGTCGTTCGCATGGATCTGAATCCACCCCGTATCCCGCTGGGAGATGGAATCCTGATGGTCGTTCCAGACCGTCCAGGGGGCTCCCACGCCCCGGTTCACGACGCACATGACCAGCGGCAGCCTCGCCCCGGCAGCCCACTGGATCTGCTCGTGCATGTAGAGAAGCCCGTTGGCGCTCGTGGCCGTGAAAGACCTGGCGCCTGCAGACGTGGCTGCGATGCATATGGCGAGCGCGCTGTGCTCGCTCTCCACCGGCACGTACTCGGCCTCCATCTCGCCCGACTCGATGAATTCGGAGAGCTTCTCCGTGAGCGGGGTCTGCGGCGTGATGGGATATGCGGCAATGACCTTGGCCTTCGAGAGCTTCACCCCGATGGCTGCGGCGACATTTCCTGATTCGATCATTTGCATGGCTTTTTGTTCACTCCTTCAAGGAAGCTGGATTCATCCACCATGACGATTGCCTTCGTGGGGCACTCCTCTGCGCATATCCCACAGCCCTTGCAGTATTCCAGATCGATCTTGGGCGGTATGTCCCGCGATACGACCCCGTCAGGGCAGTAGAGCCAGCAGATGAAGCACGACGGTATATTCCTCTTTGCGGGCGTACAGACATTGGGGTCGAGGACCGGCCTCAGGATTCTCCAGGAGCCCGTCTTGCCGGCATCGCCCGGCCCGCCTTCGCTGAAGGATATCTTATGGCTGTAGTCTCTTTTTTTCAAAGGGCCCCTCCGATGAGGGTGTTCTCGTAGCAGAGCATGGCTGCATCCGAGTTCTGTTTGGGCCTCCTGCCTTCGAACTCTTTCTCGATGGCTGCAAGGAGGCTCTTGATGTCGACGAGTTCGGCTGCCTTCGCGAACGTACCGATGATGCCGCTGTTGATCACGCCGTGGGGGAGGCCGGCTTTGACCGACAGGCCGGTCACGTCGGCAACCGCGATCTTTCTTCCGTTGAAATCGTAGTCAGCAGGCTCTCTGGGGGTGTTGATGACGATGAGACCGTCTTCCTTGAGCCCTGCCGCCACATCCACCTCTTCGAGGAGCAGGTGGTCGAGGACCACGACGATGTCGGGCTTCGTCGTGGGAGAGAGGTCGTATATCTTGCCTTTGGAGACCTTGAGAGAGGTGAATACCGGTGCGCCCCTCCTCTCGGTGCCGAAGGTCGGGATCATTGCTATCCCCGTATACCCGGAGTCGAACAATGCCTTGGCAACGATCTTTGCAGCCGTGATCGCGCCCTGTCCTCCTCTTCCGTGCCATCTGATCTCGATGCTCTTTTCTTTTTTCATAGAGTGCCCGTCCATGATTATCTGCCATGCAATACGCGTTCCCCTGGTCTATACACCAAAGAGGATTCATAATCAACAGGCCCAGGTGCAGAGCCGGACTCCTTGATTCACATCTCCGGGCCGGCTCTCCTGCTCGAGAAAATGCACGGCCGCACGAAGATCATGAGATGCGGCCGCTTGAAAGCGAGTCATCGGATTACAGATCGAACCTGTACTGGATTCCTGCAGCTATGTCGGTAGCCCTCTTCTTGTAGTCGATCTTATCACTCGTACCGGTGATCTCGGTGTAGTTCGAGTCGGAGATGTACCATGTCTGGGCGAGAGCGAGGGTCACGTCCAGATTCGGGGTGGCGGAATAGGTGAAGCCGAGGGCCCCGGCATGGGAGTCGAGGCCCGGGTTTATTAAATTGTACGCGTCTCTCTTCTCGCCCGCCACCGTGTAGATGTACCCGGCGCCGATCTTGAGCGCCGGCGTAATCTTGTAGGTTGCCCCGAGGCTTGCCTCCCAGCCGTTGTGGTAATCGCTGTTCAGGCTCGTGCCTTCCTCTACCCCCTCATCATCCCACACGGCGTTCTCGATGAAATAGTAGTTGAAGCTCGACAGCAGGCTCAGCTTGGGCGTCGCCGCAAATTCCACCCCGACTCCCAGGGTCGCGGGCAGGTCGTACCGGATGTTCTCTCCGTCCTTATCAAGGTTTGCCAGCACCCCTGTGAGCGCCTCGGACAAGAAGGCGTTCAATTCCGGGAAAGGCCCGGTCACCTCTGCCGAACGCCTGTTCAGGCTGTGATGAAAGACCAGCTTGGTCACGGTCTCATACCTGATCCCGAGGTTCAGATTGTCGAAGGGTTTGATATCGAGGCCGAAAATACCGCCCAAGCCCCTGGCGTTGTAATCGAAGTCCACGTCCATGACGGCCCTCGTCTCGTTGCCGGAAGCCGCATCGATCGCATCCATGTTGAAGTCGAGAAAGGCGCTTGCGCTCCGCTTGGCTATGAGGTAACGGGGCGCAAGGGATAGGGAGATCCTGTCGTTGATTTTGTAGGAAAGACCGGCCATAATGCCCGTGTATATGCTGCTCCCCTCGATCCACTGCTCGTTGATCGTATATGCACCGGTTCCACCGGCGCCGGGATCATCCGAATTGACTACATCGCCGGATATTCCTGCTATCCGAGCGATCAGCCCTGTTGTAACGGCATTGCCGTCCGTCCATTTCACCTTGCCGCCGCCTGCCGTGGTATTGACCGCAAAGAATGCCGCCAGGTCGTCCTTCTTATACACTGCAAAAAAGTTGGGAATGATATCGGGCTCGTCCTGTTCATACCTCAAGCCCAGAAAATCCTCGCTGTAAGGCCGAGCGATATATTGAACACTCGCATTGACGTACAGGCCGTCCTTGGGAAGGAATACCAGTCCGGCAGGATTGCAGATTGCAGCATCGGCCGCATCGGTCGCCGCGTTCCTGCTGAAGGTCATCAGATACTCTGCGCTCTGATTCGAAAGGTAATCGATGCTCCCTGCAAACGCAGTTGTGCTCAGCAGCATGAATCCTATCATAAAAAGTAACGGTGTCCTTTTTGCCATTATCCAGTCCCCCCGGCATTTTGTTGAGCTGTCTGCTCGTACCGTCGACGTTTTCATAAAATATTTTGAATGGAAATTTCATTATATACGAAACTACTGGGGGAGGGCCGGGCACGAGAGGGGAAATCTCCCTGACGAGACCGATGAGCTCCGGACCTCTGTGAGTGTTTGTATGTCACTATTGACGTTGACACAGGCTCGGTCGCGAGCCTATATTTTGCCATCGTGAAAGGAATCGCCTCATACCGCAAGGGCATCCTCATAGCCTCAGTTTTCGTCACGGTCCTCGTCATTCTCGGGGTTATGATTGCCAGCCTCGACGCCTATCGGGAGATCAAAAAGCTCAGACACGGCTCCATATGGCATATCCCTTCGAAGGTGTACAGCGCCCCGCTCATCCTTACCCCGGGGACCGACATCGGGCGCATCGGCCTGATGGACAGGTTCCACCGTCTGAGGTACCGGGAGGTGAAGAAGGTTTCGAGGCCGGGGGAGTTTTCTCGGGACGGTAAAGGCCTCACCGTTTTCATCCATTCCTTTTCCTACATGGGCGAGCAGCACGGTGCGATGAAGGTGCGGCTCCTCCTCGAAGGCAGGAGGATCTCGGACATCGTCCGGCCGGGCACTAAGGACCCTGTCGGGAGGGCGATGCTCGAGCCCGAGTGCATCGCAGAGATCTTCGACGATCTCTATGAGGACCGGACGATCGTCCGGCTCGATGAATGCCCGAAGTATCTGATCGATGCCGTCATCACCACCGAGGACCGGAGATTCTACCGCCACCGGGGGATAGACGTCAGATCCCTTGCTCGTGCGGGATTCGCCAATCTGCGCCATGGCGGGATCACCGAGGGAGGCTCCACCATCACCCAGCAGCTCGTCAAGAATCTCTTCCTCACGCATAAGCGCACCTTCTCCCGCAAGATCAGGGACATGTGGCTGGCCGTGGTCATGGAGACGATGTACTCGAAGGACCAGATCCTCGAGATGTACATCAACGAGATCTATATGGGGAGCTACAGCCATGCAGGGGTGTGCGGTCTGGCAAGGGCTTCGAAGGTGCTCTTCGACAAGAGCATATCCGACATCAACCTCTCGGAAGCGGCCCTTCTTGCAGGGCTCATCAAGGCGCCCAATGCCTATTCACCCTACACCAATAAGCCCAAGGCCCTCGCCCGGAGGAATACCGTGCTTTCGATCATGCTCCACGAGGGCAAGATAACGCCGGAGCAGTACAGGAAGGCCAAGCGCAGGCCACTTGCCGTCGTGGATCTCGTGCCGAGGAGAAGGCAGGCTCCGTATTTCATCGACCACGTGCTCTCCCTGATCCGGGGACAGTTTTCCGAGACGATTCTCGAGAAGGGCGGGTATCAGATCTACACCACCCTCGACATGAACATGCAGATCACGGCCGAGAGCTGCCTGTCGCGCGGCCTGAAGGGAAAGGACGGCAGCGTGGACGGTGCGGTGGTTATCATGGACCCGGCATCCGGAGAGATCCTCGCCATGGTGGGAGGGAAAGGGTATGCGGGCTCCCAGTTCAACCGGGCGACGAAGATCAGGCGCCACATCGGTTCGCTTATAAAGCCCATCGTCTACTACACGGCATTGAAGAATGGGTACACCCTGACCGCCTATCTGGACGATACCCCCATAAGTATCACCACGCGGGACGGAACTGTCTGGACCCCGATGAACTACGACCGGACCCCCCATGGACGCGTCATGCTCAAGGATGCGCTCGCCAACTCGTACAACCTTGCAACGGTCCGGCTCGGGATGGAACTCGAGGTATCGAACGTCCTCCTCGAGCTCGGGAAAGTGCTCCCCTTCAACGTGAACAGCACCAACCCTTCCGTGCTCCTCGGGGCTGTCGATTGCTCGCCTGTCGAGGTGTCGACGCTTTTCAGCGCATTCGCAAACGGCGGAAACCGGGTGACGCCCTCGTCGGTCAGGGCCGTTATCGATGACGAAGGCGTGGTTGTTATGAAGTTTCCGGAAACCCCCCCGACGAGCGCGCTCGATCCGGCGACCGTGTACCTGCTCAATGCCGCCCTCCAGGAGGTCGTCACCTCCGGCACCGCCAGGGAATCTTTAGCCTATGGCATGCCCGGAGGGATTTGCGGAAAGACGGGGACTACGGACGACGCACGGGATTCCTGGTTCGTGGGGTTCTCCCCGCGCATGGTCGTCACCGTATGGCTCGGGGCGGACAAGTTCCGGCCCATCGGGTACAGCGGCGCTGCCGGGGCCATGCCCATCGCATCGACGATCCTTTCCCGTTTGAGCCCGTCGGTCTCCTGGCCCGTGCCCCAGGATATCACCGTGTGCACCATCGATCCTGCCAACGGCAAGCTGGCGAACACCTGGACCTCGCAGGGCATAAACGTGCCCTACCTCCGAGGCACCGAGCCCACCGAGGTATCGGACGCCGGGCCGTCTTTCCTCATCCCCGACATACCCCGGGTGTGGAACTATTTCAAATCATGGATATGGAAGCCGTCAGAGTGAGGCGGGTTTCAGGAGTCGAGCCGGATCACCAAGGGGCCTTTTATGGCGTCCATGATGCGGGAGGCGGGCAGGCCGTTCTCCAGGAGGGTGGCGATGGCCTTCAGGCACTTGCGGATGTGGAGGAAGAACTTCCTGTAGCCTTCACAGAGGGAGGGGAGCCCGGCTCACCTTTGAAGAAATCGAGGCCGGCCGGGGTGGGCTCGCCCCCGAGATCAGGCCCCCGGTCTTTTCCGTACTGACGCCTACGCTTATGATCCTGCTGCCGTTAAACCTGCCGGGCTGGGTATTCATCGGCCCGTGCTCCACGACCTTATCGCGCGCGCAGAGCCCGGCTGTGACCAGGGGTTCATGGTGCGGGCCCATCATCTCCTCAAGTCCTTTGATAGACATCACTTTTTACCCACGATATTTTTAGGTTGTTGATAACATAAATAAAGATTCTATCCTCAATATTAACCCTTGAGTGAACATCCCGCGTCTCCTTCGCAAGGTAAAATCATCATGAGCATGGATGCAGAAACACAGAGGAGAGGATGTTCCCTTAAGGATGTACTGTGTTTTTAAGGAGGTTAATATGAATACACAGAGGGTATTGCTGCTCGTTTTATGTCTCTGTATCTGTTCCCCTGTTATCGGATGGTGCCAGAACGGCAAGGATGGGACCGGAGAGGATGCAAAGCAGGGCATCACCCTGGCAAAATGCATTGAGGAAATTGACATCAGCGGGGATCTGCGCATCCGTTATGAACACCGCGACCTTGATGATTCCGGCGAGGAGGACTCCTCCCTTAAGCGCATGCAGACCCGCTTCAGGCTCGGGTTCGTCTGGAAACCCTCGTCAGGCAGCTGGGAGGTCGGGGCAGGTCTGGCCACGGGAGGTCCGGTGGCAACCTCGGCCAACAATACGTGGAGTGATGAAGAGTTTTTCGAAAAGGGTGACATCCGCCTCGATTATGCCTATGCCCGGCATGTCTTCAAGCCGTTCGAGTTCATCGCGGGCCAGCAGAAAAATCCGTTCGAGACGACCTGGGTCATGTGGGACACGGATGTCAGGCCGGCCGGACTCACCCTGAAGGCCGAGCAGGAGCCGCTTTTTATCACGGCAGGCGCCTTTGACGTGATCCAGCGGGAGACGAATTTCGGCATCCTCTATGCCGTTCAGGCAGGCGTCAAGGCAAAGGTGCAGGGAGCAGAGGTCACGCTTGCGGCAGCCTACTATGACTTCGATGACGAGTTCGAAGAGGAGGCCGGCCCGAGCCCGCAGGACAGGTATAATGTCGTCGATCTCTACGGGCAGGTAGAGGTCGAGGCTGGAGGCTTCACCATTGGCCCGTATGCACAGGTGTTCAAGAATATCGGCGCAGGAGGAGACGAAAGCGCCATGGATGAAGGCATCGACCCCGATAACAATGACCTGGGCTGGGTAGCGGGCGCGGTCATAGGCTTCATGAAGTTCGAGGTCGACTATACCTATATCTGGCTGGAAGCAGACTCTTTTGTCGGAGGCCTCACCGATGCGACATTCGGCAGCGGGATAGGCCCGACCGATATCAAGGGCCACAGGATAACCGTCTCGTATGCCTTCACCGAATGCTTCTCCCTGGGGACTAATTTCTACATCTACGAGGCGATCAAGCGGGATGATGTACCCGACGGGTTCCTCTACCATATCGAGGCGAACTATAAGTTCTGATCTTTCTGGATCATTGCATAGCGCCGGAAGGCTCCTCAAGAACAGCGGCAAACCAAAAAAGGCGGCCCCGAGGGGCGTAATTGCCCTCCGCTCCGTTTGTGCCGATGAGATGTGATTTGCCTTTTCATCCCGGAGACGCTATAAGATAAACAAAGGCCTGAATGGCCGAAAAAGGAACAGAAAGTCAGGTTTACCATGAGAATATTCATCGGTTTTGACGACACAGACTCACCAGGGAGCGATTACGGGACAGGCAAGCTCGTGCGCTGGTTCGAGCAGAAGCTTCCCGGGGGGTGCACATTGTGGGGCGTCGTGCGACAGCAGCTCCTCATTGATGACCGGATACCGTACACCTCCCACAACAGCTCGGCGTGCGCCGTAATAGAAGCTCCCGACGAGTCCGCGCTGGGATGCCTTACAGAATCTGCTGCGGCACATATCGAAAAACATGCCGTGCCCGGAAGCGACCCCGGTTTGTGCGTGTGCCAGGAGAGAAACGGAAATCTTGCAGGTATCATCGAGTTCTCTGTGCGCTGCACGCATGAGGTGGTGACCCAGGCAGAGGCGATGAAAGCCGCCGGGAGCTTTCACCTTTCCGGCCACGGCGGGAGCAACGACGGCATCATCGGCGCAGCGGCGGCGGTGGGGCTGACTGCCCTGGGCAGATGCGGAAGGTTCATCGAGTTCGGGCGCCTGAGGGAGCTTAAGGACCCGGTGGCCGTATCTGTCCTGGAATCGCTGGGGATCATGGTCGTTTCCCTGGACCGGCAGGCGCTTCTCCCATCCCCGGATGATGCAGTCTGCAGTCATGGATGGCTGAGACCGAGGCTGTGGGCAGGCAGACCGATTCTTCCGGTGCAGAAGGACGGGGCCGGAGGTTGGGTCTGTGTCGGAAGAAAAAAGTCGAAGGAGGCATGAGCCATGCCGGGAAAGATCTTTTACCGGGAACGGACAAAGGCAAGAGCGGGAGAGAAGACGCCCAGGTTTCTCATGGTGGCAGTGGCCGGGATCGATCTCAAATTCCATGCAAAGCACGTCCGCAAGACCGAGCTCGAAACCATTGCCAGGGAGGTCGGTGCAGATCTGGTGCTCCTCGAGCGTGAAGAAAAAGGCAAATACGGCGAAGGAGAAGTTGAGATCGAATAGCGTAAAACGATCGTTTGAGCCCTCCACGGCGTTGAAAGGATGAATACATGCCCCTGGTGAGAGACAAGGACAAGAAGCGCCTGCACATAAAGAGCAGGCTCATGGGCGAGAGCCTCGTCAGGAAGTCGCTCATCGGCGAGCTGAAAGCCCCGCCGCAGGTCCGGCTGTTCCCGGACGTGAATGTCGTCAAGATCGGCGGCCAGTCCATCTGCGACAGGGGCATCAAGGCCCTTCCCGCTGTGGTCGAAGAGATCGGATCGGCCAAGGAGAAGCACAAGATCCTGCTCACGACGGGCGGAGGCACGAGGAGCAGGCACATCTACGCCATCGCCCTCGAGCTGGGCATGCCGACGGGCATCATCGCCAGGTTCGCCAGCACCATATCCGAGCAGAACGCCCTGCTGGTGGCCACTCTCCTGGCACCGTGGGACGGCATCCGCATTCACCAGGAAGACATCCTCAAGCTGCCCACGTACTTTTCCCAGGGCTGCGTCCCTGTCACTCAGGGAATGCCGCCCTACGACTACTTCGCCCTGCCGCCGGAAGAGGGCAGGCTCCCCGTTCACCGGACCGATGCCGGGACCCTGCTCATGGCGAACCTCATCGGGGCGAGAAGCTGCATTCTGGTCAAAGATGAGGACGGTCTCTACACGGACAACCCCAAAACCAATCCGGACGCGGTCTTCATTCCGGAGATCGGGGCGAGGGAGCTCATGGAGATGGACCTCGAGGACCTCGTCATCGAGCGCTCGTGCCTGGAGATCCTCATCAACAGCGAAGCAATCGACCGGATACAGATCATCAACGGGCTCAAGAAGGGAAACATCATCAGGGCGCTGGATGGCGAACCTGTCGGTACGATCATCTACCGGGAGAGGTGATAGATCCCGGAGCCGCCCTGCGGGATACGATCAGTCCCAGGATTTCCTGATGACGTGCACGGAAGTGGCCTTGAAAGCGACCGTCACAGGTGAACCGACCGCAAGTCTCAGGTCCTCCATCGCCTGCTGCGTCACATGGGCGCTCAGCATGAAGCCGCAGTCGATGGAGAGCCGGTAGAGCAGTCCGATGGTCTGAATCTTCAAGACCGTGCCCGTAAAGACGTTCCGGGCGCTCGAATCAGGCCTGGCACCTCCGGGGTAGACCGTGACGTGCTCGGGCCGTATGAAGCACATGACCTGCTCTCCGGGTGCAAAATCCCCGGTGCAGAGGATGTCCCGGCTGCCGACATCGACCTGCATGATGCCTCCCGCAGAGCTCCTGACCTTGCCCTCGAGGGTGGTCTCGATCCCGACGAATTGAGCGACGCTCTCGCTCACCGGCTGGTACATGACCTCGACCGGGGCACCGATCTGGGCGATCCGGCCCCCTTCCATGACCGCGATCCTGTCCGAGAGGCGCAGCGCATCCCTGCGGTCGTGTGTGGCCATAATGGCAGTGGTCTTTTTGATGTGCATGGCATGGCCCAGGTCCCCGATGATGGATTCCTTGGCGGGCGGATCGAGCGAGGCAAAGGGCTCGTCCAGGAGGATGAGCTCGGGGTTGGTGGCGAATGCCCTGGCCAGACTCGTGCGCTGCGCCTCCCCGCCTGAAATCTTGCGCGCCGAGCGGGACGAGAGGTGGGCTACGGCAAAGAGCTCCATGTTCTCCTCCACAATCGGCCGCATCTTTTTCCGCTCCGTTCCCCGGAGCTTGAGGCCGGCCGCGACGTTGTCGTATACGGTGGAATCGAAGAGGAGAGGCTCCTGGAACACCATGGCAAGGCTCCGACGATATTCGAGGAGCCGGGCGCCGTTCTCTACCGGCCTGCCGTGAAACAGGATCTCCCCTTTATCCCGCTTGATGAGGCCTGCCAGGGAGAGGAGCAGCGTAGACTTGCCTGCACCGTTGGGGCCGATGAGGGAGAGAAACTCTCCTGCATAGACGTCAAGCTCCTGTATGTCGAGCACGGGTACACCGCCCCGGCTGACCTTCAAACCCCTGACCGAGAGGATGGTCTCTTTCATCGGGGCCGCTCCCGCTGCTGGATACTGGTGAAGATGGCATTGATGATGAAGGTGAAGAGGAGAAGGATTACGCTCAGGGCAATGGCGACATCGAAATTGCCTCTCCCTGTCTCCATGACCGTGGCCGTGGTGAGCACCCGGGAATAGCCCTTGATGTTGCCGCCCACCATGATGGAGGCCCCGACCTCGGAGATGACCCCGCCGAATCCGGCCATGACCGCTGCCAGGAGAGGGAGCCGTGCCTCCTTGACGAGCAGCCAGACCATCTGGATCCGGGTTGCGCCGAGCGCCAGGATCTGGAGCCGCAGCGCCTCGGGGATCTTCTGAATGGAGGCGAGCGAAATCCCTGCCACGATGGGCGTGGCGATCACGGCCTGGGCGAGAATGATGGCCGTGGGCGTGTAGAGGAGCTCCAGGAAGCCCAGGGGGCCGTTCCGCCACAGGAAGATCGTCACGAACAGCCCTACGACCACCGGCGGAACGCCCATGCCCGTGTTGATGACGCTCACCACGAACCTGCGGCCTGGGAAGCGGGTCAGGGCCACCGCCGTGCCCAGCGTAATGCCGATGAAGAGGCTGAAGAAGGTTGCCAGCCCCGACACCCTGAGCGAGAGCCACGTGATCCCGAGAACCTCGGGGTCGAACGTGACGAGAAGCCAGAACGCCTTCTTGATGCCTTCGAGTATCAGTTCCATGATCTGTCTTTTAATTCATGTACGCTCTTAAACGCAAGCCAGAGAGAATGCCGGACAGGGCATCCCTGCCCGGCATGAGATGACGACCGCTCAGTCGAACTCGGGCTTGCCGGCATCCGGGAAGAAGAGCGGGCTGCCGTACTTGTCCACGCCGAACTTGGCGATGATGTCCTGCGTCGGCTTGCTCACCATGAAGCCCGAGAAGGCTTTGGCGCCTGCCGCATTGACCTTGGGGAACTTGGCAGGGTTCACCTCGATGACGTGGTAGATGTTCAGGAGCGACTTGTCACCCTCCACGAGGATATCCAGGCCGAGGGCCTTCCGGAGCGACAGGTAGGTGCCCCGGTCGGTCAGGGTATACCCATTCTTCTCGGCGGCGACGTTCAGGGTCTGGCCCATGCCGAGGCCGGTCTGCTGGTAGAACTTCTGACCTTCAGGGTTGATGCCGGCCTTCTTCCAGATGTCCTTCTCCTTGGCATGCGTGCCCGAGTTGTCGCCGCGGGACACGAACAGAGCGCCCTTCGAGGCGATCTGCTTCAGGGCGTCGGCAGCGGACTTCATGCCCTTGATGCCTGCCGGGTCGTTCGGCGGGCCCACGATGATGAAGTCGTTGTGCATGACGAGCTTCCTGTTCAGCCCGTTGCCCTCTTCCATGAACTTCTTTTCGGCCGCAGGCGAGTGCACGAGCAGGACGTCCGCCTCGCCCTTGGAGCCCATGGCCATGGCCTGGCCCGACCCGACGGCGATGGTCTTCACGAAGTAGCCGGTCTTCTTCTCGAAGATCGGGATAAGCGTATCAAGCAGGCCCGTGTCCTGGGTGCTGGTGGTAGTGGCCAGGATCAGGTTCTTTTGCGCCGTGGCAGCGAAAGCGGGCGCGCTGCAGACCGCGGCAAAGAGAAAGACGGCTAAGAAGCTCGAACGCAATATTTTTTTAATCATGGGAAATCCTCCTCATATCTAAGTTATTTTTTCGTCTTCATTTTTTCGATCCACTGCTTTGACTCCGGGAAGAACAGCGGCTGGCCGTACTCCTTCTTGCCGAAGTCCTCGATGATCTTCTGGCCCTTCGCGGGCGACGTGAGCCAGTCCACGAACGTCATGGTATCCCTGGAGTTCAACCCGGGAAACTTCTTCTGACTGACCGGGATGAGAGATATGTGGTTGAGCATTGCCGGGTCGCCTTCCACCAGGATGACGAGCTTGATCTTGTCCTTCAGTCCGAGGTACGAGGCCCGGTCGATCACGGTATAGGCGTTCTTCTCGTCGGTGAATTTCAGGGTCGGTACGTTTCCCTCGGAGCCCTTCTCATAGACCGTGTACCAGGGGCCGGACGGCTGGATTCCCGCCTTTGCCCACAGGTCCATCTCTGCCACGTGCGTACCCGACTTGTCTCCCCTGCTGATGAACGGTGCCGCTTTGGCCTGGATGGTCGTGAGGGCTTCCGCCGCCGTCTTCATGCCCCTGATCCCCGCAGGGTCTGCCGCAGGGCCGACGATCACGAAGTCGTTGTACATGAGCGGGATGCGCTCGGTTCCGAAGCCTTTGGCAACGAACGCCTCCTCGAGCTTCTTTGCATGGACCATGACGAGATCCACGCTGCCCTGTTCCGCGATCTTGAGGGCCGCCCCTGTCCCGGCGCCGACATGGCGTACCGTTATGCCGGTCTCTTTTTCAAACTGATCTTCAAGCGCCTTGACGATCCCTGCATCTATGGGACCGATGGTGCTCGACAAGAGAATGAACTTCGAGCCGTCTTTGCCCCAGACACCGGAGACCCCCACCAAAGAGACAAACAACATGAGTACCGCACACTGCATGAGCCCTTTTTTCATGACGTCCTCCCTTCATTTGCAGGTACTTCCGTACCGGTTTGACCTTGAGATGCCCGCAATAATCGCCGGGTTGCCCGATTCCGGTCGTGATGAAACGCAAACCGGACTCGCTCATCGATCCGATTCTTATGTTGCCCTCCGCGCTTCGACTGGCGCTGCATCCTTCATCACGTCGGCACAGCGGTGTCGGTGCGATGAAGGGTACGTTTCCGGGCCTTCTCTTTATTATGCCCTGATATGTATATGCATGGATACATAATATCAGGTCAAAATGAAAGTGGAATTTTCAGCAGTCTTTTTCAATGATCACACAGATGCCCCCTGCTGATGAAAGGAAGTCGGCCAGGCTCGATCTCCAGGATCTGCCCCTTGATTTCTCCATTGCATGCTGAAAAAACTCACAGTATGGTATGCGCCATGGATTTCAGGGACACTCACTGCGTCTGGTGCGAGCTCAGGTCAGGGCCGATCGAGGGATGCATCGAATGCCCGCGGTTTCGGAGATATGAGCTGAAAGAAGACATCCTTTTCGACTCGTCCCGGTTCTGCACCCGGTGCCGCAACAGTCAGAATAAGGATCTGAAGACTTTCTGTGAAACCAACAGACGTCTCCAGCAGGGCACAGACGAAGACTTCGACTGCTACAAGTTCAGCCCCGACTTCAAGGGAGGCGATGCCGGACAGGTGCACGTGGTCACGGTCTTCCTGTGCCATCAGGGAAAGATCTGCCTGGTGCGCCGGAGCCCGAAGGTGGGGACCTACCAGGGCCTGTGGTCGGGGATCAGCGGATATCTCGAAGGAAACCCTCAAGAGCATTTCAAAGTTGAGCTCAAGGAGGAAACCTCTCTGAATCCTGACGAGTACACGCTTCTCAGGCAGACGCAGACCGTGGTGGTCGAGGATGAAAAGGAGCAGTGCACCTGGTGCATCCATCCGTTTCTCTGTGAGGTCCATGATCCCTCGAAGATATCCCTCGACTGGGAAAACACCGAATACCGGTGGTTCCTGCCCGAGGAGATCGGCAACCTCGAAACGGTGCCCGGTCTCAGGGAGGTGTACGAGCGCGTCTCGAGGCTCCCCTTCGAGAAGGAGGTGCTCCGCTTCGTGCAGGAGCTAAAACATGACCGTGAGAGCGGGGCGAGGCAGCTTGCCTACAAGGCCCTCCTCTTCCTTGCCGGTGCCGTCAGATCATCGAATGCAGCAAGGTCTTCCGTGCTTCTCGACGACCTCTTCCATGCATGCCATGAAATCGCCGGTGCCAGGCCATCGATGGGCATGATATCCACCACGCTCGAGCTCCTCCGGAGGGACATGAAGGCCTTCTCCTCCTTCGATATCCAAAAGGCGCTCTCAGAAAGCTCTCTGCTCATCAAGAGCCACGTCGGGGACATGGATGCATCCCTCGATGCGGCGGCAGGACGGCTCGAAAAGGTTATCGCTCCCGGATCGACCGTTCTTCTCCATTCCTACAGCTCTTCCCTGATCCATGCGCTGCCCATGCTTAAGGGAAAGGGGTGCTCCCTCATCGTGACGGAATCCCGACCCGGATTCGAAGGCAGGGCCACTGCCCGGATAGCAGCCGATATGGAGCTGCCTGTAAGGGTCATCACCGATGCGTGCGCTGCGGACGAGCTCCGCAAGGCCGATGCGGTCCTCATAGGGGTCGATACGATCGAGATCGACGGCTCGGTGGTGGGCAGGGCAGGATCGTCGCTCATGGCCACGGCCGCTCATGCCCTGGGCGTAAAGGTATATTTCGTGGGCGAGGTCAGGAAGATAAACATCTCCGGAAAGCCTGCCTGCCTCGAGGAGTACGACCGGGAAGAGATGTGGGGCGATCATCCCGAGGGGATCGACGCCGGGAACCTCTACTTCGACAGGACCCCTGCGGGCTTCATCACGGGCATCGTCCTCGAAAAGGAGATCGCAGAGCCCGGCCGGATCGCCGAGATCGCCGGTTCGATGCTTGCTTTTGAAGGGAGTGCGTGATACTTCGGCGTTCAATGAATTGCATGGTGGCCCTGCTCACAGAGGGCATTTCGGAATCGGCGGAGGTTCGATGAAAAGAGGCTGACAGACAGCAGGAAAGAGGATATATCCGCATCAGGAGAGCGGCATCGAAAAGACCTTACCGGAAACAGGAGGTATAATGAATATCTACTCGTGGCTGAGAGAAAATGCACGCGTCAGGCCGGACAAGACGGGCATCCGTTACCGCGACACAAAGCTCACCTACTCAGAGCTCGTATCCCTGACAGGAAAGCTCGGGACCGCACTCACGTCTGCGGGGATAGGGCGGGGCGACAACATCGTGATCGTCCTTCCCAACATTCCCGAATTCGCCGTCTCCTACATGGCAGCAGTGAGCATCGGCGCGGTAGCCGTACCCGTGAATCCGACCTTCACCTCCCGTGAGCTGGCCCACATCCTGAAAGATTCCGATGCAAAGGCCGTGATCCTCGAAGGGACCAACCAGAAGACGTATGAGAACATCCGGGAGGAATGCCCGTTAAGCATCGTCATAACGACAGGAGAGGGGGGGAACTTCTCCCAGTGGAGCAGCGGCCCGGACAGGGGCATCATGGAGGAGATGGAGCCGGATGATACTGCGGCTATGATCTATTCCTCCGGGCTTACCGGCTATCCCATGGGCGCCATGCTCACATACAGGAACCTCGACCACAATTCCGATCTGGTGAGACGCTGCGCCGGCGGCGACGATACGGATACCGCACTCACCGTCATCCCGTGCTTCCATTCCTTCAGCGCGAGCGTGAACCTGCTCTCCATGCTCAGATACGGAGGCACGGCGTACCTGATGAAGGGCCTCGATTTCAAGGAGCTGAACCATGCGATCTCAAAGGGCGGAGTGACGTGCATATGTGCGGTCCCGACCCTGTTTTACGGCCTCCTCCTCCATCCGGATGTGCAGGATCTCGACTATACGGGGATGAAGGTCATTCTGGCAGGCGGGTCGGCCCTGTCCATGGAGATCTACAACGGATTCAAGGAGCGCTTCCATGTGGACATCAGGCAGGGCTACGGCCTGACCGAGGCCTCGCCCGTGTGCGCATACAACTACCATCCCGTGAAGCTGAAGCCCACGTCCATCGGTATCCCCGTCCCCGAGGTCGAGGCGCGCATCGTCGATGAGCAGGGCACCGTCCTCAAGCCCCATGAGAAGGGAGAGATTCTCTTCAAGGGTCCCAACGTCATGAAGGGATACTACAAGAGAGAAAAGGAGACCCGGGAGATCATCAGGGACGGCTGGCTCTACACCGGCGACCTTGGCTACATGGATGAAGACGGCTTTCTCTATATCACGGGGTACAAGAAGGATATGATCATCACCTCCGGGTTCAACGTGTACTGCAAAGAGGTGGAGGGCGTGCTGAACTCCATCCCGGGGGTGAAGGACTCCGCCATTACCGGTATTCCCGATCTCATGAGAGGGGCCATCATCAAGGCGTACGTCGTGACCGACGGTTCGGACCTGACCGAAAACGACGTGAAGCACCTCGCCCGGAAAATGCTGGCCCCCTACAAGACGCCGCGCAAGGTCGAGTTCGTGCCCGAGATCCTGAGGGACGAAAACGGGAAGGCTGTCATACCGGAGAATCAATCGAAGAAAACGTGACCGGATGCACCCTCTGTCCCAGACGCTGCGCGATCAACAGATCGAAGACCCTCGGCCCCTGCGGGGTAGGTGAGGACCTCAAGGTCGGGGCCATCGTCATCCACCGGGGCGAAGAGCCGCCTCTGGTGACAGGGGCGGGCTCGGGGGCGGTATTCTTTTCGGGCTGCCCGCTCAAGTGCTCCTATTGCCAGAACAGACAGATCAGCCATGAGGCGGACGGCAGGGACATATCCCCGGAGGAGCTGGCCGATTACATGATGCTCCTTGAGCGCAAAGGGTGCTCAAATATCAATCTCGTGAGCCCGACACACCTTGCCCCGGGAATACGGCGGGCCCTGGCTCTTGCAGCCGGCCACGGCCTGGATCTCCCGGTCGTGCTCAATTCGAGCGGGTACGAGAGCATCGAGGGCCTCGAGTCCTGGGTGGGCAGCGCTGATATCTTTCTCATGGACCTCAAATACGGAGACAACGAGACCGGCAAGACCTTGAGCAGGGTGCCTGATTACTGGGACCGCGCGCGGGAGGCGATCGAATATGTCTGGAGGGAGTACGGCCCTCTGCAGATCGATCCCCAGGGCAGGGGCATGAAGGGTCTCATCGTGAGGCACCTCGTTCTCCCCGGCATGCGCTCGAATCCCTTCGCTGTCCTCGAATTTCTGGCAGACCTCTCCCCTGAAATCCCCTTGAGCATCATGTCCCAGTACAATCCCTGTTTCTACCGGGGTGCACTTTCCGAGATGAGCCGGCCGCTGTCTCTAGGAGAATACGAGGTCGTGGTCGAAAGGGCCATCGATCTGGGGTTCGGCACCGTATTCACTCAGGATATGGATTCACCCTCGACATACGTGCCCGACTTTTCCCTCGAGACGCCGTTCGGGGACGGCTTGAGGATTTTCTGAAACCGGCATCCGGACCTGAAAAGCCGGCTGCTCATAACATCTATAATAAGTTAAACATTTCTTTTTCGAGTGCCGATAGCGACCATGTTATGCTGTTAGTTACCGACGAATACGAGCACCGATACAGGGATGACACCAGGGAGCTTTTATACCAGCGCATCCTTGCCGTTCTCCTGATCGGAATCATCCTCATTCCGTGCTTCAGCGTCCTCGATTATGTCGTGGTGAGGGAGCACTTCGTTCTGTTCTTTTTCTACCGCATCGGCTGCTCCGCATCGATCTTCATCCTCCTTCTCGTATATTACACGAGGTTCGGCAGGAATCACTCATTCACCCTGGTAACCGTTGCATATTTCCTCGCTGCATTCTGCATTTCCATGATGTGCGTCAAGATGGGGGGATACCCGTCTTTCTACTATGCCGGGCTCATCATGGTCCTCGTCACCATCATCATACTGCCGCTCGATACGAAGCAGGCATTCCTTTTCGGGGTCATGATCTACCTCATCTATGCGATTCCGATCATCCTCTTCACGGAGCCGACGCCGGAAGGGCTGAAGGTCTTCTTCAGCAACAGCTTTTTCTTCATCGGCTGCATCCTGATCGTCACCCTGCAGGCCTTCGAGGAGACGAAAAACAGGAAGCGGGAGTGCAAGCTCAAGGTGGATATGGATGTCCTTGCCGACCAGCTCTCCTACTATGTCCACAACCTCGAGGAAGAGGTTGAGAAGCGGATGAATGATCTCAAGGAGTCCGAGCTCAGATACCGGGAGCTCTATGAGAACATCATCGACATCGTCATCCTGGTCAACAGGGACTCCAAGATCCTCATGGCCAATCCGCGGTTCTACGACACGATCGGGATACCTCCGGACGAGAAGATCGAATTCAGCTTCTTGAGCCTCATCAGAAAGGAAGACGTTCCCCTTGTGGAGCGCATGTTCGGCCGCCTGCCCACCGAGCAGACGGTGAACGACTTCCAGTTCGGAATCACAAACCGCTCCGGCAAGGTCTTCGATGTCGAAAGCAATGCCAAGTGCATTTACAAGGACGGCAAACTGGTAGGCTTCCAGATGGTGATCAGGGACATCACGGTACGGAAGAGGCTCGAAGGCGAACTGCTCGAATCGTACAAGAAGGTCCAGAGTGCGAGGAACGCAACCATCCTGGGCCTTGCCAAGCTTGCCGAGTACCGGGATGCCGACACGGGGGCACACCTCGAACGGATACGTGAGTATTCGAAGGTCCTGGCCCAGGAGCTCTCGACAAAGCCCAAGTATCAGGCGTACATCTCATCGGACTATATCGAGGACATCTACAACTCTTCCATTCTTCACGATATCGGGAAGGTGGGGATCCCGGATTCCATACTCCTGAAGCCGGGCAAGCTCACGGCCGAGGAGTTCGATGTGGTCAAGCGGCATTCCGCCCTGGGCGGAGACGCGCTCAAGGCCGTCGAGACAAAGATCGAAGGCCAGTCGTTCCTGAGCCTGGGCAAGGAGATAGCCTACTATCACCACGAGAAATGGGATGGGACCGGCTACCCGAAGGGCCTCCAGGCTGAGCAGATCCCTCTGTCCGCCAGGATCGTGGCCCTGGCCGACGTGTACGACGCCCTGACCTCGAAGCGGGTCTACAAGGACGCGTTCTCCCATGAGACAGCCATGGAGATCATCATGAAGGACCGGGGAAAGCACTTCGACCCCGAGATCGTCGATGCCTTCCTGGCACATGCGGAAGAGTTCCGAAGGATCCGCGAGGAAACGTTCAAGGACCAGCCGTCCGAAAAGGAAAGCCAATCCTCGGCCGCCTGAGCGCTGCACATACCGGTATTTGTAATTTCCAGCAAATCCTCATGCCGGGCTTGTTCAGAATATAAAGCTATCACCTCGTCCGGATATGCCATAGACTGAGGGCATGCCAGAGGGAGGTGGAGGAAGCCCTTCCTCCACCTCCCTCTCCCCTGATCAATACTACAATTCAACGAGCGGCTATTGTTCCTGTGCTGTAGACGTTGCAGATGCCTGTCTGCTCCGGCTGCTCATGAGCCTCTGGGTTATGACTGCGGCCTTTGACGGCTCCATGTACGAAAGGATGCCGCCTGCTATTTCGCCCTTCATGTTGAGGAAGACCTCGACGGCCACGTTGGTGTCGGTCTGGTTCATGAGATTCGCCGCGGCATTGGGCTTCATGGAAGAGTAGATCTTCACGAGGTGCTTGACCCGTTCGTTGCTCAGCTGCCTGTAGGCGGCTATCTCGGCTTTCACGGACACCTCGAGCTCGGCGAGCCGTCTCATCTTGTCGTCTATCCGCCTCTCCAGCGCTTCGAGCTCTCCCTGCCTGATCCTCAAAGCCTCTTCCCGCTGCCTGAGCGAATCCCACTGGGCCTTTGCATTCTGTGCGCTCTCTTTGCGGACAGCAGCCTGCTGCTTTTCTTCGGCTGCCGAAAGGGTGCCGAAGGTGCTCAGTGAGAAATAGAGAGCCAGAAACACGAGATTGACTGCGATTGCGATGATAAGGATCTTCTTTTTGTTCATGGTCTTCTCCCATGGCGACCGATTGCGATCTCATCGATGAAGCGCATATCCTTTCTCGCCTGGTCTGCCTTGTACCGATCGAGGTCGATCTCCCTGAGGCGCTCGATGGCCTTCGAGTCCTTCTGTGCCTTGAGCAGGTCCCGGCGCTTTTCCTCGAGCACCTTTCTCGCCTGGACTATCTGCTTTTCCAGCTTTGCTGCTTCGGAATCCAGGTATGAGAGATAGCGGCCGTACGATTTGACCTCCCGGGCCTCGATGCCCCTGTCCATCTTCCCCATGAGCTCCCGCTCGGAAGCCGCCTTGAGGGATATCGCGCGCTGCCTGATGGCTTCGAGCTCGAGGCAATGCTTCTGGGCCTTGGAGAATTCGCCCAGGGCCATATCCTCTCTGATCTTCCTGACTCTTGATAACGTCTCGAACCGGAAATGGAATCCCATGGCGCATCCTCTAGCTCAACCCGGCGAGGGCCTTCTTCATCATGACGAGCGACTCCTCGAGGCTTACCTTTGTGTCGATTTCCTGCTTAAGGAAGGCATTGATCGGATCTATGTACCTGATGGCGGTGTCGATCTGGGCATTGTTCCCCGATACGTACGCCCCGATGTTGATGAGGTCGCGCGCCTC
>Ga0116185_1001693_pt1 | contig 21575 bp, 17 predicted proteins | sample AD_JPNNA7_MetaG_FD_89754 | JGI IMG/M metagenome (GOLD analysis project Ga0116185, IMG submission 89754) | Active sludge microbial communities of municipal wastewater-treating anaerobic digesters from Japan - AD_JPNNA7_MetaG | ecosystem: Engineered > Bioreactor > Anaerobic > Digestate | place...
AGGGCGGGTGCCTGTCGAATCTGCCTCGGCGCGGATGTCCTGGAGGAGGGTATTCCGATTGAGGAGAATCCACTCGTCCCGGCTGGCGTACATCGTCTTCAACTCCTCGAAATGCCTGGCGTAATCCTTGGCGAAGGCCGTCCAATCCATGGAGAACGAGTTCGGCCCCTGCGGGGAGAACCAGACGAAGGCGGCCCGCGTGTCGCCTGCATCGGTCTGGTTGAACTCGAGGAGGTAGAACCGGTCGTCCGGCCCAATGCCGTTCACCTGCGCGAGTATGATCTTGGCGCATTCGACTTCGTAGTCAGCCTGGCCGGCCTCGAAGATCCTGATCTTCTCCGCCAGTTCCCACCAGTTCCGCACCTGCCGGTTCGTGTACTCCGGGCCGAACGCTTCCTGGCCGTCCAGGTCGGCCCCCCCGCCGGGGGGCGCGAGGTAGATCGCTAGATTACGTTCCGAGTCGTGGTACAGGAGGTCGTAGTACATCCGAACCGTCTCGCCACACCCCTGGCAGAGCATGTCCGGCAGGGTGAGGTCCAGGATCTTCTCCCGCAATTCCGGATTCAGCCGGACGTTGACGGATGGGTAGATGCGGAACTCCTGCTCTTTTCCGCAGAGCGGACATCTCGCGGTCTCATCCCGGCACATGGTCATGGTGCACCTCTGGTCCAACTTGAAGGAATCAATCAGTCGGGAGTATAACCGCATCGCCTCCAGTCGTCAAATCGCGCCAGCGACAGGGTATAATGAACAAAAATGCCCCGAGGTGTTCAGAGTGGCCCGGATGTTTCCCGACCCGATCCAGCCCGAGACCGAGAGCGCCGCGGAGCGGCTCCTGTATGAACGGTTCCGGGAGGCCTTGGACGACGATTACCGGGTGTTTCACAGCGTCGCCTGGCAGGGGCTGGACCGGGAACGCCGGGCGAAGGACGGCGAAGCCGACTTCGTCGTGGTCCACCCGGAGCGGGGCGTGCTGGTGCTGGAGGCCAAGGGTGGCACCATCCGCCACGATCCGGCCACGGGCGCCTGGAGCAGCGTGTCCGGCTCCGGCACGGCCCGCCGGATCAAGGACCCCTTCGCCCAGGCCCGCCGTAGCATGTACGCCCTGCGGGACCAGCTGGAGACGATGCTGCGCGCCGAGGCCCGAGGCGTCTTCGCCCACGGCGTCGCCTTCCCGGACCACGTCATTGGCCCCTCGGAACTGGCGCCCGACCAGCCGCGGGCAATCATTCTCGACGCCGAGGACCTGGGCCGCCTGCCCGCCGCCGTCGGGCGGATCTTTGCCCACTACCGCGGGGAGCGGACCATCCACGAGACGCGTCCTGCGCCGGAATTGATCAACGCCCTCTCGGATCTCCTCGGCAAGCAGCAAGAGTTCCGGCCGGCACTCTGGGGGCAGATCCTGCATGAGCAGCGGAAGCTGATGCAGCTGACCCAGGAGCAGTACCGCCTCCTGGACCTGCTCCAGTATCACCGGCGGGCGGGCATCTGCGGCTGCGCCGGCTCCGGCAAGACCCTGCTGGCGGCGGAGAAGGCCGCTCGGCTGGCCCGGCAGGGCTTCCGCGTCCTGCTGGCCTGCTTCAACCTCGGGCTGGGGGCCTTCCTGCGAAGCCGGCTGCTGCCGTGCCCCAACCTGGACGTGTTTCCGTTCCTCGAGTTTTGCGAGCAGTGGGTCCGGGAAGCGGGGATCCCCGTGGACGCCAGTGACCACCGCCGGTATTACGACGAGCTGCTACCGGACGCCATGCTGGAGGCGCTGTCGTGGCGGCCGGACCGCTACGACGCCATCATCGTGGACGAGGGGCAGGACTTCAAGGACGCTTGGTGGGTGATCCTGCAATGCCTGCTGCACGACTCCGCGGACAGCGTGCTTTACGTGTTCTTCGACAGCAACCAGGCCATCTATCCCCATGCCGGCAGGATCCCGCTCTCGGATCCTCCCTACCCGCTGACGGTCAATTGCCGCAACACCCGCTCCATCCAGCAGGCCGTCCGGCATTTTTCCGCCGCCCCCATCGAGGCTCCGGCCGACTGCCCGGAGGGGCGGCCCATCGAACTGGCTGAGTACTCGGGCGGGGAGGAGCTTCGCGCCCAGGTGCTGGATCTGCTGCGGCGCCTCACCCGGGAGGACCGCATCCCGCCGGAGCACATCGCCGTGCTGACCCTCACCCGCTGGAAATACAGCCCTCTCGCGGAGCTGGCCACCCACCCCGAATTCCCGCTGGCCGAGTCGCTCGATCCGCCGGCCGGCCGGGTCCTCTGCGCCTCGGTGCACAAGTTCAAGGGGCTAGAGCGCGAAGTGGTGATCCTGGCGGGGCTGGACGATAAATCCACGCAAGGCGGACATGCTACTTTGGTTTCCCAATTGCCGAAGGAAGGGGCCGTGCCAGCCGGCGGTCCGGGCGTTGTCAATGCCGGTGTTTCAGCCGGGGACGGTTCCCTGCGTTCCGAGGAGTTGCTCTACGTGGGGCTTTCCCGGGCGTGCAACCACCTGATCCTGGTGGTCAAGGACTCAGCGGCGGATTATTGGAGGCAGCTCCTCCGGTAATTTGTTGATGTCAGATGGAAGAGTGATCGCATCCAGTTCATTCTCACAACCAAGCGAAACGAATCGAGCTGAATGTTTGTCAACAGGTCGAATGCCTGCCGCTGACTCGAGGCTCCCCATCCACTTCCACAAGGGTTTGCACTCGATCGATGTGTACTTGAGAAACCTCTGCCCGCTAATGCGTTCGGGACCGTTTGCGCCAGGCCCACGGAGGGACGGGATTTTCCTCCGCCCAGAGGCCGCGCCGAGCGTCGCGCGCCTCGGATTGGATCGCCTGGAGCGCGATCCTAGTGGAGTACCGTTCGAACCACCAGGCGTAGCCCAACCGGATGAGCTCCTCGTTCAGGCACCTCCCGTCCGGCAGGATGACTTCCCCCAGCAGCCGGCCGTTCCGGTCCTTCCGTTCCCCCCTCACGCGGACCATCTCGCCGAAACACAAGTCGGAAGTCGCCTGCTTGGCTTTCCGCCCAAAGGGCTGCCCCTTCTCCGGGCAGTCGATGTCCGCCAGCCGCACCCGGACGGTGAACTTGCTTCCGGAAGCCTGTCCTTCGCCCGAATTCTCGACGAGGACGTCGATCGTATCGCCGTCGATGACCCCAACCACTTGCGCCGAAAAATCATCGGGAAGAGTTGGCCTTGATGTCGGGGATTCTTGTGGGGCCGGTTTTGACTCGGTCGAGCGGCGCGATCGGCAAGCACCTTTCAAGAGAAAAGGCAGAACGATCAAGGCGATGATCAGGATCGAGACTGCAATCGTGGCCCAGGGAGAGGAGCGGTTACTCATTTGATCAATTCGGTTGTATGAATAGCGGAGTCATGAATAGCTCAACGAGGACGTCTCCGCCACAGCGAAGCAGAGTTGGACGATCACCTGATCTGTTTGCTCCACCCCATGGGAGCAGGGATACTAGTTCAGACTCCGCAACGAGATCGTCATTCATATTTTTATGAAGCATTCTTGACTCAATTGAGTGCTCCTGGAGGTTCTTACAAATGTTGTGTCAGGCAGAAATAGAAGTATCAATCTATTGGACCGATTGAATTAGAACTTCGAAAACACCCACATCAAGAACCCTAAGAAAAGGAGAATTACTCCACCGCATGACAAAAGAACAGGAAAAGCAAGTTGATCAAAATGCAAGATGAGATATACGATCCCGAGCAACAGCATGAAAAGAATCAAAGGTGGGAAAAAAATGCTTATCACTGAGCAGATTTCGAAAGCAAATTTCCAACCACCGCCAATCCTGTTTTCGGCATCACGTTCCAAACAACATCCGATGATGCATAGGATTGCACCGACCACAAAGATAGCGCATCCGATCGAGCCCACACTTTGCTCCATTCTTTTTGTCGAAATTATAAGTCGAGCTCATTTTAGCACAATCCTAGTACACCCCAGAATTACATAATTGTATTATTGAGATGTTGACAATCATCCCTGACAAATCGGTGAGAGGTTTTTGAAATCTGAGTCTAAAAGTCGATTTTAATGTGATGAAACTGCTGAATTTTGATCTATGTGGAATGTGAAGGTTTAATTGACTTGACATGTAAAGAGGCGAGCTGTAGCCTATAACTGCCAAGTAAAGAAAGAAGATGCAACAACGCGGCTTGCGTTAGATTCCAGTGCCGTGCAGGAAAATGCGTCGGTTACGGTGTAATGGGCGGGATGCCAATTGAGCCACCTGTTGCGCAAGACCAGGCTCATTTGTATAGGGAAAGAAAAAGGGGATCCTGTTTTTTTCTCATTCATTCAATTTGTTAGGAGGACAAGATGGCGAAGATCTTGAAAAGCCTGACTCGGCCGCTTGCTGATGTGAATGTCTTACCGCAGAAAGACGGTACTCACGAAATCGTTGTGTGCTTCATGCCCGATCCGGAGATGCTGGTGGGAGAGGGCAACTCGAAAGCGTGCCTCGCGTTGGACGCATCCCTGTCCCTAAAAAAGATGTATGGTGGGCAGATGGGGCCATTCTCAACTAATGAGCCGAACTATGTGGAGGCTGTTGCCCAGGGATTAGGGCGGATCCTCTGTGCTGCAACCAAATCGGGCAAAGTGAACGGTGTCTACTGGGCAGTCAGCCAGGATGGTAGCAAGATCGAGGATTTCGGCACATACGATGAATCCGGCTGGGGATCTGTCAAAATCTCGGGGCCCCAAAAAGAGAAATGGGGACGTGGCACCCGCATCCTACCTGTGATCAAGCATTGTGTGGAGAACGTGGGGAAAGGGTCCGATCTAACTTTTGGCGTAATCATCACTGACGGAATCATCGAAGACGAACAGGATGCAACAACCTATTGTTTGACAGTTGGGAAGGAAATGGCAACGGGCAAGAGAAAACCAGTCAAGCTCATTCTTATCGGAATCGGAGAAGAAGTCGATGAGGGGCAATTGGAACGTTTCGATGATATGTTCGAAGGGTCTGGCATTGATTATGATTTGTGGTCCCATGGCATGGTAGCGTCGATGAAGGATGAAGCAGATATTATGGGAGTTCTTTATGGGGAACTCATCGATGAAGATACGCCCATCACCTCATCCGGTGGCAGAGTGGAAGACTCCAAGGGGCGAGAATTAATAGCTTGGGCAGACGGGATGCCGGGAAAATTCCGTTTCATCCTTCCCAAGGGAGAGAAGAAATTCTTCATCCGCACGCCCAACCAGGATATTGAGCAGGATTGTTCCGAAGTCATCAAGCCGTAACCGGGGCTGAGTCATGTCAATTTTTAAGAAATTTTTTCAACAGCCTTCCAAGCCAGTATCACCTCCCCCTCAGGATGTCTACTCGATCCCTAGCAATTTGACGACCAAGGAATTCGGCAAGGTGAATGTGAAAAAAGTCGGGCAGGACTATATGGTGGATTTCACGATTCTGATGGAACCTCAGGGGCGAGAGGCAGAAGGGTGGCAGACGGGCGTTGCGTTGGATTCGAGTTCTTCGATGCGGGGTGTCTACGGTCAGATGTTGGTCGGAGACATCCCCCTCAAGATTGTGAAGCGGTACGAGAAACAAGGATGGGTTCTCTCGCGAGACGTGGATGGGCGGCGCGTACAGTCCTTCCAGAAACAAGCCTATGATGACGCCATCAATAATGGCTACGTCAAACGTACGAAGAACGAGATGGAACCCCTTGCGCGCCAGTTTATCGCCTATCTCGCGGGCAACTTGGATGCGGATGGCGGTACGACGGTCATCTATTGGGCTTGCGGAGACGGCAGCGCCTATGAGGTTCTCGGTGACTTCACTGAAGTGCAATGCAAGACGCTGCAGATTGAAGGGGCGCAGAAAGAGGATTTTGGCGTGTCGACGATTTTAACTCCCGCCGTTCGCTATTTTACCGATCGGTTCGTAGACGCGAAGCGTGGGATGTATGTTTTTATCACGGATGGTTACATCAATGACCTTGATGATGTTAAGTCTTATACGACGTTTCTAGCCAGGCAGATAGAGGCGAGCAAGCGAAATCCCGTGAAATGCGTGCTCATCGGCATCGGGGAGGAAATCGACGAAGCACAGATGATCGAGTTGGACAACCTGGACACCGGCACTGGCGTGGACATCTGGGATCACAAGATCTCAAAGGACATGCGTTATTTGGGAGAGATCTTCGCAGAATTGGTGGATGAGAACATGATCATCGCTCCGACCGCGGCAATTTATGATTCCTCCGGGAACCGTTTGGTGAACTTCACGGACGGCTTGCCGGCGAAGGTCACATTCTCCATGCCTGCGGGGTCCCAGTGGTTTGAATTGGAGGTCCGGAACCAGAGATACCGGCAGACTATCTTGCTGCCTTGATTCGTTCGAATCTCAAGGAGGTCAAGGATGGCGGGCAATAAGGAAACGTTGGATTTGCTCGATAAAACTCCATCGCGTGGAGGTTGGTGGAAATGGCTGTTGGGAATCGCAGTCGTCGCCGCCGCGGGCGGATTCCTGCTCTGGTTAGCCTTTGGAGGACCCGTAAAAACCACGATACCCGATACACCCGCTGGTTCATCAGAATCGGCTGCGCCGATTCGATCTCACGATCCAGCAGACTCTTCCGATGGTTCAGGAAAGCCGATCGAAGAGGCGAAGGTAGTCGAATCCTCGGCTGCCGAGCCCGTTCACCCGATCGCGAAACCAGATTCGGCACCCGAGGCCGGGACCCATAAAACATCCGAGGTCGTCTATTTCGCAACTGGAAGCTCGGCGATCAATCCAGAAGAAAAGGCCAAGCTGAATTCCTTTGCCGGATTATTGAAAAGTAAATCCGGAAATCTGTTGATCGAAGGACATGCCGACGCTATCGGGACGGAAGAGTTTAATGAGTCACTGTCTAAACAACGCGCAGATCAGGTCCTGTCCTATCTGCGATCAGTTGGGTTGGGCGATGGTTGGAAGGTTGATCTAAAATTCTATGGGGAGAAAAGGCCCGCCTCGGATAACGATACGGTTGAGGGGCGCTCAAAGAACAGACGGGTGGAACTGGCGATAGAATGACCTGGGATTGATTGACCGTTTCGAATTGAAGGAATGGATGATTAAGTGAGAATTATTAGCGACAGAGAAAATTTCGATTTCGAAGAGGAATCAGGATTGGTTCTGGATCTTAGTTTTCGTTGAATGGCCGGCTAGGCATTCTGAATTGGATTCCAATTCCGGAATGTGGAGGGGAAGAGCAACGTATTGGATGAATTGCGAGAGGTGTTGAAAATTGCAAATGTATTTTTCTACTAGGGATGGACGCAACTCCAGATTGCAGAAATGGTTCAGGATTTCCCCGCAAGACAATCAGAAAATACCTCGATACCGTATGTTGGTGAAATCGCTCACATTCTTTATGAATGCGGCCATTCATAATCTGTGGTGTCTCCCTGGTATGGGTGCTGGACAGGAGAAAGTATGAGTTATAACCGCCGCTTGCCAGTATACCTTTTGCTGGATTGTTCCGAGTCGATGGCAGGAGAAGCATTTGAATCACTTTCCATGGGTCTGAACTCTATGATTGCCGAACTTCGCCAGAATCCAATGGCTTTGGAAACAGCCGCAATCAGCGTAATCACATTCGCCTCCAAAGCTCAGCAAATCGTGCCTCTAACGGATTTGATTGTTTTTCGCCCCCCTACCCTTCGGCTGGGTTCAGGGACAGCGCTCGGAGCAGCGCTTGATCTGTTGGAACAGCGCATGGCTCAAGAAATTGTGAAGAGTTTTCAGGACCAGAAAGGTGATTACAAACCCATTATTTTTATCATGACGGATGGTGATCCCACGGATACATGGGAAAGGAGCGCAGACCGTTTCCACGCCAATATTTCCGGCAAGAGAGCAAATGTGATCGCAATAGCTGTTGGCCCGGATGCAGACACCAGAAAACTCCAGCGCATTACTGAAACGGTCCTGGTCATGCGAGGCACCGAACCGGAATCTTTTAAACGTTTTTTCAAATGGATATCCGCGTCTGTTTCCATCTCAAGCCAGAAACTTGAAACCACCGGGGGGAAAGGTATCGATATTCCCCCTCTTCCACCAGAAAGCGTCACGATGATGCGGCCGAATGACCCCCACGAGATTCACGAACCCGATCGACTTATTTTTCTGCACTCACGCTGCATCAAGAGCAAGACGTTTTATCTGATCCGGTATGCGAAGCGTCTTGAGGAATCCCAAGGCATAGGGTTTGTCAAATCGCGCATCCCAATCTACGAAGCCGTGGCGGCCCATTCTGTCACCGATTTTGATTTCGAAGGAAGCATCACCAGCATGCCGAAGATAGCCGCCGACCAACTGTTAGGTGCAATCCCTTGTCCTGGTTGCGGGAACACTTACTGGGCCATGTGTCCGAACGGGCACGTGCATTGCTGTCCGCCAATCGAAAGGGATGTCGTGCTCACCTGCCCTTGGTGCAATTCCAAGGCGCATTACGCCCCGGGCACGTTTGATGTAAATCGAGGAAGAGGGTGAAAGTTCCTTTGAATACAGCAGTCTCAATTTTTAGGGGGGGCATGATCAAAATTTGGGATATCCCGGCAATATGTAATCGCATCAAGAGTCAGGTGTGACATGGCTGATTGGAAATTGTTGCTCAAGAAGATTTTGTTGGGGGATGGGACACTTGATGCGGAGAAAACCAAAATTCTGAAACGAGAAATCTATGCTTTCGGCATTGTGGATGAATCCGAGGCGGACTTTTTGATCGACTTGAGACGAAGCGCCAAGAAGCTGAGCCCCGAGTTCGAGGAATTCTTCTTTGAGGCACTGAAGAAGAACTTTCTCGCGGATGGGGTGATCGATGCGAGCGAGGCCCGGAAATTACGCAAGATTTATACGCTGGGCAAAGTGCTCGACGACAATGAGAAGGAGTTTCTCCTCTCCCTTAAGAAGGAAGCAAAAAGAGTGAGCTTGGGATTCGACAAATTGTTCCTGGAGTTTTTTAAAGAAAATTAGCTTAACCACTATTTAGTTGTGAAAGGAGAATTTTATGGCTGACATCACTCGTCGTTTGCCGGTTTACTTGCTGCTGGATACCTCCGGGTCCATGTCAGGCGAACCCATCGCGGCTGTCCAGCAGGGCATGAAGGCCCTGATTTCAGACCTCAAAAGCGATCCTCAAGCCCTCGAGACTGCCTTCCTGTCCGTCATCACTTTCAACAGCAGTGCCCAGCAGTTGTCCCCTTTGGTGGAACTCCCGAGTTTTATAGAGCCGCAACTTTCGGCAGGGGGAAGTACTGCTTTCGGGGAAGCTTTGCAATTGCTAGAAAATGTAATGGACAAAGAAGTTAGAAAATCAACGGTTCCTGGTCAAAAAGGCGACTGGAAGCCACTCATATTCATTATGACCGACGGCCAACCCACGGATACGTGGGAAGCTGCCGCAGACCGCATCAAGCAAAAGCGCCCGGCAAACATCATCGCCTGCGCTGCAGGTGCAGGCGCTGATTCAAACATGTTGAAACGCGTCACTGAGATAGTCGTAGAGTTGAACAACCTTGCCCCAGAAACCTTGAAGGCATTTTTTAAATGGGTGTCCAGCTCTATCAAGACAACTTCTCAATCTGTACAACAATCTTCGGACGCACCTCTCAATCTGCCTCCACCGCCTCCTCAAATCCAGATTGTTCCGTAAATTCTGATGAGCCGCGTGTTTAACACGGATAGTCGAGATTCACGGCGAAATATGCCGATCATTCTTCGCACTATCTTGAAGTTGATTTCGTGTTTGCGTTGATTGGCTCCCTAATGGGTAGTCAATGAAATTCTTAGATAGGCTCAGAAGATTGCAACAGTCTTTCAATTACCGGAGCGAATTCATGTCCTCAAACAATAATGAAAATGAATCCCTTGCCAATTTATGCTCAAATCAACAAACAGCTAATCCAGTGCCTGAACCTCTAACTGAATCCCAGCCTCCCTCTGACTTGAGTCTCCAACCGACTCAGCAGGTTGATCAGAATTCATCACCAGCCAGTAAGCTGTGGAGGTATCAGCCAGTTCCAGAAGGACTTGACAGACATGACGAGTCCCATCAGTTTGACGAGACTAAGGGAATCTTCCAAATCCTTGGAGCCAGGGTGCGGGGCAGAAAACACAAGCACGAAGGGACGAATTGTGACGATTGGTTTGAGGTCCGAAGTTCAGGGCCTTGGACGCTGTTTGCGATTTCCGACGGGGCGGGATCTTATCCGTTCTCGCGGGTGGGAGCTAAAGTCGCCTGCCAAGCCGCGATCAAGAGCATGGATGAAACTTTGAAGGATCACCAAATCATTGAACGCAGTGAATGGACCAACGAGACTGTGTCTCGGGATGATGCTACTTTGGTATTTAGGGAGCCAGATATCGAAAAGATGCAAGAGGCGCTGCACAAGGCTTTTGATGACGCCTATGTAAGTGTGATTGAAAAAGCTCGCGACCTGGCAGGCCAAACAGCCTATTATAAGTTTCTGAATAACCGCGATCTGAAGACAAGCGATCTGTCCGCCACATTGCTGCTCGCTGCCCATGTGCCAGTGCGGCATCAAGGCCAGGATTTCAGCTTGGTTATGGCTTGCCAAGTTGGAGATGGGATGACAGCGGCAATCGATCTAGACCGCAACCTTAACCTGTTGGGCGTGGCGGACAGCGGCCAGTTCTCCGGAGAGACTCAATTCCTGACCGATCGAAAGTGGCCAAAATCTTACTTGGCCAGAAAAACGTACGCTTTTTTCCGCCAGCTCGACACGTTGTTTGTCATGACAGATGGTGTGGCCGATGATTATTTCCCGAATGATCCGGAAATCCTTAGGATGCGGGCAGATTTGATCCTCAATGGCGTCATCGGGATGGCTGGTGTCTCAGAAGAGGCCATTTCCGATGCTCTCAAGGCAACTAATTTGCCGACCTTGGAGGACATCAGAAAGGCGGAATTCCACTCCATCGTCGAAACGATCGAACCGACTGGTTCTCGCCCTATCAAAATCAGGTCGACCGAGCTTTACGCTGACAAGCTGGGACTAAATATGGGAGACGTCCTTTCATCTTGTGCCTTGTTGATTGCGGGAGCGAAAAACATGGAAGCGGATCCCGATTGGGCGGACCTGGATCGAGCCACAAGGCTGTGTCTATGGTTGGACACCTACCACATCCGCGGTTCATTTGATGATCGGACTCTGGTGATCATGCATCGGGGTAACGCGCAATGAGCACTGAAAAAGCCACTCTACATGACGGACGTGTTCTGGAGTTCAACAGGGTGCCCGATCCCCCTGCCGGTGGAATGAAGATGACCTACTTTGCTCCGGATCGGTCCTATGTTGTTCAGTTTTTCCACGATGCCGCTACCGGAAAGGATCCTCAGCGTCTGGAGCGACTGAAGGCGATTCTGACAAAGTACAATCCGACAATCTCCGAGGCTCAAGGAGGCGCGAAGGGATCCAGTGAAACGGCAGCCAAGTACTTTCAGAAATTGTTCTGCTGGCCAACCGCAATCGTGATGAAACCTCAAGTCGGGATTGTTGCCCCGACTTATCCTTCCGCGTACTTTTTCCAAGAAGGGCAGTTCAAGGGCCAAGAGAAAGAAGGAACTTGGTTCGTTCGATCCAAGCTCCGGAAAATGCTACCGCCCTCTGAACTGGGATCCTGGATCAACTATTTCAAGCTGTGTATTCTCATGTCACGAGCTGTCCGACGGTTGCACCAGGCGGGTTTGGCGCATTCGGACCTCTCCTGCAGGAACATTTTAGTCGATCCTTCTGGCGGCACATGTGTGGTCATTGACATCGATTCACTTGTCGTTCCGCAACTCTATCCGCCTGATGTACTGGGTACACCTGGCTATATAGCACCCGAAGTGTTGGAAACGCTACACCTCCCTCTGTTGGATCCCAAGAGGAGACACCCCTGCATATACACTGACGACCATGCCCTCGCAGTCCTGCTATATCAATATCTCCTATTTCGTCATCCTCTAATGGGTCCCAAGACCTACCCTGCATCCTCTGCGGAGGAGCAGGAGCGGTTGGAGATGGGTGAAAAATCCCTATTCATCGAACACCCAACAGACAAGTCGAATCGACCAACAGATCTGCAGATACAATGCTCTGCTTTGGGACCACAATTGAATGATCTCTTCATGCGTGCCTTTGTGAAAGGTTTACACTCACCCAACGATCGTCCGACAGCTGCGGATTGGGAGAGAGGACTCATCAAAACATGGGACATTCTGCATCCGTGTGATAATCAGCATTGCTCCCATCGTTGGTTTGTCTTATGTGACCCGACTAATCCCAAATGCCCATTCTGCGGCACCAAGGTGAAGGGGACTATACCGTTCTTGGAGCTCCGCACAGAAAGGCGCCAGGGGAATTGGTTGCCGGATGGGAGACTGGTCGTATACAACGGCCAATCTATCTTCAAATGGCATATCCTCGCGGATAATTTCCCAGGCGAAGAGGCAGACAGGACTCCCATGGGTTACTTTGCCTTTGTCCAGGGGCGATGGCTGTTGATAAACCAGGCTATGACTTCCCTGACCTCCCCGAGTGGAAATCTCGTCCCCCCGGGGCAGGCGGTCGTACTTAATGAGGGTGCTCAGATTCGCTTGTCACAGGAAGCGAAGGGGCGGATGGCCATTGTCCAAACAGTAAAGAGCTAAAGGTTATACGATGATGATGAAACCACAATATGATATGAACTCCATTGCATACTTGACTTTGCGATCTAATTGCCGATCCTTTAGAGGATGAAATTTTATAATATTTCTGATTGTTGAAATTGTTGAAACATATAATTGATACTTGAGCTTGCAATGTATACCAAAGAGTAGCTGGAGATTTCATAAGGCATGGACTCATCCATCGAATATAAACGTGCAACGTTACAAGAGGAACTAGATCGTACCCCCGAAGGCGGGATTTGCACGCTTTATCACAGCGAGAATCCTGGGCCCTTGGTAATAAGGAAAGCGATTACTGTTGAATGTATCAATGTTACTATCTGCTCAACCAGCGGGCCGGTTCTGAAAATCTTGTCACCCGGTGTTGTTTTAAAGAATCTGAGAGTGGAGGTTACCTCGGCCGTTCTGGCTGAAACGGATACTGATTGTGCAATCCAAGTCGCCCCAGGGGCAACTGTCAAATTCGACAACATAGTTGTACGGGGATCGATTCTCGGAGTGAAAGGGGAGGAGGGAATCTGGAGATATCCCAACTCGCTCTTCTTAGGCAATCTCGCCTACGGGGAGGAACACATTTTCACACTCCATATTTGTGTACCCGTGTCATGCAGGCTGAAATCTGGGATCCAGGGAATCGATTTCCAACCGAATTCACTTGAACCGGGTTTCCATGAGATCAAGCTGACCGTTGAAAATGGCGTCTCGCGAGACACTGTGATAAATGGGACAATCTCCATCATCACAGGCCAATTTACAAGGCACATTTGGTTGAATGGTCATGTGAGTGAATCTAAACAGGCCTCGCCGGATATCGTCCTTGGCCGTGGTCAGGTCTTATGGGAACCTCCTAATTGGGCTGTCCTCACTGCCCCCCCCATAAAGACTCAAAAGGAGTCACGAGTCCCAGCCGGACCATCTTCCGGGCCCCAATTAACCAATCCCGATTCTCTGGCACCTCCCATGTCAGAGCTCCCACCTCCGCCTCCTGCTCAGTCTGAAAAGAAACAATCGGAGCCAAAACCAGATGGGCCGGTCATCAAAAAGTTCCCTTCTCCGAGAATTAACGATCCACCGTTAGGCGAAACGATCAAAAAAGTGGGTGTGCCGACTGAAATATTCCTCGAGAATATTCGTTCAAAGAGGATAACTCTGCCCGTAGACACAACTCCAATCACACCAGAGAAAGAGAAACCCGGTCTAGGTGAGATCTTCAAACCAACCTCCATGACCTCCAAAGAATTCAATAATCCAACGGTCCCGCCCAACCTTACTGAACAGAAATCATCTGAGGTCTCATCGTCGCTTTCGGAGCAACCAGCCAGTAACGAAACCACATGGACTACCCCAAGGAGCACTCCGATTAAATCACCGCCCATCAAAGATTCGATTTTCCTGAAATCCATAACTCCCAAGGTGACATCGCCCTCAACGGATACGATCTCAGATGGGGATCAACTCGGAAAGGATGAAAATCAAATTCTGTCTGTCGCAGATTTGTCAAACCCAAGTCCCAAATCCGATGCTCTTCCAGATTCTGCGAAATCAAGGAAGCGAATTGTCAAACAGGATGCGACCGGCTCCTTTTTTAGTCGGAAGGACAAGAATAATACGAACGGATGAACTCGGAGAACTCGATGGAGCGACGACTGCCAGTATACTTTTTAATCGATTGCTCTCATTCGATGCGTGGGCAGCCCATCGCGTTGGTCAGGCAAGGCCTCGATCAGATGACCCAGGACTTGCGCAAAGATCCATTCGCTTTGGAGACAGTGTATTTGAGCATCCTTACGTTTTCGACAGGCGCGCGCCAGGATGTGCCACTCACGCCTGTGTATGCTTTCAGAATGCCGGAACTTGCCGCAAAGGGCAGGACGGACTTGGGGGCAGGCCTGAAATTGCTGGTGGAGTGCCTGGATTCCGAAGTGCAGAAAACCTCTGAAGGACAGAAGGGGGATTGGCGCCCTATTGCGTTTCTGTTATCGGATGGTGGACCAGGAGATAATTGGATCAAGCCGGCGAAGGCGATCATGGCCCGGCACGAAGCCAGGGCGCTCACCATGATCGCTGTGGCGTTCGGCGACCGAGCCCACGTTGACAAGCTTCGGCAGGTCACGCCACAAGTCATCCTCTCCGAGTCCACGGAGCCGGAATCGTTCGCAAAGTTTCTTGCGTGGACATCCGTTTCCATCAGCCGTTCCTGCTCAACCGGTCCGGAAAGAGCGGATGTTTATTCCCAAATTCCCTTGCCATCCGGTTTCGTCCGGGTTGGCAACTGACTTCCATCTGCGCAGAAGGGAAATCTTTTTGATCACATCGGCGGAAATGGCGGCACAAAGCGCACTCAAGCCCCGTTGGCAAAAACTGCGCGTTTTTATTGGGACAGCCGGCTGGCTTGGACTTATCCCAGTTGCTCCAGGATCCTTCGGCGCACTTGCCGGAGTCATCTTCCATGTGGTCGTCTGCAGCTTCCTGCCGCAGAGCGCACAGATAGCCACACTCGGCCTGGCTCTGATTGCAGTCAGCGTTGCGAACCATGTTCTGACCCCTTGGGCAGTAGAGTACTGGAAGGTCGAAGATCCCAAGCACTTTGTGCTCGATGAGGTCGCGGGTTATCTGGTCGTTCCGATCCTGTTCCATCACGGGCATCTCTGGCAAATAGCTCTCTGGGGTTTTCTGGCATTCCGGATACTGGATGTGATCAAACTGCCGCCTGCCCGCCAGATTGACCGTAGAATGCATGGCGCCTGGGGGATCCTGCTGGACGATATCGTCAGCGGGATTTATGCGGCTCTGTTCCTGTATTTCTTGTGGTGGTTGAGCGAGCGTCTCGGTTTAGGCGCTTGGCTCATTTCTAACAATTAGGGGTATCCAACAAAACGTCCCGAATGGAGGAGTATTCATGTCGACAGCATCCCAATTGCAGAATGATGCTTTTAATGGCTTGACTTCGGCCGAAGTCCTCGAGAGTCGCAAGAAGCACGGCTCTAACATGATCTCTCCTCCCAAGCGGGATCCGGAGTGGAAGAAGTTCCTGGAAAAGTTTGATGACCAGACCATCAAGATCCTGCTTGCTGCGGCTGTGATCTCCATGATCATGGCTCTGATCAGTAAATTTATCCTCCACGGTGAAGGTGGATTTGTCGATAGCCTTGGTATCTTAGTCGCAGTCACCTTGGCGACTACAGTAGCGTATTTTAATGAAAAGAAGAGTGATCGCGAATTCGAGCTCCTGAACCAGGAGAAGGAGGCGATCACCGTTAAAGTAACGAGGGATGGGAAGTTCCAAACCATACCCATCGCTGAGATCGTTGTCGGGGATGTGGTTCACCTGGACAGCGGTGACAAGATCTGCAGCGACGGCACCGTCCTGTCAAGTCTCAATCTCACGGTTGATGAATCACTCCTGACCGGGGAGACTATGCCGGCCAGGAAATCGGCAAGCGAAACCCGACCCGAGGGGGCAGAGGGGACGGCCTATCCACCGAATCGTGTGTTCCGGGGCACGATGGTGGTGGACGGCCATGGCCGTTATCTCACGACAGCGGTCGGGGACATGACCGAAATGGGAAGGATCGCCAAGGAGTTGGGTGAGGAGGAGGAACAAACACCGTTAAAACAAAAACTGACTGTCCTGGCGGACCAGATCGGTATAACAGGTACCGTCGCTGCCGCCGCCATCTTCTCAGTGATGGGCCTCCTGGCGATCTGGAGATCGGAACTGATTCGTGAACTCGTTAACCTGACACTCCCTTTTCTTGTAATTCTGTTCGCATCCATCGCGGTTGCCATCCCATTGGCACTGTCCATCATTCCAAGGATGTTCGAAGATATCCGTAGCAAATCCTATCACTTTGTAGCAGTTCTGCTGGGTGGAATTCCCATTGCCATCGCGGCCTTCAGCCTCTTCGCTGCTGGATGGGGGTATTTTCATGCCGCTGCCCTTTCTCATGCACTCCTCAATGCCTTGCTCCTGTCGTTCGTCATAGCTGTGACTGTGGTTGTCGTGGCCGTGCCAGAGGGTTTGCCGATGATGGTGAACGTCAGCTTGGCGCTCAACATGCGCAAGATGTCTCGGGAAAACTGCCTGGTGCGAAAGCTCGTCGCATCAGAAACTCTTGGATCCACAACGGTCATTTGCACTGACAAAACCGGGACACTGACGCAAAATCGAATGAAGCCCGTCTGGTTCTATCTTGATATGAAAAGCTACTCTGGAAGTGAAATCTCCGAAGCAGCGAAAAGTTCAGAATGGGATCGGATTGTCCGGAACATCGCGATCAATTCGGAGGCCAACCTCGAACAACGCTCGGATGGCATACACAAAGTTGGAAATCCAACCGAAGCGGCCTTGCTGATGCTGCTCCATGAGCATGGGATCGACTATCGCGGCTTACGAGACATCAATCCGGCGGTTTGGCAGGTGGACTACAATTCGGAACGAAAGATGTCCATCGCCATGATCTACCAAAATGGCGGCCACACCTGCTACGCCAAAGGTGCGCCAGAACGGATCTTGGCCAATTGTTCCCATATCCGTGTGAACAACCAAACCATGCCTATGGATGGGGCCCACCGGGAACAAATACAAGCCGCTCTTCAGGAAGCGGCGGGGGAGCACGCCCTCCGTGTGATCGCATTCAGCGAGAAACTAGAAAGTGACGAAGCGTGCACCAACCAGGAAACTCAGCATTGTCTGGGTTGTCACCAGCGAGTCTTCGTGGGGCTGGTCGGGATTGCAGATCCATTACGTGAGGGCGTGTCGCGCTCTGTCGCAAAATGCCGGCGCGCGGGAGTTGAAGTCAAAATGATCACGGGTGATGATCCTCGAACTGCCCGTTCCATAGCACGGCAGTGTGGCATTCTGGAGCAGGACGATGATCTCCTCATGACATCCACTGAATTCCAGCAGATCAAAGACAATGAACTCCCAGAAATTGCAAAAAGAATACGAGTCTTGGCCCGGTCGAATCCCTTCGATAAACTGCGCCTAGTACAGGCGCTACAAGGCAAACATTCCGTAGTCGCGGTCACAGGAGATGGAACAAACGACGCTCCTGCATTAAAGGCAGCGGAGGTCGGACTCTCGATGGGATCCGGCACTGAAGTGGCAAAAGAAGCTAGCGACATTGTGCTTGTGGATGATAATTTCGCAAGTATTGTGACGGGTATTCGGTGGGGGCGAACCCTCTATGAGAACATTCAACGTTTCCTGCAATTCCAGCTTTCTGTCAACGTTGTCGCCCTGCTGAGTGCCTTGATTGGCCCGATGGTTGGGGTACCGTTACCCTTGACTGTCCCCCAGTTGTTGTGGATTAACATCATCATGGATACCTTTGCGGCACTGGCTCTTTCCACAGATCCGCCACGACCCCGATACATGGAACAACCGCCGGTCCAGCGAGAGAAACACATCATCACGAAAAGCATGGTCGTGACCATCGGGATCAGCAGTCTGTATCAGGTGGCTGTATTGATTTTCGTTCTGCTCACCAATATCTTTGGCGGAAAGACAGAGCTTGAAAAACTAACGATTTTCTTTACAGTCTTTGTTATGTTCCAGTTTTGGCATAAGTTTAACTGCCGCTCATTGCGACACAATGAATCGCCGTTCCAAAACCTCATCCAGAACAAGAATTTCATCTTCATCGTGTTGACCATTACGGCAGTTCAGATACTTATGGTTCAAGTCGGTGGCCCGATTGGAGAATTGTTTAGGACCATGCCCCTCAGTTTGCCAACGTGGCTTTGGATACTTCTGTTGACTGCCACTGTTCTGCCTGTCGCTTGGTTGGCGAGGCAAATTGCATTTTGGATGGGTGCTGAGCCTGCTACTGCATCAGTGGAGAGATAAATCTGGTCGGGAAATCGGCAACACAAATCGGGATGCTCGCATCCCAATGATTCACTTGAATTATTGACTGTGACCAGACTACTTGTCCCAGTGCCTGATAACTGCGCCTCAGAGATTCTGTTGACTCATAGAGCTGGGTGCGCGGGATGCGAAGCAAGTAGTCACATGGACTAGGTCGTTCAACAAAGTTCTTATTAACTTTCATCCTTCGGAAGAATGCCGAGGGACCAGGAGTGGACGCGGCCGCAGGCGTCGCAGACAAAGCCGCTCCAATCCGCTCCCGTTTCCGGATCGACAAACTTGCGACCGGCCAGCGCGGCTTCGTCCACCGCATCCAGATCAAAGAGCCGCTCCGGATCGGTTCCGAAGATGTACCGGCGCAGGTCAGCGCCGCAACGGCAGACGTGGCTGAGCGGCCAGGGAGAGCAGAGCCTCCGGCTGGACAGAAGTTCCTTGCGCTCCGCCAACATCCAGGCAGGGAGCCTTCCGTCATCCCGGATCGGCTCCTCCCCATCGGCCCGTAGGCTTTGCTCGGCTATCACCTGGATCTCGGAAATGACGCTCTCGGCCCACTCCCCGAGGTTCAGTGCCTCTGTCCTGCCGGATTCCCCCGATTCCGGAAACGACGCAGCGATAAACCCGGCTTCCACAGCTGTAGGCAGGCGGGATTGTAGCAAAGCCAGAACTGGCGGGATATCCGCGGTTTTCGGGATTTTGGGTCGTGTTACTACAGGTTGGAACCGTTTTGGTGGGGTCTTACGAGGCCGGGATGGCCGCCGGTTGGGCGGTGATGGATTCGAAACGGGGCGGCGGGGCCACCCCAGCCGCCTTCAGGTATTGCAGCTGCAACGCGGTGAGTTCGGTCCGCTGGACAAAGCGGCCCTCCGGCCCCTCGAACACGCCCTGGTGCAGCCGGTCCAGCTCCTGGCGCACCCGCGGCCAGGTCTGCCCGGTACGCACCTCCACCACCCGCACCAGCAGCAGCGCCAGCCAGCACAGCAGCACGTGGGCCCGGATCCGGTCGGCCTTGCGGTGGAACATCGGCCGCCAGTCCAGTTCCGACTTCAGGTCCCGCCAGGCCCGTTCCACTTCCGCCAACTGCTTGTAGCCCAGGGCCACGTCGCCCGGGCTCAGCGACTCGTCGTTGGTCACCAGCAGGTACTTGCCGTCCAGCCGCTCCTCCGCCTTGACCTTGGCCGCGTCCACCACCGGCCGGCCCTGCCGGTCCCGCGTCAGGTAGCGGCCCAGGGTCGGGTGGGTCAGCAGCCGGCACACCGCCTTGGGGTGTTCCGCGCCGCCCGCCGGCAGCCGAGCCAGCTCGGCCTCGATCCGCGCCAGCGTCGCCGCCCGCTCCGCCCGGTCCCGCTCCACCTGGGCCGGGTTGCGCACCAGCACGTGCCGCCGCCGGGCCGACCCTTCTCCCAGCCACACCTCCTTGACCTCCAGGTTGTCCCGCACCGCCTGATACCGGCCCGCCCGCCCCAGCACCGCCTCCACCTCCGGCTGACCCGCCCGCAGCCTCTCCCCGGCGATGTAGTACGCCCCGCCCTTGGCCAGTTCGGCCAGGTTCTCCGTCGACACCATCCCCCGGTCCACCGCCCACACCACCCGGCCCAGCCGCCACCCGGCCAGGCTCTGCTTCACCGTGGCCACCGTCTTCGCGTCGCTGGTGTTGCCCGGAAACACCCAGCACCGCACCGGGATCCCCTCCCGCGTCACGGCCAATCCCACCACCACCTGGGCCCGGTCCGGCCGGTGGTCCCGCGAGTGCCCCGGCAGCCGCATCGCCGGCTCGTTGACCACTTGCGGCCGGGTGAACCAGGGTTCTTCGCCTTCACCCCGGTCGTAGGCCGCCCAGGCCGCCGCCCGCTCCTGCCGTTCTTCGTCGTCTCCTTCCATCTCGAAGTAGGCGCTGGTGGTGTCGTACAACAGCAGGTCCACCTCCAGATTCAGCAGGTCGGCCGTGGCGAAGAACACCCGCCGCTGGATCTCTTCCTCCCCGCCCCGCAGGAAGTCCATCGCCCGGTACAGCCGCTCGTCGTACAGGCGGTCCGGCACCCCCGGCGCGGCCACGTCCCCATTCAGCCACTCCGCCGCCGCCCGCTTGCTCCGCGGTTCCAGCGCCCGGTTGGCCACCAGCCCGAAGATCGTCCCGGCCAGGCCGGCCGGATCCTCGTGCCGCCCCTCGCCGGCCAGCCGTTCCAGCTCCGCCCCCACCCCCAGCCGCTCCCACAGCCCCCGCAGCAGCCAGGCCGATCCCAGCGGCCGGCTTTCCACGAAGCGCAAGCCCTCGCCGGAGGCCGCCTCGGCCATCGCCGCCGCCGGCCCCAGCAGCCGGCCGATGCTGCGCACCAGCCGCCGCAGCGCCGCCTCGTCGAGCTGGTCCCGCCGGCCGAAATTGTACAGGATGTCGGGAATGATTCGTCCCGTGGCCGGATCGCGCCGGTTGTGGGCCAGTTGCAGGTACTCGATCTTGGAGCCGTCCCGGTTCTTGCGGGCGTTGATGCGGATGTACATGACTATATGTTAGTCGTGTACTGCCGTACTGTCAAGATATTTATCGCTATGTCGTGTTACTACAGAAAATCGGCTCCCGGCCCCCCACGACGCACGCAACCTCTTATTTTTCCACGATCTTTGTTTTCGGTTCCCTCGTTTATGGGCCTACAGCTGTGGAAGCCGGGATAAACCAAGCCATCATATCAATGCCATCGAGGGAACGGACATCCGCTTCCTGCAGCCTCCAGATGTGCTCCACCACGGCCATTCCCGGCTCGTCGTGATGCCGCATCAGATCCAACATGGCTCTGTGCAAAAGAATCCCACTGATCTCCGGAATTTCGCACAAGTACCATTCGCCGGCTCGCGGCCGGACGCCGACGGGCTCGCCCAGCTCTCCCGCCGGGATCCTCTTCGGAGACGCCAGGACAGGAATCTCGCGAAGGCCGGGGGAGACGATGCAGGCGATCGAGCCATCCGGAAACAGGATGAACCGGGCCTTCTCCCGGGGAGAATCCAATCCGCAGGCGCAACCTCTCC
>Ga0116185_1001695_pt1 | contig 21570 bp, 18 predicted proteins | sample AD_JPNNA7_MetaG_FD_89754 | JGI IMG/M metagenome (GOLD analysis project Ga0116185, IMG submission 89754) | Active sludge microbial communities of municipal wastewater-treating anaerobic digesters from Japan - AD_JPNNA7_MetaG | ecosystem: Engineered > Bioreactor > Anaerobic > Digestate | place...
CACCGGCAATAATCCCGGTGTTGTATCTATAAGCCAGGAATTACCATGAATAAGACGACTTGCGTTATGTGCTCTGCATATGCGACTGACATAATCCTGCATGCGAATGTGCATCCGATTACTCGTTGCCTGAGTTGGAAGTGCAAAGTAGATTCCAGTCGCCTTTCGGGCCACAAGCAATTTATAGGCTGCCCATAAAGCTGCTTCGGTTTTACCGATCCCCATAGGCGCTTCGATGACATACACACCAGGATCTGAAATTGCATTATATGCTTTTTCCTGCATATCATTAGGCATCCATTGTGCTTCAGGGTGGTTAATATCATGGAATAAGTCATGAAAGGACAGGCCGGTAACAAATTCTGTCTTCCCGAACCCAATGGTATCAATCGCTTCTTGTGCAAGTTCTGAAACAGCCTCGTTCTCTTCCCTACGATTAGGAGAGAAGAAGCGTTCATCCGAACCGATCCAATCGGCAATAGATGTAATCCCCGCCAACCACCATAGGGATGGCGTGTCTTCATTGAAGCTAATACCTGAAATATCAGGTTGAAAATAATCCCATATCTTTTTAGCATGCAACTGTCTATCGGCCTGCCAGTTAATACCACTACCTTGTTCAGTTATTTGTTTAATATGCGGTGGTTTGATGCCACGCGGATTAGGATAGTATTTTATTTTTCCATGATGCGCGGCAAGAATAGCTGCAAGATACGGAACATTATTTATTGAAATGCCAATTCCTAATAAGCAGTCATGAATTGCGGACTGTGAGACCTTACCATGATCAGCTTCCATTGATGTGTCCCAACAATAATTACGAGCCACATTAACCAAATCGTTTTTTTTAATCCATTCTTCACATTTACGTTGAAAGCCAGGTGATATTTTACCTAAGTCATGAAGCGCGGCAAGCGCGCCAATATCTGGTGCCTTGAAATTAAAATGTTTGAGTATATCGGGATACAATGCGGCTATTGCACAGGCAACAGAACCGACATTTATCATGTGATCGTAAACTGAAAGACCTGGCAGGTCATCGATGGTTGTTTTCGCCCAATATTTATCTGTATTTATATTATTATTCATTGTCTTTTTATTGCCAACCCGACCGCCGCAACGTCCAAACAGTGATAGGGTAACAGATGATAATTGCCCGTTTCTTTGTCAGTATTTTTCCAATATTTGTAATAATAAGGTGTCGATTTAGTTATTTTCTGGGTCATTTTTCCATCAATCTGGTAATTTGCTGATCCAGATACGCCTTCAACTCTGGAACCGTTTGGATATTGAACGGTTTTTGTCACGCAATCATCAGGTGGCAGTACTTTTCGGGTTGCCGATGATATATTTTTCGGCTTCATCATTTCAGCTCTCTTATTGCTTTTGACAATAGACCTTGTTGAATGATTTTTGAAATAAGTGGAACTTTCATATTTTATAAACTCAATTTTGAAAATTATCAATCCCCTCGAAAGAGGGATTCATCTTCCTCGGTCTATGTGTCACCGTTCAGCCATTATAGATAAGCCTCATTCCGACTCTGCTTCGGGATTGATGAAGCCAGTTTATGTCGTTCCTTCCTTTATTTCAATGTCATAACGACAAAGGTAAGTCGCATTATTTTGATCTGAAGGATATTTTTTATGAAAAATCGACTTTATATTGATTCAATTGAATGACGAAGGCGGAAGGGGGCGCCGGTCAGGTGAATAAAGCCAGGCGGTCACTTATAGCGCCGGACCGTAGTGATAATTTACCTGTTAACGCTTTGTCGATTCCATCTCACGGATGGCGGCCGCTATGTCAGCGCTCAAATTCTCCAAAGCCCGACTGTGCGCTGCAACAAGAGCGGCAAAGCCGCTGCCCTGCGCCGGTTCGGAAAGCGTTGTGCGTCCATGATGCACTTGTCCGTCCTTTGTGCAAATCACCTTCCATAAAGCATCAAGAGTTGCCGCCTTATCCGGCTCTGAATCGAAACGCAAAATATCAACGATGCAACGGTAGTTTGTATCAGAGGCCTGCGCTCGCGGAAACACGGATATCTGGGTTGTTCCCAGCAGCGCAATCAGATTTTCGACGATGACCCGGGCAATATCATCCTTCAACGGGGATGCCCAGCGGTGAAAATCGTTGATGGAAACCTGGTGAGGATCTGTTCGCACAACAAGCTGCGGCCGGTCAACGGCAGCCGGGATCAATACGGGGCCAACCGAAACAGAGTAGTCGGCCTGTTGCATGGCTTTCGGCGCCGGAATGGAATTCAGCGTATAGAAATGCTGCGGAGAAGAAGCACATCCTGCGGTTAAAGCAAGGACTGCGGCGAAAATAATAACGGTGACAAATCTATTCATTTTTGGTTTCCTCCTTTTTGCCCCGGATGAGTGCCTCGGGATTTTTCTCAAGATACTCGGCAAGATGACTTATCCCCTGAGCCGCTTTGGTAATTTCGGTCAGAGCCTCGCGCAGTTGGTACTGCGTAGGAGCGTCTTTGCCGATCAGGGTGGTATCGGCATTAGCCAGCACCTGCTCAAACTGACTCAGCGTTTTTGTCAGTTCTGGAAGCGCCTCTTGATCAACGCGCTTGAGAAGGGTGTTGGTCGTTGCCAGCAGTGTCTTGGCATCCGTGCTGAGTTCATCGATGGGTATTTTTTCTACTTTGGCAAGAATGTCATTCATTTTATCCTGAAGATCCTGCAAGCCGCTGGGCACGACCGGCATTTCCACCGGAGATTTGGCCCAGTCCATTTTCACTTTGGGCGCCTTCGGGAAGATATCCAGGGCAACATACAGTTTTCCGGTCAGCAGATTACCGCTCCTCAGTTGAGCCCGGAGTCCCCGATTCACAGCATTTTGAACAAAGGCATGACGTTCCGCGTCAATGGATACCTTTTCATTTATTGCAGACATTTTTTTAAGGTGGGTAAGAAAACGACTCGGATACACTATAATATCGACCCGCGGACGCACGTCATTTTTATGGGGGATGAACTCAAGACCGACAGAAGTAACCTCTCCCACGGGTAAGCCGAAATACGTGACCGGAGCACCGACATAGAGTCCATTGAGCGTTTCATTGAAATACAGCACATAAGGGGTAACAATTTTTTCCGGCTTGGCCATGGCTTCCGCGCGGCTGTTGAAAAGGGTAAAGATGGTTTTTTCATCGGCGGTTTTGGCATCTTCGGAGGAGGGCGGTGTTTCAAAGGCAATGCCGCCGATCAGCATAGACAGGACCGACTGGGTGCGCACGGAAAAACCTTCGGCTCCCATGGAAATGTCGATACCGCCGGCCTGCCAGAAACGGGTCTGGTCGTTAACGTATCTGTCATAAGGCGTGCGTACAAAAACCTCAATATTGATGGATTCTCCGTCTCCGGCCAGATCGTAGCCGATGACCTGGCCCACGTTGAACTGGCGGTAATACAGGGGGGAGCCGTTTACAATGGATCCGAGTGTGGTTGTCTTCAGCACGAACCGTTTGCCTTCTTCGTCAAAGGTAATGGAGGGCGGAACTTCCAGTCCGGTGAATGCGTAGCGTTCCTTTTTGGATTTTCCGGGTTCCAGACCAATGTAGTTGCCGGAAAGCAGTGTACTAAAGCCGGACACGCCGCTCAGGCTGGCACGCGGCTGCTCAATCCAGAACTTTGTATCATCAACCAGAAGGCCGGCCGCGCTTTTGTTGATTTTTGCCGTGACCACCACTTTCCGGAAATCTTTGGAAAGTTCCACTTTCGTGATGCGACCGATTTCCACTTCCTTGTATTTCACAAAGGTTTTTCCGGTTTCCAGCCCTTCGGCTTTGATGAAGGTGATGGTGATGGTCGGCCCCTCCATCAGGAGCTGCTGAACAGCAATGCCGATAGAGACGATGGCCGCGATGATGGGGATAATCCAGACCACTGAAAATTTACGATGCCTGCGGGGAATGGTGGCCGTTTCCGGTATATGCTTCAGATCGATATTTTCAGTCACGTAAACCTCCTTTTTCATTACGGGAATCCCAGATTAAGCGGGGATCAAAACTTTCGGCCGCGAATAAAGTCAGGACGACCACTGACGCGAAAAAAAGCACACCGGTTCCCGGTTGCACTGCCATGAGCGGTTGAAGCTGGATGAGGGCGACAGTGAATGTAACCACAAAAACATCAAGCATCGACCAACGCCCCACAAAATTAATCAACCGGTATAATTGCAGACGTTCTCGCTGCTCTTTAACGGAGCGACGCTGAATCGTAATGAGCAGAAAAGCCAATGCCATAATTTTGGCCAGTGGAATAACGACGCTGGCGATCAATACGATCAGCGCCAGATGCCATGATCCTGTCTTGTAGAGCAGGACAACGCCGCTGATGATGGTGTCGTTCTCCGATGAAATCATCGTGGTCGATGCCATCACCGGCAGCAGATTGGCCGGAATATAGCAGATGAGCGCGGCAATAATCAGAGCCCAGGTCCGCTGAATGGCATGGTGCTTTCTCATGGCGAGACGTCTGCCGCAACGCGGGCATTGTCCGGGATTATCGACATCTGCCGGTCTGGATAAAAGCCCGCATGACTCACAGGATACAAGGCCAATACTCATGGCCGAAAACAGATCCTTCTGTTGTGATGAGCTGTCCGCTTTGAGAAGGGCAGGCGGCCGGTTCTGCTCCAGCGGCGGCAGTGAATGGTTGACCCATTCGATGCGCTGCCAGATGTCACGGGGATCAAAGGTGATCGTTATAGCGGTAAGCAGCAGCACGAGCACTCCCGCGGCAAACATACCGATTCCGGGAAGCACTGTTGCCATTTCCGCAATCTTGATCAGCGCCACCAGGATACCGAGGATCATCACCTCCACCATGGCCCATGACTGATGCCATTGCGACCAGTGCAAAAGTCTGCCGACCCACGATGGTATCGGCGTCTGTCGGGAGGCCAGAAGAATGGTGAGCATGATGCCGATATGGATGGCGGGAGCAAAGACCGTGCAGAAGGCGACAAGCGCGGCCGTCAGCGGATCGCCCCTGAGCCACATTTCCTGGGCACCGCCAAGTATGGTGGTACTTGTCTGACGCCCTGAAACAGAAAGTTCCAGCAGCGGCGACACATTGGCAACGACAAGGGCGATGACGGCGGCAATGGTCAATGCCAGGGTGTTTTCCAGATATTCAGGCCTGTCCAGGGCAATCGTGTGACCACAGCGCCTGCATCGGGCAGCGGCACCGTCAGGCAGTTCAGAAACGCGCTGCAGCAGGTCACAATCGAGACAGGCAACAATATGCCCGGAAGGATGAGCCATGGTTCCACCAATCGGATATATATTCTTTTAATATCGGATGTTGAAACTATTAAATTCACCTGAGTATGTTTCTTCTTCCATCAGCACATCTTTGACGTGTGCCGCCGGCGGGCCGACACGGCACCAATCCAGCATGGTATCCACGTTTTTGTCTTCTCCTTCAAACAGCGCTTCCACGCGTCCGTCGGACATATTGCGAACCCAGCCGGTCAGATTAAAACCGTTTGCCATCCGCTGTGTTTCCGCGCGAAAAAAAACTCCCTGCACGCGCCCGGAAATATAAACATGCATCCTTTTCATAAAGCATTACCTGCCGATGAGTTTCAAAAATTCCTCTTCACTGATAATTTTAATGCCGGAGGATTTCGCCTTGTCCAGTTTGGAACCCGGATCGCTTCCCGCGACGACGTACGTGGTTTTCTTGGTGACACTGGAATGAATGGTTCCCCCCAGATTTTCAACGATGGTTTTCGCCTCGTTTCTGCCCATGCTTTCCATTGTTCCGGTGAACACAAATGATTTGCCTTTTAAAGGCGCGTTGTTTTGAATTTCTTTCCGCTGGGGAACGACACCCGCCTTGTTGAATTTATGCATCACGTCAACATTCTTTTGCTGGTGAAAGAATTCCAAAATGCTCGCGGCGATTTCCGGACCGATTTCATTAATGGCCGTCAAATCTTCCTCTTTGGCCGACATGAGATTTTCCATGCTGCCGAAATGATCCGCCAGAAGTTTGGCTGTACGTTCTCCGACATGTCTGATGCCCAGCGCGTAGATGAATTTGTCCAAAGGGGGATTCTTGGCTTTGGCAATCGCGTCGATTAAGTTCTGCGCTGATTTTTCAGCCTGTCTGTCCAGCGCGATGAGTTGTTCTTTGGTCAGAAAGTAAATGTCGGCGGGATCGGCAACTAATCTGGCATCAAAAAGCTGGGCGGAAACCTTTTCCCCCAAACCTTCAATATCCATCGCGCCGCGGGAAGCAAAGTGCCGAATGTGTTCTTTCAACTGCGCGGGGCAGGAAATGTTAACGCAACGGTGTGCTACTTCGCCCTTATAACGAACGATTTCCGAGCCACATTCAGGACAGTTTGATGGCATTTTAAATGATTCCGTCGTCGGGGGCCTTTTTTCAAAAATAACCCGGACAACTTCCGGGATGACATCACCGGCGCGCTGAATAACAACCGTGTCACCGACACGCACATCTTTTTTAAGCACTTCATCTTCATTGTGCATGGTGGCGCGGCTGACCATGACACCTCCGACATTGACCGGTTCCATTATGGCGACGGGTGTCAGGGTTCCCATGCGTCCCACGCCGACCTGAATTTCTTTGACTATTGTAATAGCCTGAGCCGCGGGAAATTTGCAGGCCAACGCCCAGCGGGGATTGCGGGAGATATTGCCCAGATTTTGTTGCAGGGCCAGATTGTCAACTTTCAAAACGACGCCGTCAATTTCGTAGGGCAGTTTTTCCCGCAGGGTACTGATGCGTTCAAAGTATCTGATACAGGCGTTGATGTCCTGCGCCTGCTCAATGTGCGCATTAACCGGAAATCCCCATTCTGAAAGCATTTGCAATACTTCCCAGTGGGTCGAAAAATGAACGCCTTGAACATGACCGATTCCATAAAGATAAATACTGAGGGGACGGCGGGCGGTGATCCTGGAATCGAGCTGACGTAGCGAACCGGCAGCGGCATTGCGGGGATTGGCAAAAGGTTCTTCGCCATCTTCCGTGCGCCGCATATTCAACTTATGAAAAGGTTCTTTCTCAATATAAACTTCCCCCCTTATCTCAATGAAAGAAGGGATCGGATTGTCCGCTGAATGCTTCATTTTCAGGGGCAGGGAAGAGATGGTCTTGAGATTTTGCGTGACGTCTTCGCCCGTGGTACCGTCACCGCGGGTTGCCCCTTGCTTAAAAATGCCGTTTTCATAAATGAGATTAACGGCGAGCCCGTCAAGTTTCGGCTCCGCAATGTACGCGATATCACTGACTGCCGAAAGACGTTTGATACGGTTATCGAATTCGATGATTTCTTCGCTGGAAAAAGCATTGGCCAGACTGAACATCGGTGAGGGATGATTGAACGGCGCAAATTTAGCCAGCGGTGCGGCGCCAACCCGTTGTGTCGGTGATGAGGCCGAATATTCCTCCGGATAGCGTTCTTCCAAATCCTGGAGTTCGCGCATCAGGCGATCATATTCCGCGTCGGATATCTCCGGAGCGTCCTGCTGGTAATATCGCTTATTGTGATATTCGATGACGCGTCGCAGTTCGATGATACGTTTTAAATCAGCTTGTTTATCCATTACTTAACCAGCTTTAAATAATGTTTTTCTTTAGGTATTGTTGGCGTTTTTTTGGTTTGATTTGAATCGTTTTTCTTTAATATGTTTTCATTAAAAATGGCATTTTTTACTTTGACGGCGTTGATGATCGAAAAAATAATCACAGCTTTTTCCCATTCGGGAGATTGGGAAAAGTGTTCGGCTTTTCTTTTGTATGCATCCCACAGCGAAGTGAGAGAAGCCTCATCGATATGCAAAATCGTTTCAGCAATATTGTTCAGAGATTTTTCGAGACTGTTCATGCTGAAAATATTAACTTCACTTGAAAGTAAAGTCAATTAAAGCTTGTATTTTTTATGTCTAATCGATAAATAATCAACGGAACTGGTTATATATCATGACGAACCGTAAAGTTAAAATCGGGGTTATTTCCGATACTCATCTGGATGATTACGATGACAAGATGAGAAAAAGCGTCGAAGAGCATTTCAGCGACGTCGATATGATTCTGCATGCCGGTGATATGGTGGATATGCGGGTTTTGAAAATATTCGGCGATAAGGAAGTCCGGGCTGTTTGCGGAAACATGGATAACCACCAGATCCGGGAGACATATCCCGAACATTTGATTTTTGAAATCAACGGCTTCAGGTTTCTGCTGATTCACGGTTGGGGATCGCCCTGGGGGCTGGAGGAAAAGTTGGCCGCCAAATTTAAAGATGTTGATTGCGTGGTTTATGGACACACCCATAAACCGGCCAACCATTTCAAAGACAGGATTCTTTTCTTTAATCCCGGTTCGGCGGCGGACAGATTTTTCAACTCATCCCGCACCGTCGGTATATTAGAAATTGACAAAGAGATAAGAGGTAGGATAGTTAAGTTATAATTTTATTTAAACAGGTGGATTTGAAGATGGAAACAATTTTTGCGCCCTGGCGCATGGATTATATTAAAAGCGAAAAACCTGACGGGTGTGTGTTCTGCAAATGCTCCATCCGGTGCGATGATTATATTATTTACGAAGGTAAAACGTCATACGTGATGATGAATAGATATCCGTACGTCAACGGTCATTTAATGATCATTCCCCAGAGGCACATCGGGAAAATAGAAGACCTCACCCGGGAGGAAAAAATCGAGATATTCGATCTTCTGGAAGTTGCCATCAAAGCGCTCAAGGAAGCGATGAATCCCGGTGGATTCAACATTGGCGCAAATCTCGGCAAGGCGGCCGGCGCGGGCATTGAGGAACATTTTCACGTGCATGTGATTCCCCGCTGGGAAGGCGACACAAACTTTATGAGTGTGGTTACGGATGTCCGTGTGATTCCGGAAGCGATTGAGAAGACAGTCGCCCATCTGACGCCTTTATTTAAAAAATATTGCAGGGAGGAATAAATAATGAGAATTTTTTACATGATTCTTGTTATCGTTTTTTCTTTATTCATCGTTACTTTTTCTCAACAGAATTTAACGACCGTTCAGTTGCATTATAACATTCTGGACTATAAACTTCTGAATAATTTAAAGCCCGTTCCGGTTTATCTACTCATTTTCATTTCCATTCTCATTGGAGTGATTATCACGGGTTTCTGGGGTACGGTGGAACGTTTTCGTTTAAATCGCACCATCAGAAATCTTAACAGACTGGTGCGTGATTTACGCAAGGAACTTAACGCCCGCGAAAATCCGCCTATCATTAATGAGCAGCTCCCCAAAAAATAAATTTTCATCTTCGTCGTCTGAAGATTTGAAATTTCTCACCGATGCCAGTCTGGCCCGGCTGGCCAAATGGCTGCGGCTGTTGGGTTACGATACGGTTGTGTTTCCAAGAGAAGCCGGCCGGGAAATGCTGCGACTGGCGGATAAAGAAGGCAGAATCGTTCTGACCCGAAGGCAGGACATGACCGAACGCCAGTTTGCCGGAATGCTTTTTTTGATTACCGATGTGGTTGCCGGCAGTCAACTGAAGAGCGTTATCGAGAACTTTTCCCTCAAGATCAATCGTCAGAAAATGTTTGGAATTTGCCTGGAGTGCAATGAGAAGTTAAATCCTGTCAGCCGGGAAGAGGTGCGTGATATGGTTCCACCCTATGTCTTTGAAAACTGCGAAAAGTATAATCAGTGCCCGAGCTGCCATAAAATATACTGGATGGGGACCCATTCGCGTAACGCGCTAAGATTTATGGAACGGCACATTCCGAATCATCTCCCTTGATCTTTTCGATGGCGTGTTTCAGGGCCGGGAGAACGACGGCCAGGTTTTCTTTCGCGCCTTTGGGGCTGCCCGGAAGATTGATAATCAAACTTTTTCCGCGAATGCCCGCCACGGCACGGGAAATCATGGCATGCGGGGTAACCTGCATGCTTTTTTGACGCATGGCTTCGGCCATGCCGGGAATCTGTTTGTCAATGACCTCCAGCGTTGCGTCAGGCGTCAAGTCGCGCGGGCTGACACCGGTTCCACCGTTGGTCACAATTAAATCCAGTTTCTTTACATCCGCAAAATCAATAATCGCTTTTTTGATTTCGGTGGTTTCGTCGGGAATGATGATGGTGTGTTTGATTTCGAAAGCGGCGCCCGCCAGCATTTCTGCTATGGCGGGGCCGCTTAAATCTTCACGTTTACCCTGAGAGCCTTTGTCGCTGACTGTGATAATGCCTGCAAATATCATTCAATGTTATTCTTCTTCTTTCTCTTTCTTATACGCGGCAATGATTTTTTCAGCGATAAAAGCCGGAACTTCCTCGTAGTGAGAATGCGTGTAGGTAAAATTACCCCTGCCGCTGGTCATGGAACGAAGATCGGGTGCGTATTTCAGGATTTCCGCCAGCGGAACCTGCCCTTTGATAATCTGATTGGAGCCTTTGGCATCCATGCCCTGAACGCGTCCGCGCCGGCTGTTCAAATCTCCGATTACGTCACCCATGTATTCATCGGGGATTTCGATTTCGATATTCACGATCGGCTCCAGAAGAACCGGCTGGCATTCCATAACGCCTTTCTGGAAGGCCATGGAACCGGCAATTTTGAAAGCCATTTCCGAGGAATCCACGGTGTGGTAAGATCCGAAAGTCAGATTTATTTTAAAATCCACGACAGGATAACCGGCGATCACGCCTTTGGCGGCTGCTTCCACAATGCCTTTTTCAACGGCCGGACGATATTGTGCCGGAATAACGCCACCCACTATTTTGTCATGAAACTCAAAACCGCCGCCGCGGGGAAGGGGTTCGATGTCGATCCAGCAGTCACCGAACTGTCCGCGTCCTCCGGATTGTTTCTTGTATTTGCCCTGCACATTTGTTTTGCCTTTTATGGTTTCCTTATAAGGAATTTTGGGAGTGTTCAGGTTTACTTCAACGCCGAATTTTCTTTTCATCTTTTCAATGGTTACTTCGATATGAACCTGACCCATGCCGGAGAGAATCATTTCCTTGGTTTCTACATTACGGGTGAACTGGATCGTCGGATCTTCTTCCGTTAAACGGTGAATGGAGGTTGCAATCTTGTCCTCGTCACCTCTGGATTTCGGCTCCATCGCGAAAGACATGATCGGTGGCGGTACCGGCACTTTTTCAAAGAGAATCGGAGTTTTCTCGTTACAGAGGGTATCTCCCGTTGTTGTTTCCTTGAGTTTTGCTACGCCGGCAATATCGCCGGGCACAAGAGATTCCGCCGGTTTTTGAGCTTTGCCTTCCAGGAAGAATATATTGCCGAATTTTTCTGTAATTTTTCTGGTCGAATTATAGACAGGAGTATCAGGGGTCAGTTTGCCGGAATAAACACGGAACAGGGTCAATCTTCCGGCGTAGGGATCGGCGATGGTTTTGAAGACAATGGCAGAGAAAGGAGCATCTTCTGTCGGCTGACGTTCTTCGACATCATCCGTTCCGGGTTTCTTTCCTTTGACCGGACCGCGATCAACCGGGGAGGCAAAGGAGGAAACAGCCAGGTCAAGCAGCATGGTGATTCCGATACCTTTGATAGCCGAGCCACAGATGACCGGCACAAGGCTGCCGAAGGAAACGCCTTTTTTCAATCCTGCTTTTAATTCTTCGTCGGAAAGTTCACCGGCTTCCAGATATTTATTCATCAACTCATCATCGGATTCGGCAATGTCTTCCACCATGGAGTCACGCATCAGTTTGACGTCGTCCTTCATTTCTGCCGGAATATCAACCACTTTGCCCACGCCTTTATTATCACTGAAAAGATAGGCTTTCATACTGATCAAATCAACGATGCCGTTGAATTTATCTTCGGAACCGATCGGCAGGCACACAGGAGTGGCTTTTCGCTTGAATTTGTTTTTTATGCTATCGAGCGCGGTGTTAAAGTTGGCTCGTTCACGATCCAGTCTGTTGATAAAAATAATCCGGGGGAGTTTGAATTCATCGGCCATTTCCCAGACTTTTTGTGTCTGGAATTCCACACCACCGACGGCATCGATGACCACAACAGCGTTTTCGACAACGCTCATGGAACATTTTATGTCATAGGCGAAGTTCGAATCGCCCGGTGTGTCGATAAAATTAATTTTATTTTTTTCCCATTCGACAAAATTTGCCGCCGAGCTGATTGAGCCGCGTCTTTTTTGTTCCTCCGGTTCAAAATCCATTACGGAGGTTGCATCATCAACCCGGCCTAATCGTTCACTTTTGCCTGAGACAAATAATAAAGATTCGCACAGGGATGTCTTGCCTGTCCCGCCGTGTCCGACTATCGCTAAATTTCTGAGGGATTTGCTATCATACTTTGCCATGAAAACTCCTTTCAATACTTTAAAAAACAATTAAAAATTTAACTTGCGGTGTTTAGCGTATAAGGCAAGTAAAATCAAGACAAATTTAATACTCGATCATTTCAAATATTAAAAAAGTGATTTGAATTTTGGAGTTCTGAAGACATAATATCGCACTTGGTTTTGAGACGGATATACAAGTCCAATGTTTCCGGAACTCCTCTTGACGGATGTTTCAAAACAGCCTGTTAGGAATCTTTTAATTCAAACTGGAAATAAACATCGTCGTCGCCTGATGCGCGGCTTCTGATCCGTAATGATTGTCGATTTTCCCGTATTGTAAATAATGCCTTTAACATTCATTTCAAAACCTCCCGAAGATATATTGTTAGAGTTAATGACGACTAAATAAAATTACTGCCATGATCAACGGCATATTCATATTAGAGATGATTCAGCCTTGTTTTATTTCATAAGGAATGCATGCGCATCGCGAGCGGTTTCCACCGGGATTTCCTCCATGGGCATGTGCCCGCAATTATCATACATGATAAGTTCAGCATGCGGAAGATCACGCTGCCATTCATGAAGGGTTTCCTTCCAGCGGGACCAGACGTCCTGCTTGCCCCATACCATCAATACAGGTTTCTTGATTTTTTTGACATCGCCAAATATGTTTTTTGATTTACTCAATTCCGCGATCATGGAAAATATCAGCACAAGGGTGTTCCTGTTACCGGCACGCATGATCATTTCCCAGTATAAGTCATACATTTTTTCCTCAATCCGGTCTCGTTTGCCATATAATCGATTGATACTGTTTTGGATGAGAAAACGCGGAAGAACGACATGGGTCACAAGAAATTTTACGCCCGGAATTTTCATCAGCGCGAATTCAAACGGGAGCGATTGATTGTACGCGATCGGATCGAGAAGAATGAGCTTTTGAACTCTTTCGGGATGACGGGTCGTATAATACCACGCGTAAAAGGCCCCCAATGAATTCCCCGCCAGATAAAACCGTTCAATGCCCAGCATGTCTAAAAACTTTTCAAGGAACCGTGCGATCCTTTTACCGCTATAATTTACATTGCCCGTTTTTCCCCAAGGTCCGGTTATCCCCCATCCCGGTAAATCCAGGCGAATGATCCGATACCGTCCTTTCAATTCTTCATACCAGCCGTCCCATGTCTGGAGGAATGAGACAACCCCGTGAAGAAGAACAAGAACGGGTCCTTCGCCCTGGTCCTTATAATGGACCTCGAGTCCATCGATAACGATGAATTTTGAATCATTATCGCAATATTTTTGTTTTAAGGACTCAACCGGTGTTGACCGAAAACCCAACTCACAATAGCATTGCATTTTTTTAAACATTATAAGTCCACCTTAGGGGGCTTCCGTCTTTGTTGTCCATAAATCAGTGAGAGGCATTAATTGATGATTATTAATGAATATGACCTTCCTTTTTTCCTGATGGAGTATAAGGACCGCTCCCTTGAGTGTCAAGGAGATTCTGGGTACTAAATGTATAGAGTGGATTAGATAATGGATTTCGGGATGCGTCGATGGGGACTGACTTGTAATCCTATCAGTCGATGTTAACGGTTAATATTGAAGTCGATATTATGGGAAACATTGATCGTTATTCGCTTGAATATCTGCATTTTTTACCTTATAAACGCTCATCATTTACTGATAATAAATATTAAGGGTGTGCGGCATTGATGATTGATTATGCAAAAGAACTGAATCAGGAACAATATCGCGTTGTCATGGAAGAGGGCGGCCCACTGCTGGTGCTGGCCGGCGCGGGCAGCGGCAAAACCAGAACACTGACCTACCGGGTTGCGCGTCTCTTGGAAAGCGGTGTCGCGCAGGAGAATATTCTTTTGGCCACCTTCACCAATAAAGCATCTCATGCCATGCTCAACCGTGTCGAGGGTCTGATTCATGCCGACACAAAAAGAATCATGGGCGGCACGTTTCATCATGTCGCGCATCTTTTCTTAAGAAGACATGCCCATTATCTCGGTTATAAAACCAATTTTTCGATTGTGGACAGCGAGGATGCCCGTCAGATTATTTCCACCTGCATGGCTGATCTGAAAATCAATCCAAAATTGAGCAAGTTTCCCAAGAGCAATATCATCGCTGAGCTCATCAGTCTGACGGTTAATACACAGACAACGCTGGAAGACATTCTCATGTCACGATATCCTTTTTTCCTGCATCTGATGAATGAACTCATGCAGGTGGCCACTCTTTACGAACAGAAGAAGAGAGAGTTGGCGGTGATGGATTTTGATGATTTATTGAATAATTGCCGCACGCTTCTCAAGGAAAATCCAGATGTTCTAAAAACGCTTTCCGGCCGCTTTGAGCATATTCTGGTGGACGAGTATCAGGATACGAACATCATTCAGGCAGACATCGTTGATTTGCTGGCCTCGACGCACCGGAATCTGATGGTGGTGGGAGATGATTCGCAAAGCATCTATTCCTTCCGGGGAGCGAATTTCAATAACATCATTAATTTCCCCCAACGTTATCCCGATTGCAAAATATTCAAACTGGAGACCAACTATCGCAGCACGCCGGAGATTCTGCATCTGGCCAATCTCAGTATCAATAATAACGAAAAGCAGTTTCCCAAGGAATTGAAAGCCGTACGCAAAAACGGCACAAGGCCGGTGATGGTTTCCGCACAGAACGTCGTGAAACAGGCTGATTTTGTCGCGCAGCGGGTGACGGAACTGATTCGATCCGGCGTACCGCTCAGGGAAATCGCCGTTCTTTATCGCGCGCATTATCATTCGATGGAAATGCAGATGGAATTTGTGCGGCGCGACATTCCGTTTGATATGCGTTCGGGCATTCGTTTTTTTGAACAGGCGCACATTAAGGATGTGACTTCTTATATGCGCATTCTCGTCAATCCGCGCGATGAACTGGCGTGGCGGCGACTGATGATCATGTATCCCAAAGTCGGGAAGGCGACGTTCAACAAGATCTGGCATTATTTGAAAAAGGAAGATAATCCGCTGCATGCTGTTTTGAGTGAGGGATTCATCAAGGCAATGTCGAAATCCGCGAAGCCGGGGCTGGAGGAATGCCGAAAAACGATCGCTCTACTTCTGGAACTTTCCGAAGCCGAGCGTATTCCGGAAAAGATCATTGATGTTTTGTTAAACAGAGGCGGTTACCGTGTTTATTTGCAGGACAATTATTCAGACGCTCCTTCGAGAGAAGAGGATTTAATTCAACTGGGAAATTTTTCCGCCCAGTTCTTAAAAATGGAAGATTTCTTAAACGAACTGGCACTGCTCACCAATATGGCCAAAGAAGAAAGTATCGGCGAAGAAGATGATGAAGACAAGATTGCTTTGAGTACCATCCATCAGGCCAAAGGTCTGGAGTGGTCTTATGTATTCTTAATCTGGTGCGCGGACGGTATGATCCCCCTGCAGCGGGCATTGAAGGAACAGGAAGGAGAGGAGGAGGAAAGAAGGCTCTTTTATGTGGCTGTTACCAGAGCGAAAGATCAACTTTACTTGTGTTATCCGGCGCTCGACTATACCCGCTCTTCGGGTGTTTTGAATCTGGCGCCTTCCCGATTTATCCGGGAAATAGCACCCTTATCAGAATATGACGCCGACCGCCCGTTTGAACAGTGGGTGGTTTATGACTAGGTTCCTTGAATTTCACGTTGACATAAAATTACAATTTTCCTATAGTCCTGCGCCATAAAAGTAACACCATATCAAGTCTCAGGCAATCAAGTGTGTTTATACAATGACGTTTTCAATTGTGTCACATTTCGTGCGCATGTGATAGGATGATACCATACAACATGGACTCATTATCACTAAAAGCGATCTTAGTATTGTGGATATAACTCCCGGCTGTCGCTGTTTTATAAACAGGAGCATGTCGAAGAAGAAAATGAACCTCTTCGATTGTCTTCCTTCCCTCCGAACAACTCTCACTTCGCAAATTCTGAAGGAAGGAGGAACGGCCGAGGGTATCGTGATGGAGACGGGAAGATATTCCGTCCGTGTGTTTCCCGCGGAGAAACATATCATTTTTTTGTTTCAACCCGAGGATGAACCTCTGTCTGAAAATGCCGCTTTGAGCAAACTTGCCGAGCTGAAGAAACGAAACGAATTTCTGGAAACCATCATAGAAGAGGCACCCATCGGTCTGATTCTCTGTGACGAGAACGGCACCATTGTCTATGTTAATAAAAAGCAGGAGCAGAATTCCCGCCAGGAACGCCAGCAACTTATCGGTCGCGATATAAGAGAAGTCTATCAGAAGGCCTTCGAATATTCCGAAATAACGAATTTGTTTGACCGGGTCATCAATAGTAATATTACCAGCGAGACTCTTATTGTCGATCATTACTATCCGCAATTTTATAAGAAGGACATGATCATCAAGTTTATCGCGACCCGGTTGAGGGAACATGAACGGGTCACCGTTTTCGTCGAGATAGAAGATGAATTATACCGCGAAAAAAGAAAAGCGGAAAAGGCCGGTGAAGATCTGCGGATGTCTCAGAACTACATGTCTCAGTTGCTTGATTCTTCACCCAATATGGTGATTTCGGTGGACAACAAGCGCCGTGTCGTCAGTTTTAACAAAACGGCCGAACGTCTGCTCGGATTTCAAGCGAGCGAGGTCTACAATTCCCCGGTGGACAGATTTTTCCCGAAGGAAGAGCTTCTTAAACTTGATCTGGCTGTTTCCTCCGGCGATCTCTGGTACGGGACGGTTCACATCTACCGGTCGGACAGATCCACTTTTCCCATCGAGCTTTATACCAACAAGGTCAAAGACGAAAAAACCGGCAAGGATATTGCAACGCTTTTTCTTGCGGTGGATATCGAGGAGCGAAGCAAACTCAGGTAGAATCTCATCCAGTCTCAGAAGATGAATTTTATTGGGGAGCTCGTTAACGGCCTCGCCCACCAGATCAATAATCCGCTGGTTGGCGTCATTAATATTGCGGACATTCTGATGCAGATGATCGATGTTGAGGATGAGAGATATGCTTACATAAAAATGATCAGAGAAGCGGGCGAGAGTTGCAAGGAAGTCATCTCGCGGCTGCTCCGGTTTTCCCGGAGGCAGGAAGGGGTGACGCATACGGATATTGATGTCCGAAATGTCCTCGATGCCGGTATCGAAATGCTCATGAAGCATCCGGATTTCAAAAAAGTGAGGGTGGAACGCAGTTATCAGGATGTCTCAATCATCCGTGGAGATCCTGTCCTGCTGCAACAGGCCTTCATGAACATGCTGATTAACAGCGCACAGGCTCTTCAATGTCATGGCGTTATCAAGGTGGGATGCGGTTACGATAATGCAAGAGAAACGCAGATCGTGGTGACCATTCGGGACGGGGGCTGCGGGATTCCTGAGGGAGACATTTCCAAGATATTCGAACCATTTTTCAGTACGAAAAATGTCGATGACGGAACAGGAATCGGATTAAGTCTTACCTACTGGATTATACAAGATCACGGCGGCAGAATCAGTGTGGAAAGTATTGTGGGTAAAGGATCGACTTTTACCACCTATCTGCCGGTTAAGGGAAAAGAATGGTATGAATAAAAAACTGCCCAAGGTGCTGGTGGCGGATGATGAAGAATATACACGGGTATATTTCAAAAGAATTCTCTCGCCGGAATTTTATAATGTAAGCCTGGTCAAAGACGGTACTGAAGCGCTTCAGAAATGGTCGAACGAATCATTTGATCTGATCATCATGGATATACGTATGCCCGGTGTCGACGGCATGGAGGTTTTGAAGCAAATCAGAATGCGGGATACGGAGACCATGATTATCATCATTTCGGCTTATGGCGACATGGACTCCGTCATTGAAGCCATGAGACTCGGCGCGAACGATTTCTTTGCCAAACCGTTCAGCAGCATCGATAAAATCAAACTGGATATCAAAAACTGTCTGGAGCGGCGAAATCTTCTGCGCGAAAACGAACTGCTCAGAGAGCAGATCAGTTCGGGTATCGGCCGTGATTCCATGGTGTATTCCTGCAAGGCCATGGAAACAATGATCGAACAGGCGACGCGAATTGCCCGTCTGGAAATGCCCGTGCTGATTGAGGGAGAGAGCGGGACGGGCAAGGAACTGATTGCCCGGTATCTCCACGCAAAAAGCTTCCGTGCCAAAGGACCGTTCTTTGCGGTCAACTGCGGGGCGTTGAGCGAGACGCTTTTGGAGCCGACACTGTTCGGTTATGAGAAAGGAGCATTTACGGGCGCGAATGCCAGGACGCTCGGATATTTCGAGGCCGCGGGAGGTGGGACGATTTTTCTGGATGAAATCAGTGAAACCTCGCCCTCGTTTCAGGTTAGGCTCCTCCGTGTTCTTCAGGAAGGCGAGTTTATGCGGGTGGGCGGAACAAAAAACATCAAGGCGGACTTCAGGCTTGTCTCGGCCACCAATATGGATATATCCGCCCTCGTCAAAAAAGGACTTTTTCGTAAAGATCTTCTATATCGCATCAATGTCATCAAAATCGATGTTCCGCCTTTGCGCGAGAGAATTCAGGACGTTCCTCTGCTGCTCGACCATTTCATGAGTCAGGTTTGCGAACATAATAAAATCCGGAAAAAGAATTTTTCGCCGGAGGTACTGACCTGCCTGATGCAGCATACTTGGGAAGGGAATGTGAGGGAGCTGCGCAATCTGGTGGAGAGGCTCGCTGTCTTCTCCAGGCATCAGATGATCACCGTTGAAGACCTTCCGCTCGAATACAAATGCATAGATATGGATCGTGCAAATCAGGAAGCATTCCCGCTGAATTATGAACAGGCGAAAAGTATGTTCGAGTCGAGTTATTATCAGAAACTGTTTTCCGCCGCAGGGGGGGACTTAAAAAAAGCCTCCGTGATGTCCGGGCTCAACCTGTCCACAATCTACCGGAGAAAAAACAAACTCGACGGGTAGAGCTTTTGCACGGACGCAAAATTTTTGCGGAAGTGCAAAACAGTCTACCGCCTTGAAATCCAACGACAAAACCATTTTTTGCCGTCAGGTTTATTTGCGCGGATGCAAAAATAATTTCCTGACTGTTTCCGTTACGAAAATAATTCAAACGATCAAACCCTTTGCCAAAGCCGCTCAGAGCGGATGAGCATGCCTTTTTTCAGCTTTGGCATGCTAGTTGCTGTATGAACGATCAAACACATATTGTTGATGTTCAATAAGTGCCAGAACAAATACTCTTAAAGGGGGATATGGATATGGCGGTTTTTAAGGATACGGAATATTTGTATGAAGTTCTCGGCGGATTCTGGAAGAGTCTTTACGAGAAGCAGGAGTTCAACAGCGCAGTCAAGGAAGCCGATATTCAAATCAAGTTCGAGATTACAGAACCGTCGGCGGTTATCTGGGTTGGTCCGGACGGAGTGGAATTCGGCGAACAGGCGCTCAGGGCCGATGTAACCATGCAGCTCGCCGGCGATGTCTGCCACGCCTTTTGGAAAAAGGATCTGAATCTGCCGGTGGCTTTGGCCATGCGCAAAATAAAGTCCAAGGGCAACATCGCCAAGGTGATGAAACTCCTTCCGATTGTAAAGCCGGCTTATGAATTGTATCCCGTGTACATGAAACAGCACGGGCTTTAACCGTTCACACTCAGAACATCATCAGATTTTTATGAATAAGAAGTAAGGAGACGTTATGTTGGATTATGTGCCCGGGCTGTTTTCTGATGAAGTGGCCATGAAATGTGATAAGCTGCCTGATTTTCCCGTCATCACTTTTGAAAACGGTGAGAATCTGGCGGATGAAATTGTTACCTATAAGGATCTTTTTATCAACGGATGCAAAGTGGCCAAGGCCCTTCAGTTGTCCGGTATCGGAAAGGGGGACCGCTTCAGTCTGGTGATGCGCAATCATCCGGAATTCCTGTATACGATGTTTGCCGCGTCTCTGACCGGTGCCGTCGTGGTGCCCATCGATCCGCGTTCCAAGGGAAACAAATTAAGTTATCAGATCAAGGATTCCAACTCGAAAGGGATCATCTGCACCAGCGAGTTTCTCGATGATGTGGAAAAATCTCTTCATGATCTGTCCGATGTGAAGGTAATAGGTGTGGTTTACAAGGAGGGATTTGACGGAAAAGACAACGGGAAGTATCCCGCTCTCAACGAGGTTTTGGCCGGGCCGGAATGCGGTATCCCCGATAACGCGAACAGGGAACTCAACACGCCTTTGGAAATTATTTATACCTCCGGTACGACCGGAGACCCGAAAGGTGTCGTGATCAAGGCCCACAGAATGCCCATGTTTAAAATGCTCGCCGAGTTCATCTGGCAATACCAGAGTGACGACAAACTCTATACGGGACTTTCGCTCACGCACGGCAACGCCCAGTCGGTCACGCTGGTTCCCTCCATCATGATGGGGATTACTTCAGTCATCAGCCGTAAGTTTACCAAGGGCAGACTCTGGGACATTTGCCGGAAGCACGGTTGCACCACCTTCTCGCTGCTGGGCGGCATGATGATGGGGATTTACAGCGAGCCGAGGAAACCGAACGATGCCGACAACCCGGTAAGAAAGGTGCTGAGCGCCGGCACGCCCCGCAGCATCTGGGAAGATTTTGAAAAACGTTTCGACGTGAAGATCCATGAATGGTACGGCGCGGTGGAGGGTGGTTTCGCTCACAATCCTCCGGGCACCGGTCCCATCGGGTCGTTCGGCAAACCCATCGAAGGGGTCATGGAAATGAAAATCGTCCGGGATGACGATACCGAATGTGATCCAGGCGAAATCGGCGAACTGGTAGTGGCGCAGAAGCAGGGCAAGGTCGAGGTGGAATACCTTGGCAAGAAAAAAGCTTCCGAGGAAAAAACCCGCGGCGGCGTCCTGAGAACGGGTGATATGTGCCACAAGGATGAAAACGGCTGGCTCTTCTTCGATTTCCGTAAAGGCGGCGGATTGCGCCGCCAAGGTGATTTTATTCTTCCTGAGTATGTGGAGAAGGCCCTGGCCGATCTTCCGGATGTAAGTGATGTCTGTGTGTACGGCATTCCCGCAGAATCCGGAGCGCCGGGGGAAAGCGACATTGTGGCCGCCGTCGTTTTGGCTCCCGGGATGAAACTCGATACCAACAAAATCTCCAGGGAGTTGGGCAAAACGCTGGAAAAGAGCTACATCCCGCAGTTTCTCCAGGTGGTGCGCGATATTCCGAAAACCGCTTCCGA
>Ga0116185_1001698_pt1 | contig 21561 bp, 17 predicted proteins | sample AD_JPNNA7_MetaG_FD_89754 | JGI IMG/M metagenome (GOLD analysis project Ga0116185, IMG submission 89754) | Active sludge microbial communities of municipal wastewater-treating anaerobic digesters from Japan - AD_JPNNA7_MetaG | ecosystem: Engineered > Bioreactor > Anaerobic > Digestate | place...
ATACAAATGTATAATTAATATCTCACAAAAACAAGACCTTTGTGATATTTATTCTGTTAATTATCTGGCTCCTGAAGCAAGCTTGCTTAATTAGTTGTACAATTTATTGAAAAAATCACGTTACCATTACTCTGGTCGTTAATTGGCTGATAAAACCGTTTACCATGTTTGGCTTGGCCTGGCTCTTTTTTCACTTGATTTTTAAATCTTTTATCACTCCCCAGGTGGCAGATGAGTATGTGGCCGGAGCGGTATTGCTGGGAGCAGCCCCCTGTACGGCTATGGTTTTTGTCTGGAGTCATCTGACCAACGGGAATCCTGCCTATACACTGGTTCAGGTAGCCATAAACGATTTGATCATATTAGTCGCTTTCATCCCAATAGTTTCCTTTCTGCTGGGTATTACCGGTGTGGTAATCCCATGGAATACCCTTATACTTTCTGTAGTGCTTTTTATTGTGATTCCGCTGGTTACTGCTGCGATCGTCCGTCGCTCCGTCATGCGCAAAAAAGGAAAGGAATACTTTGAAAACGTGTTTCTGGATAAATTCAAGGGGACCACTATAATTGGTCTCTTGTTGACGTTAATAATAATTTTTTCATTCCAGGGAGACCGGATTCTTGACAATCCACTTAACATAGTTTTGATAGCTGTCCCGTTAATCATCCAGACGTACCTGATATTTTTTATTGCTTACGGCTGGGCAAAAAAATGGAAAGTGAGTCACGATATAGCAGCTCCGGCGGCCATGATAGGTGCCAGTAATTTTTTCGAACTTGCAGTAGCCGTTGCCATTGTAATATTTGGAATGGATTCGGGTGCTACATTGGTTACAGTGGTAGGGGTCCTGGTAGAGGTCCCTGTAATGTTGACGTTGGTCAGTATAGCAAACAGGACTAAAGGAGAGTCAATGATTTGATGAGGTCAACTTCTTCCTGTTTGTAGGGAGTGCCGTCTTTACGGAAGACTTCATGAAACCAGGGTTCCGGTTCCGAGCCATCAGGAATGGGTTCATTCCACGCATATTTGGTGTTGGTTTTCCCTTCAACAAGTCCCCAGTTGATGGCCCCAATGCCTTGTTCTTTCAGGATGGGCATGATGTTAGTGAACAGGCTGTTATTCCTGCGGGCCATGTATTCTGAGCATATCATGGGCTTGTTGTACTTCTTCAGGGTATCTATGGCCTGTTGATGATTGATTTCATCACTATAATTGTGGTAGGTGATGATATCGGAATTTTCTAGCTGGAATTTGTTGAGGTCTGTCAATCCGTTGTGCCAGACTGCAGAGGATACCGGCTGGGATGGTTTAACCTCCCTGGCCCACTTAAACACGCTTTGCAACAGGGGCATCGATTTGTTTTGGTATCCGGAATTGCCGGGCTCGTTGTATAAATCCCACAAAACGATCCTTTTATCATCTTTAAATGTTTCCAGGATGTCTTTCACGTAGGCCTCGAGTACATCAACCAACTCCGGTGAAGTGAAAAGTAAATCTCCGGGATCCCTTACCCATCCCGAATTATGGACCCCGGGTTTTGGATCGGGTTGTTTGCCGGCACTATAGGTGGGGTTCCAGCAATCGTCAAAAAATACAAAAATGGTCCTTATGTTGTGCTTATCGGCAATGGCCAGGTATTGACCCATCCTGTCCTTGAATCCCGGTTTGTCCACTTCCCAGGCAAGATGATGCAGGTATACCCTCATGCAATTGAACCCAATCTCTTCGGCCCAGCCCAATTCCCGGTCAATGGTCTCTGGGTCAAAGGTTTCTTCCTGCCAGAATTCCAATTGATTGATGGCCGTACTTGGAGTAAAGTTTGCACCCCGCAGCCAGGTTGTATCGGCCGATCCGCCCTGGTTACAGGAAAGAAATAAACAGCCTGCGATAAGGCCGATGAATACATTGCTGATAATTCTCTTATTCATTGTTTCCTGGTTTTTTATAGTTTTAATTGTTCATACCTCTGTTTAATAACCTCATTATAAGCAGCTTTCATGGTGTTGGACAGGAATGAATGATCTATCCATCTGGTTGCAACCGGTTTATTGCTGACCATCCTGTTGAAGGCTCCTTTGATTTGCCGGGGTGTCAATCCCAATCCTTCGCCAAATATTTCGAAATGTTCCCGTTTGATTTTCCTTTTCTTTCCGCCCAATGTCAAAGCGAGTTCTTCTGTATCGTCCGGGAGCACAATGGATACATTTAATAAATCATAGGCGGGAGATAATACCCAGCCGGAAGTACTTTCAATCATTGAAAAGTTCTTCAGATGCATATCATTATTACCGGTTAGAAATGAAAAAAGGGCTAAGTCAAAGTAAAAGATTTTATCCAGTAAGGTGTTCCCGGAATAGTCATCCAATGCCTTTCCAACTTTTTCCATGGAACTTTTATATTTGTCATGGGCTTCTGTAATCTGAAACATATCGATCATATGGATCTTTTCTCCCTTTTTTGTCCGGTCAACTCGTTTTGTTAGGTAGGACAATTCGCCGGATGCCAGCCTTATTAAAGATGACGGCGCAGTCCGGATCCCAAAATTCTCTGCGATTCGCATTGTTACATGCTCATTCCCGGGCATTTCGGGAAATCTTTCCGATGGGGGTTTGAAGATATATTGGTCACCAAGTGCTCCAATAACAGTGAGTCTTGTTTCTGGATTTTCCTTCGTTTTTTTGATCAGGGAAAGTGATAGTTTTGGCTGGACTCCGGGGACAGCAATGCTTCGTTCTACCATGTGCCTGGCAAGCTCATCCATTTGATCCAGGGAGTATTCAATTTTTGGTGGCACATTTACACCAAAGAAATCCATGGAACATTTTTCATGAAAGTCCTGACCTTTATTGATTGGCTGGTAACAATACAGGCATCTATTACCCATCTTTCTCATGTATTGGTTCCACACTTACTGCCCCGATGCAATTCTTGCAACAGGCAAGGAGTAATCCCATACGGTCATTCTTATTGATCCTCCAGTTTTCGGAAGCAATATCCAACAACCAACCTTCAGGGATCAATCCTTCAAAAAATGGAAAGAGTCGCTTATCTGTATAGGGTTTATCGGTAACCGGCATGGTGAACGTTATGAATTCATTGGCGTGCTCTTTTACGAATTGATGATCGTACTGAAATACATATTCACCCTCATCCGTTTCTGTTATGATACCCGCAAGATAATCCTTATAAAAAACTTTTCCTTTTCTCATTTATCAAGGACTTTACTGTCAACAGGAGCCAATTCATGTCCAAACATGCGGAGAACCAGGTTAACCTTATCCATATTCAGATTTGTTTTGCCCTGTTCAATTTTGCGAATCACAGTCAGTGCAATGCCCGCGCGATCTGCGAATTCTTTCTGGGTAAGATTTACTTCTTTCCTGCGCTCTTTAACAAATGCTGCCAGTTGTTTCATTATATGCTTTTAAATATAAAAACATACAAATATAATAAATTATATGTAATAAAATATAATTTAAGAAAATTCATTTAATGCCGTTATTTTGCAAGGAACCGGTTGACCCTGACTTGTGCGTTTTCACGCAAGTTATAGTAATAGAATGGGATATCAAAACTGTGGTAAACCTCCGGACCCATTTTTCCGGAAAGATTGAACATGTCAGTTTCATTTACGCTGCTGCACTCAATCACCCCTTTTGTCATGTTGATGCGGGCATCGGCAAAATGGGGTATCAGCCCGGGGTTTCCCTGTGCGTCGATGGGCATATACGAGCCGAGGCTTTCCTCTGCTGTGGCCGGAGTTTCGTCTCTTTTCCAATTTATTGGATTGATAACCAGTCCAATCTCGTCGCCCAGTACAATATTTGCCCCCGGAGCCACGGAAGGGGATTGCGTGTTGTATGAAACGATCACCCCGGTGTCCTCTGCACTTTCCGCAAATTTCAGGTGCTTGTTTGAGCTCATGAATTCAGCAGTTACCGGGTATCCGATAACATAGGCACAAACCATGCGTGCATAGGTCCCGGTATGTTCTGGCATATAATTTTTGAGCAAAAGCATTAATACCTGGGCACCCTGGGAATGTCCCACCAGGATGTAGGGTTTTCCCTTGTTGTAATGTTTGATATAATAGTCGAATGCAGCAATCACATCTTTTGCAGGGATGCTGTCAACAACTGCCCAGCGCTTATCGGCAGGCAGGGATAATGTATAAGCGGCATCTGCCTGCCTGTAATAAGGAGCGTAAAGATTCCCCACCGTTTCAAAAGCTGTTGCCTGTATGTCAAAAACTACTTTTGAGCGGCTTAACATGGTGGGGTGATCGATAGCACAAAAATCGGGCTCGGCCGGATCCAGTTTATACCAGGAAGTAGGATAAACGTAAAAAACATCCACATCCTTGGAAAAACCGGAAGGGAGAGACAGCCAGTATTCATTTATTGAATAATCGGTGGTGGGTTCCCCGTTTGAATGATCTGGCAATTCATAGGAAGCAAGAGATAAGAAACAGGATAGGGCTAGGAATGAACTGATAACGGAAAAACGGTACATATTCAAAAATTTTCGCCAAACGTACGAAAAAAAGGCTTTGTGCGTTGCACACATTGTTCTTTTGGCTAATACACACCTCTGCTTTTTCTTACCTTTGTGTATTATGCGGAAAATTCTAATAAGTATACTGAGCGGGATGTTTGCGGTAGTTGCGTCCGGAAGCTGCGATTCACGGGGGAACGGACCCAATACGCCTCCGGAGGACAACCCGCCCGCATCCGGGATTGAGTCTGTTGTTTATCTCACCAGGCCGGATGCCTCGGCAAAATTTAAAAAACAGGAGGGGCTGGTAAAAACGGAGACCAATCCTTACTTGCCCACGATAGAGGTGGATAAGGAGCAAAAATTTCAGCCGGTGGATGGTTTTGGCTTTACCCTGACCGGGGGGAGCGCGAAACTCTTATGGGCCATGAAGGCCGATGCCCGGGCCGAGATCCTTGAAAAATTGTTTGGAGTGGGAGAAAACAACATTGGCACGAGTTACCTGAGGCTGAGCCTGGGCTCGTCGGACCTGGATGAATACACTTTTTCGTACAACCAGACACCTGGTGATGTTGATATGGAACATTTCGATCTGGGTTACGACCGCAAGTATCTTATTCCCGTACTGAAGCTCATCCTGGGTATCAATCCGGACATCCGGCTGATGGCATCGCCCTGGTCTGCGCCGGCATGGATGAAAACCAACAATGCAACCGTTGGAGGCCGGTTAAAAGAGGAGTGCTACAAGGCTTATGCGCTGTATTTTGTAAAGTACATACAGCAAATGAAGGCAGAGGGCATCGTGATTGATGCCGTTACGGTGCAGAACGAACCGCTTCACGGCGGGAACAATCCCAGCATGGAAATGAGTCCTGCCGAACAGGCAGACTTTATAAAGAATCACCTGGGGCCTGCTTTTGCGGCAAATAATATTAAAACAAAAATTGTGATCTATGACCACAACTGCGACCGCTCCGATTACCCGCTGGCAGTTCTGGCAGACCCCGAAGCCTATGGTTTCATAGACGGCACTGCTTTTCATCTGTACGGCGGCGATATCAGTGCCCTGTCAACCGTTCACGATGCCCACCCGGATAAGTCGCTTTATTTCACCGAGCAATGGATAGGGGCTCCGGCCAATTTTGCCGGGGATGTGAAGTGGCACATACGCGAGGTAATCATCGGGTCCATGCGCAACTGGAGCAGGATCGCCCTGGAATGGAACCTGGCCTCTGATCCCACATGCAGTATCCATACTTCCGGAGGTTGCACCAATTGCCTGGGTGCCATTACCATAGATGGCAACAAGGTCACCTTTAACCCGGCTTATTACATTATTGCCCATGCCGCCAAATACGTGCGTCCGGGTTCCGTGCGCGTAGAGTCCGGCTATTCAGGCAATCCGGACGATCTGCCCAATGTGGCCTTCCTTACCCCCGATAACAGGGTAGTGATCCTGGTATTGAACAACATGGACAAAAAGCAGACCTTCAATGTGAAGTGTGGAGGCACTGCCTTCACCACGGAGCTTGCGGCCGGCGAAGTGGCCACGTATGTGCTGTAGACGTTGGAAAGATGGAGCAAAAGGACTACATATTAAGAGAAATCGACAAAATGGGCGTTGTGTTGAGGGCCATCCTTACCAAAATTTTTGGAGGGAATGCGATTAATGCTGTTCCGGAAGAGAAACAGGTTGACGAGATAAAGCGGGAATTGTTGGAGGAAGTGGATTTTGATCTCCCTGGATTTATTCAAATGAATGATACCCAGGCTATCCAATATTTGAAGGAAAGACAGGATTTCAATATACCAAACCTCGAGGAACTGGCTAGGCTCCTGGAAAGGCTTGGGGAGCCAAGAAAAGCACTATTGATCCTGGTGTATTGCAGAAACACCGATCGCACCTATTCTTTTGAGCGCGAGAACCGCATCGGCCGCATCAAAGGTAAAATCTGAAGGCATCACATGCCTTTGCTGCTTCCACCACAAGGCCGGGTAGCTTTTTCTTTAAGCCGAGGCTTCAATCCTTCCCTGCAGGCGGTCGCTTGACTGCTAAGAACGGAGCGCTTTTTCCTTTAAGCCGAGGCGCTCCGTTCTTAGCAGTCAAGCGACTCTGCTGTTGTGTATATTGCTGCCCCATTTTCCGTCCAGTGGTCTTTCAAGGCTGATCTTCAAGGCGGTACGCCAAAGACTTTTGGCGCATATTAAGGCGCTGCTTCGCAGCACCAATCATTGTTTCCGGCTGCTTTGTGGGAGGTGGTAAGTGATGGTTTTGATGCAAAAACACATAACCCGCTATTATTGTGCGTTTTATAAGCATGAACACAATTTTGACTACTTACCACCTCCCCCCGATTTCATCGGTTTTGCAGGGAGGTGGTAAGTAACAACTATGTTACAAAAACGCATAACGCCCAGTATATAAGCGCGTAAGAAGCACGGTCGCGTTTTTTGTAACTTACCACCTCCCCCGGACATTAGTGCTTCTGTCCATTTTTTCCTACTTTTACATACCTATATTTCTATAAACCTCCTGAGATGAAGACTAAATATTGCTTTTTGATGTTGATTTCTCTGATATTATTAGTGGGGTGTTGTAAATTTGACCAGTTTGGCAACACATATTACCATAATAAACAGGCACTTGAACAGATGTTACAATCTGAGTATGAAAACTATCTGGAACAGGTGCCTGGTTATCCTGGTGGTTTGGTAATGAAAGTGATAGCTGACGGAAAAGAATATTTTGTTACTGCCGGCATGGAGGGGAAGGACGTCACGGAACAGACACGCTTCAGGGCTGCCAGTTGCACTAAAACATTTACGGCAACAGCCATATTGCTGCTTCACCAGCAGGGGAAACTAAGGATCAGCGACTTCATTACAGATACCATTCCCGGGACCGATCAAACCTACCTGCCCGATATCCCCGGGTGTTCCATTCCCCATAAAAGCCAAATAACCATCCTGGACCTGCTCAGGCACCGGGCAGGAATTTTTGATTTGGGCAATGACAATGTCCCGGACACGGTATGTGTTGACGTCCCCTACAAAGGGATAAACTATGTATCTTACGTACTGGCAACAGAGCCGGACCATACTTTTCATTTTGACGAGCTGGTTGGGGTGTTGGCCCACACCCGTCTGAGTTATTTCGCACCTGGAAGCGGCTACCATTATTCCAACACAGGCTATGCTATCCTGGGCTGGATCATTGAAAGGGTCACTGGAATGTCGTACAAGGAATTTCTGGAAGAAAAGGTATTGAAACCAATGGGGATGGATAATTCCTATATGCCTGTCCTTGGTACGGACAGGATTATGACCTCTCCCAGTGTAAACGGTTATCTTTTCTTCAAAGGCGACTCGTTAGAGTTGAAAGAAGACAACGTGTCAGCCCAGGTTGCAGAAGGAAATATTGTGACTACTCCCGACGATCTGGCCCGGTTCATTCAAAAACTTTTGTCAGGTAAGGGTGTCCTGAATTATTATACCGTGAACAGCCTGATGATGAATTGCCTGCCCAACGATAACACTACAGCCGGAGGTTACGGATGCGGCCTGGAATATGCCAATAACCTGGGTTATGGTCACAACGGTGTACATCAGGGATACCTTACTTTTATGGTTTATGACCCCCTGACGGATTTCACAATAGTGGTATATACTAATGCATGGAACTTGAATGACGGCATGGCCAGTGTCTCTTACCAGTTGACGAATATGCTACTGAATATTTGCTACCGGAGCAAAGAACTGGTAACCAGGCATTAATAATGAGCCAAAAAGGACACATTGACGGGATCAGACTCCGGGTCCCTGGCCATCGGGGCAAAATCCTGATCCTGGTTGTCTTGTTCCTGGCTGGCAGCGCCTGTTTCACAGGGCTTTCAGCTCAGGGAAAGCCTTCACTGCAGGGGCAGCAGCAGCAGAGCAAGCCTTCTCAGCAGGAACAGCAGCAGCAGAGCAAGCCTTCTCAGCAGGAACAGCAGCAGCAGAGCAAGCCTTCACAGCAATGGCTTGACCAGAAGTATTCCATGTTCATTCATTTTGGGCTGTATTCGGTATACGGGGGAGTGTATGACGGCAAACCTGTTACAAGCGGTTACAGTGAACAGATCCAGTCTTTTGCCGGCATTTCCAGCGACTGGTACTCGGAAACCGCAACCCGTTTCAATCCCGTGAACTGGGACCCCGATGCAGTAGTGGCCCTGGCAAAAAGGGCAGGGATGAGGTCCATTGTCTTTACGGCCAAGCATCACGACGGCTTTTGCCTGTACCATTCCCTCCATACCGGCTTCAACATAGTGGATGCGACGCCTTACGGCAGGGATCTTTTGAAGGAACTTGCCGAGGCATGCGAAAGGGGTGGTCTCGGCTTTGGGGTGTATTTCTCGCTCATCGACTGGCACTTTCCCCAGGCTTATCCCATATCGGGCCACAACGCCGATCCCCTCACCCCGGAGCACTACCGGTTCAACCTGGCCCAGGTGGAGGAGCTGATGACGCGGTATGGAACCATTTCAGAGATATGGTTTGACATGGGGTCGCTGACCCCGGAGCAGAGCCGGGGATTGTACGCGTTGGTGAACAGGCTGCAGCCCGGTTGTATGGTCAGCGGAAGGCTCGGGAACGATGCGGGTGATTTTTGCGTGATGGCCGACAATGACTGTCCCGGTTACCAACTGGCTGTGCCGTGGCAGACAGCGGCCTCGGCTTTCAGGGAGACATGGGGTTACCGGTCATGGCAGGAGCGGGGAGCGCTGCAACCCAAAGTGGAGGAGAAGATCGGGAGCCTGGTGCAGGTGATCGGGCGGGGAGGAAATTACCTGCTTAATATCGGGCCCCGGGGCGATGGAAGCCTTGTGGAGTTTGAGCAGGCGTTGCTGGAAGGGGTGGGCGACTGGGTGAAAGTTAACGCCGAGGCTATTTATGGCACCCGGGCCAATCCTTTCGGGCAGATTTTTTCCTGGGGCGAGGTTACGGCAAGGAAGGACACGTTGTATCTTTTTGTGAAGCGTGATTACGCCGGGCGGCAGATTGAACTGCCTTTAGTGGAGGGTGTTGTATCAAACGTGAATGTGCTTGCATCTGGGCAGGAAGTAAGTTTTTGGCCTGCAGGGCATGAAGAGGAGAAGCGGTCGGCGGGGAATGAAGAGAAGATACAGCCTGCCTGGGATAAAGAGAAGCGGTCGGCGGGCAAAGGGAACCGGGGTTTAAGCATCAATATGCCCGAACAGTTTTCTTCCTGCCACGAGGTACTAAGAGTTACATTCAGAAACGGTTTTAAGGTTATACCTTTTCGAGTAGTGAGAGATAACATATTGACGGCCCGCAACGCCATGCCCCGCTACGGGTACTCCAGCCTGAACTACTATGCGGGTTACAAGAGCCTGATCGCTTATCACTGGGCTTTCACCTCGGAAAAAAGAGAGATCAACCCGGAAATCCTTTTTACGGAAAATGAAAAAGGAAAAACTCTCTGCATAGAGATTGACGGTACCACGCAGGAGATTACATTAGATTCTCCGCTTTGTCGGACAGAAACGTCAGGGATTAACACGGTAATTACTGAAACTAACTCGGCAATCCCAGCGGCCAACAAAGTAACCCAGGAAACAAGCAGTGTGACCTGGGGCAACCTCTACCGGAAACCCGGCCGGGGCGTCTTCGGATTTCTTGAAGAGGAAACGGCCGGGGCACTTGCCGTTGCGGGAGCAGCGGCCTCAGCTGAAACCGGAGCAGAAGCTGGTTCAGTAGCCGAAGCCGGCACAGGAGCTGCTGCCGGGCTCATTGATCCCGGGCAGGGTTGGGAGCAGGTCGCAGGTTTTGCGTATGGCAAAAAGCATTTGATCCCACTAGGGCAGCGGAAAAGCGTGGTCTTCATGCAGGAGATTTTATCTGACCGGGAGCAGACAGTGGCTGTGGAAATCGGGAGCGGGAATGCCGTATACATGCTTTTGAACGGGGAATACCTTACGGCACATTTTTCGCCTGAAAGGGTAAGCTACCAGACGGAAATGGTGCTCCTGCCATTGCAGAAAGGAAATAATCAACTGGTGATCAAATATTACAACGGGTTTGAAAGTGAACTCCACTTCAGCATAACCCCGCTTGAGGAATGGAAGATCTACTCCCAAAAGCTTTCTCCCGTTACACTCTCAGCAGAAGAAATCCACTACTTATCCATACGGGAATCAAATCCCGTTTCCATAACGGCTCCCCTGAGGACACATAATGTTCAAATCAAATGTTTGTAAATATGAGACAACTTCTTACTTCCCTGATCCTTTTCCTGCTGTCTCTGACGCTTGCAGCGCAGGAGCATTTTACCAACCCGCTGTTCCCGGGTGATTATCCCGATCCATCCATCCTGGTAGACGGGGAGGATTTTTATATGGTGCATTCTTCATTTGAATATTATCCGGGGCTGACCATCTGGCATTCACGGGACCTGGCCAATTGGACCCCGGTCACCAGTGCCCTTACAAAATACGTGGGCTCTGTCTGGGCTCCGGACCTGGTCAAATCTGACGGAAAGTACTATATCTATTTTCCGGCCAGCAACACCAATTATGTAATAGTGGCCCCTTCCATTGAAGGTTCCTGGAGTGATCCGGTGGAATTAAAGATCAGTCATATAGATCCGGGGCACGTGGAAGACGGGATGGGGAACCGGTACCTGTATTTCAGCAGCGGAGGCTATGTGCCTTTGGCACAGGATGGTTTGTCGGTAACCGGCCCGTTGCAGCATGTGTATGACGGCTGGCCCATTCCCCCCGAATGGGTCATTGAATGTTTCTGCATGGAATCGCCCAAGCTGTTTAAAAGAGGTGATTATTATTACCTTACGGTTGCCCAGGGTGGAACCGCAGGACCGGCAACAGGGCACATGGTCATCTCGGCCCGTTCAAGATCGCCCCTGGGACCATGGGAAAACTCACCTTACAATCCCATCATCCGTGCAGAAACAAACCAGGAGAAATGGTGCTCGGTAGGTCATGCCACAATTTTTGAGGCATCCCCCGAAAACTGGTGGATGGTTTTTCACGGGTACGAGAACGGGCACTACAACCGGGGCCGCCAGACGTTGATAGCTCCGGTGGAATGGACCGACGACGGATGGTACCGTATCCCGGAAAGTGTTGATTTGGAACAACCCATTAAACGGCCGCTGCCCTCAGCCGGCCTGGTGGAATACTGCCTGAACGACACTTTTGAAGAGAGCCGGCTGAAAACCCAGTGGAAATTTTTCGGCCAGTACGATCCCGCCCGCTTTAGTCTCCCGGGCTCTGAAAGCCACCAGTGCCAACAAAATGAGCCCTGCACCGATATACAGTCCTGTACCGAAACACACACAGGCGCCGGTCTTATCATCAAGGGCAAAGGTCATTCAGTGGCAGAAAGCTCGCCGCTGCTCTGCATCCCCGCTCACAATTCCTACTCGGCCCGGGTGGAAATGGAGATTGAAGGCGATGCCATTGGCGGACTGATGCTGTTTTACAGCCAAAAGATCTTTTCAGGCATCCTGGCAGATAAGAGTGATATCCTGGCCAATTTGCGCGGATGGCAATTCCCTACACAGGTGGATGTGATACGCCGCCGGGTGTTTTTACGCCTTGATAACCTGGATGATGTCGTGAACATGTATTATAGCACAGACGGCGAGCAATGGGTCAAGATTGAAAACTCGGCCGATGTTTCTGCTTACCATCACAATGTGCTGAGCGAATTTTTAAGCTTGAGGATTGGACTGGTATCCATGGGGGACGGATTGGTCCGATTCAGGAATTTTAAATACGATAAACTTGAATAGCACTGTATAATTAATACATTATTACAAAATGAATAAAAAAATCCTGACAGGTGTCGTATGGGCACTTATTATTGGCTTTGCCATTACCGTGCTGGTCTCCGGCGTGGCCGAGACAATTTCCTGGGGATGGCTTCCCGCCTTTCTTATCGCACTGGCCATGCTCTTGCTGTTGTTTTCTGCGGCCTCGGGTGCGGTTGGCCTTTTCAAATTGATCTCCCGCATTGATCGCTGGCTTTTGATCGCCCTGGGATTCGGCCTGGCTGTTGCGTTCCTGTTTTTCAATAACGGCGTGCCCGCTGCCCTGATGGTATTTGCAGCCATTGCCATACCCTGTGCCCTGATAGGGATAGGGGTGCAGCTGTTGAGAAGGGAACGGGCCGAGGTGAAAAGAGCGCAGCGGATCCTGTCCGTTGTGAGCCTGGTGGTTGGCATCTGCGCCCTGGCCGGTGGCCTTGTGTGGATCCTTTATCCGGGGAAGCCCGTTGATATGCCGCAGAACGCGGCCCTCTCAGCAGAAAACCTGCCTCCGGTCCTGGAAATGGAAAATCCCGGCGAAACGGGGCACCTGGAGGTATGCACTCTGTCCTACGGGAGCGGAAAAGACAAGCACCGGGAGGTTTTCGGAGCTGACGCCGACCTGATCACAGAGCCGGTGGACGGCTCCACTTTTCTGGATTCATGGAAGGGCTTGAGCGGAAAATTGCGCACCTGGTATTTTGGATTTGACAAAAAAGAATTGCCACTTAACGCGCAGGTCTGGTATCCGCAAGGTGAAGGACCATTCCCGCTGGTGCTCATTGTACACGGTAACCACCAGGCGCAGGACTTTTCCGATCCGGGGTACGAATACCTCGGCAGGTTGCTGGCTTCCAGGGGATATATCCTGGCCTCGGTGGATGAAAATTTTCTGAACGGTTCCCTTACTAATATTTTCAAGGGACTCCAAGGAGAGAACAATGCGCGTGGCTGGGTGCTGCTCAAACACTTGCAGGTATGGAAGAAGTGGAACCTGGAGGAGGGCAATCCTTTCTACGGGAAAGTGGACATGGAGCGCATAGCCCTCATAGGCCATTCTCGGGGTGGGGAAGCCGTGGGCCATGCCGCGCTGTTCAACAGGCTGCCTTACTATCCCGACAATGCCAACGAGGTGTTTGATTTCAATTTCAACATCCGTTCGATCATTGCAATCGCCCCTTGTGACGGACAATACCAGCCCGGACGCATGCGCACCCCCCTCACCGACGTGAATTACCTGACCATCCAGGGCTCGCACGATGCCGATGTGTCGTCCTACCAGGGCATGCGCCAGTTCAACCGGGTACATTTTTCGGAAGGTTTTGACGGATTCGTGGCCGGGATTTACATATGGGCTGCAAATCACGGTCAGTTCAACACAAAATGGGGCAAGACCGATTACTCCTCCCCACACATCAATTTTTATAACCTGGGTCAGCTTCTGAGTGCGGAAGACCAGATGACCATTGCCAAAACCTACATCAGTGCATTCCTGGAGGTTACACTCAGGGACCAGCCGTGTCCGGCAGATCGGGAGGGGCAGAGCAACCAGGTTAATCAAGTGGATTTGACGAACCTGAAAGATCAGAAAGGCCAGTACAACAGTGCGGAGCTGAAAGATCTGAAAAACATGTTCAGGGATCACAGATACGCACGGCACTGGCTGCCCGAAACCGTTTACCTAAGCCAATTCCGTGAGCCCGGAGTCAATTACATAGGCACCTTTGCCGAGGACCTGGACCTGACAACAGGCACCCTGCCCGGGAGCGAGATCACCGCCACAGATCTGAGCATCTGGAGGGAGCAGGCCCTGCCCCTGGCATGGGGCGATGCCGACACCCGCTCCATCACCCTGGGCTGGAACACCACCGAATCCGGCGCAACTGCATGTGACACCACTGCCTGCGACTCTACTGCATGTGATTCCACTTCTTCCGACGCTGCTACATGTGACACCACTGCCTGCGACTCTGCTGCATGTGATTCCACTTCTTCCGACGCTGCTACAAGTGATACCACTGCCTGCGACTCTGCTGCATGTGATTCCACTGCTTCCGACGCTGCTACAAGTGATACCACTGCCTGCGACTCTACTGCATGTGACTCCAATGCGTATGACACTACAAAATGCAATACCTGCCAACGTGATACACTGGCCCCTGCATGGCACATCAGCTGGCCCGACGGCGCCCTAAAATCACAGAAGCAGGTTGCCGCACAGAAGCAGGTTGCCGGACTCACCGCTTCGGCATACCCCGTTCTGACATTCTCTCTGGCTGCCGCTGACGAAAAAGCCAATCCCCCCGGTAAGGAAGAAGAGGAGAAAAAAAAGGAAAAGGAAAAGGAAAAAGAAAAGGAAAAAGAAAAGGAAAAAGCCGCAGACACAGCAGCCGCAGATACAACTGAGGTAGAAAAAGCAGCAAAAGAAGCAGCAAAAGAAGCAGCAAAAGAAGCAGAAGAAGAAGCAGAAGAAGAGCTCATTGACTTCACCATACGGCTGACAGACCGCAACGGCACCATCCTGGAATTCCCGCTAAGTGACTTTTCCCCGGTCCAGCCGGTACTAAAGCGTAAACTGACCAAACTGGCCTTCATGCAGAAGCAGGCCAAATCCGAAACCATCCTCCAGTACTATTACTTCCCGCTGGAACGCTATGCGACCGCCAATCCGGATTTTGACTTTGCGCACATCATCTCACTCAGCTTTATCTTCAATATTACGCCTCAGGGGGTGGTGGTGATCAATAATATTGGAATGTAGTGCAACGCACACATTGTTCTTTTGGTTCTTTATCAGCTACTTACGAGATTCATACCCCTGGGGGTATGAATCTCATATCTTATTGATTATCAATCAAACGAACAATGTTTGCGGGGCACTCATATTTTTTGCCGATATTTGAAGGTAAATACCTGGATTATGAAAAGACTATCTACTATCTTACCGGTACTCCTTGTGGCGGGGTGTCTACTATCGTGCCATAACAGCCAGCAGGTGATAACTTTTCCCGAACCACCGCGTGCAAAGGGGGTGACCGACGTGCTGGAACTGCGGTGCGAACCGCTGGACACGGTTCGCGTGGCTTTTATTGGACTGGGAATGAGGGGATCCGGGGCTGTTCACAGGTATACTTTTCTGGAAGGGGTAAAGGTGGTGGCACTATGCGATGTGGTACCTGAAAATATAGAGCGTGCCAACAAGACCCTGGAAGAGCGGGGATTCTCAAAAGCCGAGGCTTATACCGGTCCGGAGGACTGGAAGAAAATATGCGAGCGGCCCGATGTGGACCTGGTGTACGTGTGCACCCACTGGGATTTGCATGCACCCATCGGCGTATATGCCATGGAACAGGGAAAGCATGTGGCACTGGAGGTGCCCGCTGCGCTGACTATTGAAGAATGCTGGCAACTGGTCAATACGGCCGAGAAGACGCGCCGTCACTGCATCCAGCTGGAGAACTGCAATTACGACTTTTTCGAGATGGCCACGCACCAGATGGCCCGGCAGGGCTTATTCGGGGAAATCGTGCATGCCGAAGGAGCGTACATCCATGATCTACGGTTTTTGAATTTCGATGATACTACCGGGTACTGGAACATGTGGCGGCTGGAGCACAACGCGCTGGAGAACGGAAACCTGTACCCGACGCACGGCCTCGGCCCCATTGCCCACATTCTGGATATCCACCGGGGGGACAGGATGGAATACCTGGTGTCGGTTTCCTCGGCCCAGTTCGGAATGAGCGAGTATGCGAAGGAAAAGTTCGGGGAAGATTCGGATTATGCCCAAAGGGAGTACCTGAACGGCGACATGAACACCTCGGTCATTAAAACGGCCAAAGGCCGCACCATCATGCTGCAGCACGATGTGACCAACCCGAGGCCCTACAGCCGCATCCATATGATCAGCGGAACTAAGGGTTTTGCGCAAAAATACCCGGTACCCGGGATTGCTCTGGAACCAGATGCCCATCGATTTCTGGCACCGGACAAACTGGATTCGCTGTTGCGGCTCTACGAACATCCCATTGTCAGGGAAGTGGGACAGAAGGCCCGGGAAGTAGGAGGGCACGGGGGCATGGATTTCATCATGGATTACCGCCTGGTGTATTGCCTGCGCAACGGCCTCCCGCTGGACATGGACGTTTACGATGCCGCCGAATGGAGCGCCATCATTGAACTTTCCCGCACCTCGGTGGCCAATGGCGGCCGACCTGTGGCCATTCCCGATTTTACCCGCGGTGCCTGGGACCGGTTGGCAGGGGTGACGTATTATTAAAGATTTACGATTAATTACCATTAACCCTTTAACATTTTTTCCATGAGATTTTTAGCCTCTCCCGTACGCACTGCGTACACCCTGGTTTTGTTTGCGCTTGCAGGTATAGCCGTTTCCTGCACTCCTTCGATCCCTGAAGCAGAAATGCCAAAAATAGTTGAAAATGAAGGCCGTTATACCCTTTTGGTTGACGGGGAACCTTTCTTCATGTTTGGCGATCAGTCTGCCAATTCTTCCACATGGCCCAAAATGCTTCCCGGTGTGTGGAGTACCATTGAGTCCATGCATGCCAACACGCTGGAAATTCCCATTTACTGGGAACAGTTTGAACCCGAGCAAGGCAAATATGATTATTCCATGATACAAATGGTGCTGGATCAGGCCAGGGAAAGGGATGTCCGCCTGGTATTGCTGTGGTTTGCCACCTGGAAAAACGGGAGCAACCATTACATGCCCCAATGGATGAAGAATGACCCGCAAAAGTATCCCAATCTCATGAACCAGGAGGGCCGCTATGTGGACTCTCCCTCTCCGCATGCGACCGCTGCCATGGAAGCCGATGCAAAGGCATTCACCGAATTCATGAGGTATCTTAAGCAGGCCGACCCGCAGCACACAGTTATCATGGTGCAGGTACAGAATGAGCCCGGATCGTGGTACAGTGTGCGCGATTATTCGCCCGCCGCGCAGCAGCTCTTTGAACAACCAGTACCCGAGGCTTTGCTTCAGGCCGAGGTGTTGCAACAGCTGAACATTCCTGCCGATGCCAAAGGAACGTGGGAGGAAGTCTTCGGCAAGGATGCCGATGAGTATTTTCAAGCCTGGCATGTGGCCAGCTACATTGGATATGTGGCTTCCGCAGGGAAAGCCGTCAATCCGCTGCCCATGTATGTGAATGTGGCTTTGCGTGACCCACTCTCCAATCCCCCGGCAACACAGTATGAAAGCGGCGGGGCTACAGATAACGTCATCCCCATATGGAAAGCAGCCGCCCCGTCCATAGACCTGGTCGCGCCGGATATCTATCTGCGCGGAGACAAGACTGTCTTGAAAGTGATTGAGTTGTATACCCGTCCCGATAACGCGCTCATGGTGCCGGAAACGGGTGATCATGCTAAGTACCTGTACAAGGTCATAGAAAAAGGCATTGGCTTTGCCCCGTTTGGAATAGACGGACGCCGGAGCGCAGCAGCAGACAGCGACCGTCCCGATCCACTGTCCCAGGAATACAAATTACTTGCTCCCATGGCCGGGAAGCTGGCACAATGGAACTTTGAAGGCCGCATTCAGTCTGTAGTGGAACCCGACGAAGGCGAACAGGTACAACGCATTAACCTGGGAGACTGGGAAGCCGTGATCACGTTCGGCAGAGGACGCAGGCTGGACCTTCTTCAGGATCAGCAACCCCAGAACCGCACCGGTAAGGCCATGATCATCAAACTGGGTGAAAACGAATTTCTGGCTATTGGCACTACCTGCCGCTTCACGTTCAATCCCATTGGAAAGAACGAAGGGAAAAACTGGCAATACCTGAAAGTGATGGAGGGTTACTATGAAAACGGTGAGTTCCAGATGACCCGTATCCTTAACGGAGACCAGACCGACTGGGGCGGACCCTACGTTGGAGAAACCCCCACACTCCTGCACTTCTCGCTAGGTGTAAGGGAGTAGTCGCTGCCCGGCAGCACCCAAGAAGGAGGTGGAACCTCCACCCAGGCAAACCCGGTTTGCCGCGCAAGATGAATTTTGCATTTTGTAGACAATTGATATTCAGATGTATAAAATTTCTTGAAAAAGTGTTGCGCGGTAATCCGGGTTTGCCCTAACTTAGAGGCCCAAAACCTGAATAATTACCTTAATAATTGCCTGAGTATTTATGAAAAAGAACATCGCACTGTTAATCCTGTTGCCGGCCATGATGGCCTGGCAATGCAGCAGCCCTGCAAAGGACAAACTGCCGCAAGAGTTTAACCATACACGGGACCTGGCCCAGTTGGGAATTGATTCGGTAAAAATAGCAAGCGTAGATTCGCTTTTGCAGTCGTTTGTTGACAGTAACAAAGTAAATTGTGTGACGGCCTTTGTGGCTCAGAAAGGAAACGTGATCTACCACAACGCTTTCGGATGGAAGGACGTTGAGAACCAGGTCCCTGCCACAACAGCAGATTATTACATGTTGTTCTCGCAGACAAAAGCCATTACAACCGCTGCGTTCATGACCCTGGTAGAGAAGGGGCTGGTGTCTGTTGACGATCCGGTTTCGAAGTATTTTCCGGGAATCCCGGACCAGGTGGTGACGGCAGTCAATCCTGATGGCACCTATGAAACCCGTCCGGTTGCAACACCCATGACCTTTGCACACCTGATGTCGCATAGCTCGGGGCTTGGAGCAGGGCTGGTGGCTGATATCCGCCGGATCGAAGCCGAGAAGGCAGCAGCCGAAAAGGCCGAGGCAGCCTCGGCAATGCAGAAGGAACCAGTAGAGAAAACCGCAGCAGCACCGAAAGATGGAGAAACCGGCACAGCAGCACCGGCTACCGAAACGCAACCCGGTCCCTGCGGGCAGCACAGTTACTATGTGGGGGAAAACAGCTTCCCGACTTTGGAAGAGGCTATGCTGGACCTGGCAAGATACCCGCTGGGATTCGATCCGGGAACCGAATGGAATTACCATGTGAGCACCAATATGTTGGGCTATATGATCGAGCTGATTTCCGGGAAATCCCTGCGTGAATATGTAAAGGAAACCATCCTGGATCCCCTGGGCATGGTGAATACCGATTGGTATTACACGCCCGACAAGCAGGAAAACTTTGTCAAGCCCTACAACTTGGCAGACGGCAAACTGGAGCCTGCCACCATGATGAACATGTTTGTACAGGGAACATTTTGCGCAAACCAGACATACTGTGAGGGAGCCATCGGGCTGAACGGTCCCATCGGGGATTACGCCCGGTTTTGCCAGATGATGCTCAACAAGGGCACTTTCAACGGCCGTCGGATCCTGAAAGCCGAGACCATTGAGGCCATGACCACGATCAACCGCCTTCCCGAGGTGAACTCCGGCGGGGAGGGATTCCGCTTCGGCCTCGGCTTTGAGCTCTATAATGAACTTAAGAAGCCCGCTCCGGAGGTGTCCAACAGTGCATATGCCTGGGGAGGCATGTTGGGTACGGAATACATCATAGATCCTGAGAATGACCTGATTGTGCTCTATTACCTGAACATGTGGCAACGCGAACTTACGTATCCGTTATTCTTAAGTAAGGCGTACGGGCTGGTACAGGTGGAACCTTAGTGCACACTTAGGTTCCAACTGTACTGACAGAATAAAAGAAAGATCATCATGAAAAGGATCGTTTTTGCCGGAATGTTGTTATTGACCGTAATGACATTGCAGGCACAGGAAAAGACCATACTGACTTCGGACAGTGTGAGTTTGTATGTTAATGTCAAAGGGAAGGGGACACCGTGTCTGTATCTGCACGGAGGACCGGGATCGGGCAGTTACTGGCTGGAAAAATTCTTTGGGGATTACCTGGAACAGCACTTTCAGATGATCTACCTGGACCAGAGAGGGGTGGGCCGCTCTACCAGTCCCCTGGACGGGAATTTTTCCATGGACAGAATGGTCCGCGATTTTGAAGAGATCAGGGAAGCCCTTGGGATCAGTCAATGGCTTACGTTAGGTCATTCATTCGGAGGCATACTGCAAATGGGGTATTGGGAAAAGCACCCGCAGAACATAAAGGGAATGATCATGATCAATTGTACCGTGAGCATGGAAGACAGTTTTGGCCATAGCTGGCTCCAAAAAGCCGCGGAATTCACAGGTACGGCCTATACACCTGTACAGACGTTCACACCCGATTCGTTATTGAGCCGGATGATGCAGGTATCCAAAGCCCTGGATGAACAGGGTGTAAGGTGGAAAATGACAGTTGTTTCTCAGGAAGTTGAGCAGCAGATTAACGATACATACAACGGGTTTCCCAACTGGAACGGTGATTTTGGGAACCAGGCGATGTTTATTGAGGATTACTGGAAAGACTACAGGGATCTAACCTCAAAGGTAGTAGTACCGGTGTTGTTCTATTACGGAACCAAAGACTGGCCTGTTGGTCCGGAGCATTACAAGGGGATCAGGTTTCCGGTAATGATCCTCTACGGCAGCAATGTGATGCACTTCCCATTTTTGGAAAATCCCCGGGACCTGGAAAACGCTATTGATACATTCATAAATAAATACACATTCTGAAGCTTTAATTATCTTTGGATACACACTATCCAGGCACAAATTATTATTAATTAAGACCACTGCCATGAAAAAAATGCTGCTGCTCCTGCTGCTCACATTGATTACCTTTTCTCTTAAGGCTCAGGAGAGTGACACCACCGCGAGGATTGATGCCCTCTTTGCCTCGTTCCATAACGAAATGCCCGGGGTTGCCGTGGCTGTTGCCATAGACGGGAGGGTGATTTACAACAAGGCTTTCGGGCTGGCCAACCTGGAGTACCAGGTCCCCAACACCACGACCACACGCTTTGAAGCCGGCTCGGTCTCCAAACAATTTGTAGCAGCAGGTATATTGTTATTGGCACAGGAAGGCAGGCTTTCCCTGGGTGACGATGTGCGGAAGTACATCCCCGAACTCAGGGAGTACGAAGCCCCCATTACTATTGATATGCTTTTGAGCCACACCAGCGGGCTGAAAGACTGGGGAGCCCTGTATTCCCTGACCGGATGGCCGCGCACCACCCGCGTTTATACCCAGGAACTGGGCTGGGATATCATCTTTAAACAATCCGGCCTGAACTTTTATCCCGGCAGCCAGTATTCTTACAGCAACTCGAATTACATGCTGTTGGTGCTCATCATTGAACGGGTATCGGGGAAAACCATGGCTCAGTTCACCGCCGAGGCTTTTTTTGAGCCCCTGGGAATGACCAGCACCC
>Ga0116185_1001699_pt1 | contig 21552 bp, 18 predicted proteins | sample AD_JPNNA7_MetaG_FD_89754 | JGI IMG/M metagenome (GOLD analysis project Ga0116185, IMG submission 89754) | Active sludge microbial communities of municipal wastewater-treating anaerobic digesters from Japan - AD_JPNNA7_MetaG | ecosystem: Engineered > Bioreactor > Anaerobic > Digestate | place...
CCACTCCCCCCCTGTGGCGCGGTTTCCTGACCGCGCCACTCCCCCCCTGTGGCGCGGTTTCCTGACCGCGCCACTCTTGCGACCGCAAGGTCTCCAATTCTTGATGCAGGCTGGAAACCCGCACCATAATTCCCGTCAAGGTCCCCGGGCCCGGAACGACACGGCGATGCCGCCCTGGATATCTTCTCCTTAACCCGGTGAGATATCTGGACTACCTGCCGTTCAGCACCGGCCAACCGGGCTTTTGGACTTTGCCTTGACTCGATAGTCGTTTTCTGGTTTATTGAATTCCGCGGATTCTCGGAAAGCTCGATTCAGGAATCCCGGGCACGGACATCAAGAGGTGTCGTCTCATGAAGATCGGGATGTACAGCATTACGTATCGGGGTGTTTGGTACAAAGGGCCGGCGATCAGTGTCTTCGACCTTCTTCCGCTTGCCAAAGAGCAGGGCTGGGAAGGGGTCGAACTGGATACCGAACGGCCTCACGCCGCACCGATGGACCTTTCGTCCGATGACCGGAAACGGCTCCGGGACTTGTCAGGCACGCTGCAGTTGCCAATCTGCGCGGTGTCGCCAAACTGCGACTTGTCGAGTCCGGTGCCTTCCCATCGCGACGCCATGGTCTGTTACGTTCGCGAGTGCATCAAACTGGCTCACGATCTCGGCGCGCCGATGTGCAAGATCTTCGCCGCCTGGCGCGGCATTACTTTGCACGACAGTGTCGGCACTTACGACGAGACCTACGGGCATGATCCATTCCCGTATTGGAAAGAGAGCCGCTGGGGCTTCGTCGTTGATGGGGTTCGTGAACTTGCCAGGATGGCTGAGGACTACGGAATCGTTCTTTCGATGCAGAATCACGGCCCCGACGTCATCACGACGTATCAGGACGTGCTCGAGATGATTGAGGAGGTGGGGTCGCCTGCATTCAAGGGGTGCATGGACATCAACATCGAACCCGATCCCGTCTGCGAAACCGCCGAACACGCACAGAGGATGGTGCGGGATTCGGGCGACCTTCAGGTGCATGCCCACTGCAACGGCGAATTTGCGCGAACGCCGGAGGGAGGCGTTGAGCTTGTCGCATCCGGCTATTTCGATGGCCGGTTCTGGGAGCGGAGAGTCGCCTATCCCGCGTACGTCGCTGCTCTGGTCAAAGCCGGGTATAGGGGCTACATCAACTGGGAATTCTGCCATCCGGCCAAGAAGGGCGGTCACCATGCGGGTATAGATTACGTGCACGATCAAACGCGTATGGCGTTAGAATACCTGAAAAGACTGCGCGCCGAAGCCGCTGGTTGAGAAATGGCGGCGCGTAATGAAGCCCCAACGCGAACCCGGCAATGAGGATTCGTCTCATGCACAGCAATGAAACCAACCGTCGTCCTTTGTTCATGTCGCGGCGCACATTCCTCGCGGAAGCTGGCGTGGCTTCAGCGGTGATGGGCTTCCAAATGGCCCGTGCCGGGGAAAAACCGAAACAGGCTGGTCCGAACGAACGGCTGAACATCGCCACAGTCGGCGCGGGCGGACAAGCCGCCAGCAACATTCGGGAACTCGACCAAACGGGGCAGGTTAATTTCGTCGCGTTCAGCGACGTGGACGACGAGCGCGCGGCGGACATCTACAAACAGTTTCCAAACGTCCCGACGTTCAAAGACTTCCGTCAGATGCTGGACAGAGTGAAGGACGTTGATGCGGTGCTGGTGGCTACGCCGGACCATATACACGCACCAGCCACTCTGGCTGCGCTACAGTTGGGCAAGCATGTGTATTGCGAGAAACCATTGACCCATACCGTACATGAGGCACGAGTCATTGCCCAAGCCGCCGCCGAGCACGGTTGCGCCACCCAAATGGGCAACCAGGGCACTGCCTTTGAGGGACCGCGCCGCCTGATCGAGTGGATTCAGGGCGGCGTCATCGGCACGGTGCGGGAAGTGCATGTCTGGTCTGATCGTCCGACGCATTTCGGCAAGATCCTGTGGCCCCAGGGCGTCGAACGGCCAACCGACACGCCCCCGGCGCCGGAAACGCTGGACTGGAACCTGTGGCTGGGACCTGCGCCGGACCGCCCTTACCATCCCGCATACTGTCCTTTTAAATGGCGCGGCTGGTGGGATTTCGGCTCCGGCGGTCTCGGAGACATGGGAATCCACAATATCGCCCCTGTTTTTGATGCGCTGCAGTTGGACGCGCCCACGTCGGTTACGGCCAGCTCATCGCTGTTCAACGCGGACTCGCTGCCGCTGGCAACCACGGTGCATTACCAGTTCCCCGAACGCAACGGGCGGCCGCCGGTTCAGCTTCATTGGTATGACGGAGGGATGTTGCCGCCCAGGCCGGATGAGCTGGAAGAGGGTGAGGAGCTAGATCCGGAAGATGGCATTATCCTTGTCGGAGATCAAGGCAAGATTCTGGTCGAGGGGTGGGGCGGCAATCATCCTCACCTCATACCCCAGTCCCGGATGGAAACGGTCCAATTGCCGCCCCAGACGATTCCGCCTTCCAAGGGGCATCATCTCGAGTGGCTCGATGCGTGCAGAGGTAACGGGACCACCCGCTCCAGTTTCGTTTTCGCGGGTCCCCTGACGGAGAGCGTGTTGTTGGGCATGGTGGCCGTGCGCACGCGGCGTACCCTCGAGTGGGATTCCAGGAATCTGCGCGTGACAAACGTGCCGGAAGCCAACGAGCTCGTCACGAAAACCTATCGAAAAGGCTGGGAGCTGGGCAAGCTGGGCTAGACGCTGCCCCGACTGGGGCGGTGCGCAAGGCAAATCACCGAGTTTTGGCCTCGCGTCTATTCGCCGAATACCTGACGGACCCGTTCGCGCAGCGCAATTCCGAAAGTAGCCTCCGTCTCAGGCTTTTCGTTCCCTGCCATTTGGAACCTCGGCATGTAAAAGAAAACTCAGTTTTGTCAATTAAACCCTGCCCGCCCAAAAGTTCATTGACTTTATACAGTCTCTGGTTTACTATCTGTGCTACCGAGCTTCGTACGGGAGGCTCCCACAAAAGAGACGGGAAGGTGTGTCTTTCTCATTTGTGGCAGTTTATGCCGAAGGGTTCGGTGAAGGGAGGTGCAGAAGAACAGCAATTAAACTAAATACCGGTTCCTTATAAGCAGGAGCGGGGGTGAATCATGCAACTATTGGCCAATAAGCAGAGGGAAAAGGAGCTACAAGTGCCATGAAAAAGCATGGATTTACACTCATTGAGCTTCTAGTGGTTATTGCGATTATAGGTATTTTGGCCGCTATTCTTCTCCCTGCCCTCGCGCGGGCACGAGAAGCTGCACGCCGTTCGAGCTGCCAGAATAACCTGAAACAAATGGCGCTTATTTGCAAGATGTTCGCAAACGAGAGCAAGGGCGAAGTGTGGCCCGGACGTTTCAAGGACATCAAGGGAGGGTACGCTCCGGATAATATGCAGTACTGGTCGGTGATTGACCACGTGACGCTGAGTCCGGAGTATATGACGGATCTGAATATCCTCCCGTGCCCGTCGGATAGCACGGGCCCGCCGGACCCGTGGGATGCCCCCGGCACCGGTTATTGGCGCCGCGCGGATCCCTCGTGGGTTGACTATCCGTACGGCGGTCCTATTGCGGGGATCGCGGCTGCCGCCAGTGACCCGGTCTCCACGGACCAGAACTGCAGAGACAAAGTGACGAGCCAAGGCTGCTATGTTCGCTGGCTTGATGACTCCTACACCTACTGGGGTTGGGCCATCAAGGGGGCGCAGACCGCCACGGTGATAGACATGGTCGAGCTGGGTATCGTGCTTGATGACAGCGGCATGACAAGCCTCTACGGCAACGAAGCTAATGTTGTGACCAACGCGGACGAATACAAAGATATCAGCCTGGAGCTTACCACCGGCGACGTCACTCTGTATTGGTTCCGTGAAGGTATCGAACGGTTCTTCATTACCGACATCAACAATCCCGCTGGCTCGGCCCTGGCACAGTCGGAATTGGCCGTGACGTGGGACTCGTCGCGTACTGAGGACGAGGGCGGGGTCTCCGAAGAATTCAATCACATTCCTGGCGGCGCGAACGTCATGTTCATGGACGGCCACGTGGAATTCTTCAGGTATCCGCAGCCGGACGGCAGCAATGCGTTCGTCATGACCAAAGTTGGCCACACGGACGGCTACATGTGGTTCCCGTGATTCGCAACGGCTAGAACCTGCACTGTAGTTAGCTAACACACAAAGAGGCGGGCTCGAAAGAGCCCGCCTCTTTTCTCAATGTCTTCCCTGCGTTTCGCTGCCCGGCTTGCTTCGCTCACGCGAGACGCGCGAGACCCTCCCGCAGCGCGAAGCGCGTCTTTATCTCAGACGTTGGCCGTTTCCGAAATCACACTTCCGCTCCCGCGGGAATCCTCGCGCCAGCCAAAGAGACTCCTCCTTGTCAGGAGGCCTGACCGCCCCCGATCATTGGTCGCGTCGATCCGCGCGGTCGGCCTGCGTCCCGTAGTTAATGGTTTCCTCGCCGGGGGCGGCGGTAGAACTGTCTTTGCTGCCGCAACCGAATGTTCCGAGCACCACTCCACACAGAACCAGAAGCAGAATCAGTTTTTTCATGATAGACATTCTCCCTTCCCATGTAGCACCGAACCCGTACTCCTCGAACTACTTTACTCCGCACACTAGACGCCAATATAGCACAGACGGGCGCGGGATGCGTAGCGTGGTTGCGCCCGGCAACCGCGTTAGGGGCCGCAGCACGTTGATGCTATAATTCAAGCTCGCGGGTGCGCGGAGCAGGGCATTCTCGCGGGCCGGGGGCATGGGGCGCGCAACGAGCCGCCCCAGGCGGTGCCCCCCGATACTAGGGAGGTCTTAATGATGCGGCATACCATCATTGACGTTCTCGCGGTGACGATACTGGTCATTCCGGCTTGTGACAGGCCCGAGCCGAAGGAGGGAATCCCGCCGGACGACCCCACTGAGGTCTCTCAATACGCGCCGCTCAACGTTCTCTATCCGTTGGAAGGCTCCCTGTTTCCGCGGGATATCATTGCGCCGAGGGTGCGCTGGGAGGACCCCGTCGCCGAATCCGACACATGGCTCATTCAGGTAACGTTTCCTGACCAGGCGCAGGGAATAGAGGACACGGTCCAATCGACCGAATGGCTTCCCCCGGCACAGCAGTGGGATGCCATCAAGGAACGTTCGCTGGGCAAGAGCGCGAAAGTGACGGTCCGGGGTTTCAGGCGCGCCGCGCCCGATAAGGTCCTCTCGGAAGGCAGCGTTTCGTTCGGCACTTCGACGGATAGCGTTGAGGCCCCCATCTTCTATCGAGAGGTAAACCTGCCCTTTCTGGAGGCCGTGAAGGACCCGTCGCGCATCCGTTGGCGATTCGGCTCCGTCTCTTCGCCTGAGCGCCCCCCCATCCTGCTCACCAACCTGCCTGTATGCGGAAACTGCCATTCGTTCTCCGCGGACGGCGCCACGCTCGGGATGGATGTTGACTATGCAAACGACAAGGGTTCCTACGCCATCGTGCCCGTATCACACGAAATCGTCCTAACGGATGAATCCATCATTACCTGGAGCGACTTTGACCGCGATAGTGGTGAAATGACGTTCGGCCTGCTGTCGCAGGTTTCTCCGTGCGGACGCTACGTTATCAGCACGGTAAAGGATCGGTCAGTCTTCGTGCCCCGTCCTGACCTCTACTTCTCGCAATTGTTTTTCCCGCTCAAGGGCGTGCTTGCCGTCTATGACAGACAGACGAAGACCTTCGCGGCGTTGCCCGGCGCAGATGATCCGCAATACGTGCAGAGCAATCCGGCGTGGAGCCCGGATGGCAACTACATTGTTTTCGCGAGAAGCGCCGCGCACCCGCTCAAGAAGCTCCGTGACACCCAGCGCGTGCTTCTTACCCCCGATGAATGCAAGGAGTTCCTCGAGGAGGGCAAGACATTCAAATTCGATTTATACCGCATACCCTTCAATGGCGGCAAGGGAGGTGAAGCCGTGCCTCTCGAGGGGGCATCAAACAACGGGATGAGCAACTTTTTCCCCAAATACTCTCCCGATGGAAAATGGCTCGTCTTCTGCCGGGCAAACAGTTTCATGTTGCTTCAACCAGACAGTCAATTGTTCATCATGCCCTCGGAAGGCGGGGAAGCCCGCAGACTGCGATGCAACACCGACCGGATGAATTCGTGGCACAGCTGGTCGCCGAACGGGAAGTGGCTGGCATTCACTTCCAAGATGAATGGACCCTATACCCAGCTTTTCATCACTCATGTCGACGACAATGGCGAGACAACCCCTCCCGTACTACTGGAGCATTTTTCGGATGCGGACAGGGCGGTCAATATTCCAGAGTTTGTGAATACTGCCCCCGACGCTATGCGGACGATGCGGGAGCACTTCGTTGATGACGTCTCCTTTGAACGGGCGGGAACGGAGTTTCGGAAGGCCAAAGATTACGTGGGAGCGGAACGGCAGTATAGGAGGGCCCTTGAACTCAACCCGAAGAATGCCCGGGCGCATCTGAACCTGGGGTTTGTGCTGGATGCCACCGGCAGGCCCGAAGAAGCCCTCAGAAGCTACGAGGAGGCCCTGCGCCTTGATCCCTCCCTGCCCGAAGCCCACTTCAACTACGCCGGCACAATGCTTGCACAAGGCCAAATCGATGCTGCCATCAAGGAGTATCGCGAGACGCTCCGTCTTGACCCGAACTTCGCGAAGGCCTATGCGAACCTGGGAACGGCACTGGAGCAGAAAGGGCAGGCGGAAGAAGCGCTCGCGCAATGCGCGGAGGCCGTGCGCGTTGACCCGGGCAGCACCGAATTGCGCATCAATCTGGGACTCATGCTTGTGCGCATGGGCCGGGTCGATGAGGCCGTTTCCCATCTGTCAACGGCCGTTTCGCAGGACCCCGAGAACGTGCCTGCGCATACGAACCTCGGATTGACATTGGCCCAGCAAGGCAAGTTCAACGAGGCGGCAGAACAATATGCCAAGGCGCTGGAAATCGAACCCGAGAATGGCGAAGCCCATGGGCAGATGGGAGCCGTTCTACTCGCTATGGGCCAACTTGACAACGCGTCCGTCCACCTCCAGGAAGCCCTGCGCCTCGGTGTAGACAATGCTGAACTCCGGCGGAACCTTGGACTGGCAATGGCTCAGCAGGGCAAGCTGGACGATGCCGTGACGCACCTGCAGAAAGCCGTTGAGTTGCAGCCCTCGTATGTCCCCGCGCGCGTGAATCTGGGAGCTGTGCTTCTGTCTCAAGGGAAGGCGAAAGAGGCTGCGGTTCACCTTTCCGAAGCGTTGCGCCTTGAACCTGGCGACCTCAACGCAGCCGTAAATCTGGCAGAGGCCTATGCCCAGACGGACGAGTTCGACAAAGCCCTGCCGCTCTTGGAAAAAGCGCTCGAGTCTGCCCGTGCCGGCGGGAACAGCTCTGTCACTCAGGAAATCACTCGCAGGCTCGAGGCTTACAAGGAGGGAAAACCGGGGCACGCCGTACCGGAACGATAGGTATTCCCTGGCCCCCCAGCCTTAGTGCTCGTACAGCGGTTGGTCGCCGACCGTGGCGATCCAGTTTCGGGTCGCCTCGACGGCTTCGAGACCCTGATCGCAGAGGTGGGCGCCGCAGAAAATCATGTCCCCAATGCGCTTCTCCCGAAGCCACTTGAGGCCCATCGTGCATTGCCGCTCAATACGTTCCAGGGGCATAGGTTGCTGTGGGCCGTAGTCCCACATGTAACACCCCATCTGCAGGCGTTTTCCGGGTGCGAGCTCCTTCAGCTTGGCAAAATTGGCCTCGAGCTCGTCCAGTTCTTTGGCTGACCACGACCAGAGCGAGATCTCGTCGCACAGTTCGAGGTAGGGACGCATTCGGTCGTCAAACTTGTCCGCCGTGTAGACGACAATCCCCAATTCGAGCCGGCGGCCGTTGATGGTCATCCGGTCTCGGATAGCCTTCACCTCGCCGACCGTCATCGAGCCTTCCTGGCCTTCGCGGGCGAAGTTGAAGAAGTCGTCCATGTACAAGCCCGTGATATTGGGCATGGAAGCCGCTAACCGCAGGACATATTCGCGTTCCTCGTTCGATGTGGCTCCTGAACTGCCCGTAATCGACCACTGCAGCTTTTTCACGTCCTTGAACGCCGCGGCGTATTCCTCAAACGGATAGGCGGGCTTTCCGGCCGCACGGATGAACATGATGTTGGGCGTGCCCAGGTATTTCGCGGCTTCCACCGGTGTCATGCGCGAGTTGCGCGGCAGCCCAAACATACCGTCATACACGCCAGGGTGATGCGACCACAGCCCAAAGCGGTCGCGGACTCGTTCACGTTCGTCGGCCCGGGGCTCTTGACTCGTCAACGCGGCCATTCCAGCCATAGCGCTCATCTGCACAAAACGACGTCGCGTTACCATTTCGTTATATTCCTTCCGCTTCCCTCGAGTCAGCGCACCGTTCACTTTGAATATCTTACGTACTGTGCGCCGTATTGTCCACACTCATATCAATCATACGATACACAGCCAATCAGTTGAATCTGGTTGCGGGTTACAATCCGCTTCCACTCCGAAGACGCACGGGCTATTGCGTAGACGCGCGGTCTGTCATATCATGGAATTCAAGAGAGGCCGCGGGGTTGTACATTTGGAACACGAGACAGGATTACGGAGATGCCGCGTACCGCATTCATAGTGCTGCTTGCCGCCGCCGCGAGCTCGCTTATCCCCGCCTCAGCCGACACGATCGTCTATCGCGGACGCGAATACTCCGGCGTGACCATTGAAGAGCTCTCCAACCAGTATGTGGTCCATTTTCCGGATACGGGCAGGAAGAAGTATTTCCGGAAAGAGGAAGTAACGTCGGTTCAGCGCACGGGCAACAGCGGGCAGGCCGGTTCCCCGGAGCGGACCGGCGTCTATTCCGCGTCTAAGCCGGCCGTGAGACCTCAAGAACCGGAAACTGCCGACTTGACGCCACAGCAAATCGCTTTGCAGGAATACAAGCAACGGAAGAGAATCCGGGCGCAAGCCGAATTCGAGGCGGCATTCGAACATTGGAGCAAGCTTACCGATGAGCAACGGGAGGCTCTTCTCGCGTCCGCCGTTGACCAGGCGGCCGCCGCCGAAGCCGAGAGACAGCAGACCGCGCAGGCCATCGCGGACCAGCGCCAGCAGTTCGACGGGGAACGGGAAGCCCGGCGCGTCAGCGCGGAAAGCACCGCCGTCGAGAGAGACCGGACCATTAACGAAACCTACGCCGCGGCGTTTGAGGTCCAGGACGTTGACCCATTCAGTTATTTGACCGATCGCGAGGCGCAACACACGGTGGCCTTGGCCGATAGTGTCGGACTCGCCCCGGAGGAGTTCCTGGAAGAATACCTCGACGGGTTTGCATACCCCCCGGTGCCATACTTCGAAACCGGCAGGCGCCGGTTGGCCGATGCGCTCGACGACGCCGACGTCGAAGCCTATTGGATCGAACAGGAGTACAATGCCCGTATCGCCGAGGAAAGCCGCGCGCTCAGTCAGCTTGAAGGAGAAGCGCGCCGCTTTGATCGGCGCAGCAAGACCGTTCTCCGGAGCAACGCCGATCGGGCGCGCCGTCTGGCCAGCACCGCGGATTACCTGGCGGTGCTCGAGGATGCCCGCGCCGCCGAGTACGAGCCTTCGCTCAAGTACCGGAGCCTGTTTTCCGTCGAGGGCAAGGGCGTCACGCAACGGCACATCTCGGCCGCGGCCCCTATCCTGAGAATCGACTGGTGGCTTGACATATCCTCTCCCTTGGCGAATCAGCTCACAATACGCGTGTATGACAGCGTCTCGGAAAAACCGGTTAAGGCCGACTCTTCCGCCACGCTGCCGTCCGATCATTTCCTGATCATCGATGAGCCCGGCGACTATCTCGTGGAGGCCGAGGGCCCGGAAGGGCTGACTTACACCATCGAGGCCAAGGAGCTCCAAGACCTCACGCTTCCCCCTCCTGCCGAAGAGGAATGAGAGCTCCGCTCGCGTGGCAGCCCCGCCGCGGCACGGCTATCTCGCTCACAACGTATGGGGCGCATGGGCAGGTACGAAACCATGCCAAAGGAGGAGGGAACGCCCCAATCCGGATAGGAAAGCCCTTGCTGGAGGGATCTTCTTGTCTCCATAAAGACAGGAATGAACTCACACGGAGACACGGAGAACACAAAGATTGAATCCTCCGAAACAGAGTGAGACAGGAAGCAGCATTTTGGATTGCGCGGTGGCGCTTCATCGTGAGACGGGTCCCGGGCTGTTGGAAACAGTGTACGAAGCGGTTCTTGCACGCGATCTGGAGGCCCGGGGTCTGCGCATGGCACGGCAAGTTCCCATCCCCATCGGGCTTCGCGGCATCCGGTTCGACGAAGGGTTTCGTACAGACCTCATTGTGGAGGATACCGTTCTTGTGGAACTCAAATCCGTGGAGAAGGTCACGAAGGCGCACCACAGGCAGGTGTTGACCTATCTGCGGTTGACGGGTATCAGACTCGGCTGTCTACTCGACTTCGGCGAGGCTTTGATGAGGGCCGGCATTTCCCGCATCATAAACGAAGACATTGAGCAGATTCCGCTTCGGAGCAGGCTCCATTTCCTCCGTGTCCTTTGCGTCTCTGTGTGAGTTTCCCCAATCGTGATGTCATCCGGCGATTTCGGGAACCGGCGCGCATTGCATGGGGGCATGACGATTTGGTAGGTTGCGCGTGTCTTGGCACTCATTCGAGCGCACTGGAGGCCGCATGCATTCCACCAATTCCGCTCCCTGGTACGTCTCGCTGCACGGCGGGCACACGGCCGAGTTCTGCGACCACGGCACGGGGGATCTGCGCGCCGTGCTCGAGGCGGCCGTCGCGAAAGGCTTCTCCACCTACGGGGTCTCCGAGCATGCCGCGCGCGTCGAGGAACGATTTCTCTACCCCAATGAACGGTGTTTAGGATGGACCATCGAGAAGGTTCAAGAGGATTTCGAGCGTTACGGCAAGGCTGTTTTCGAGCTGGCCGAGGAATTCGCCGGGCGCCTGACCGTCTTGCGGGGCATGGAGGCCGAAGTCGTGCCTGCGAACCGGTACGCGGACATCATGCTGGCCTATCGCGAACGGTTTGCATTCGACTACATGGTCGGGTCGGTTCATTACGTCGACGAAATGTCGATCGACGACACGCCGGACCAGTTCGAGGAGGCCATGGAGGCCCACGGAGGGCTCGAGCGGTTGGCCGTCCGGTATTACGAGACCGTGGGCGCTATGGTCGACGCGTTGCGGCCCGATGTGGTCGGACATCTCGACGTCATCCGCACAATCGGCTGGAAATACGGCGATCTGGCGTCGCCTGCCATACGCCGGGCCGCCGGGGACGCCCTCGACAGCGTGCGCCGGCAGAACTGTATTCTGGACCTGAACACCGCCGGGTACCGCAAAGGGCTTCATACGCCCTACCCTGACGTCTGGCTTGTCGAACGCGCCCGCGACATGAAGATCCCCTTCGCGCTGGGGGATGACTGTCATGGGCCCGAAGATGTCGGCGCGGAATTCGAACAGGGGCGCGCCTACCTGCTTGCCAACGGCGTCGAGACCGTCACCGTTCTGCAGCGCGACGGAAACCGGGTCGAACGCCGCACCGTGCCGCTCTGAATCCCCTTCGAAAAAGGGACTTCCCCGTGCGGCGGGGGGGACCGCACGGGGAAGCGGGGGGAAGTTGGGCGGGATATTGTTCCTTTATGTGATCTCGATAGTCCGGGGTTTGAAGGCCTCCGCTTTCGGCAGGGTGACGGTCAGGATGCCGTCCTTCATCACCGCGTTCACCTTTGCGGTGTCAAGAGCGCTGCTAAGTGCGAATATGCGCCGGTAATCGGCGGGTGCACGCTCGCGCAAGAGGTACCTTCCATCGCCGTTCACCTGTTGGCGATGCCCGACCAGCGACAACTCGCCCTGCTTGACCTCAATTTCCACATTCTCCTTTGGTACGCCCGCCAGTTCGGCTTCAATGCGGACCTGGCCAGCCTCCTCGATGATATTCACACGCGGCGTCACATAACGCTTGGTCTTTTCCGCTGCAGCAGTTGTCATGTCGTGTCACTCCCTTGTCAGTCGAATCGGAGCGTCAGCCCCGAGACCTTATTCCACATCCAGCGAAATGCGCTTCGGCTTCGATTCCTCGCGTTTCGGCAACCGCACCCGCAGTACGCCGTCCCGCAACGTGGCTTCCACCTTGTTGGCATCGAAACCACCGGGCAACTCGAAGGTTCGCTGAAACTCTCCATAATGCCGTTCCATCCGGTGGACGTTCTTCTCTTCGTCGCGCCGCTCGTACTCACGTTTGCCCCGAATCTTGACCGTGTTGTCGAGGGCCGTTATCTCGACGTCTTCCCGCTTCATTCCGGGAACGTCCGCCTGCAGGACGTATTCGTTCTCGGTTTCCTGAAGGTCCATAGGCGGGTTCCATGTCTGGCTCGGACGGTCCCACTCGAAACCGTGGTCGCCAAACATTCTTGCCAATTCGTTCTGCAAATCCGCCAAGGCGCTCCATGGGGCCACGTCGCCTGAATGTCTCCAACGCACCAGTGCCATAAAAACTCCTCCTTTCAACAATCGCCGAAACCTGTACGCTCTTTGGGCGTCCGGTTGTTCGCCGCATCCACTTTCTGCCTTCAATGATGCAGGGGTCGTGCCAATTTCGCGATTATCGTGTAAGTGTTTGTAAAAAGGGATGATAGGAACGCGGCGGCCGCCTTGGAAGGTTGTTTCCACGCGGCACCGTGCTCTGAAATGAAAACATTCCTGTTGCGGAATGAAGCGTTCGCCCCCCGTAACATTCCAGGTAAAAGATTGACAACCCTATGGGCCTGTGTTAGACTCAAGCCAGTTGCGCAACGCCTGATATGAAAGTTTGTTAGAAGGGGAGGACCGCCCGGTGGGCACACCAGTCAGAACCGCGAAGAAAACTATGGCAGTCCTATTGGTGGTGGCGCTCGCAGTCACAGCAACCGCGACATGGGGGCAGCAGGTTTACGATCCCTCGCGTGAATTCGCCCCTGTCACCGGCTTCGAGAAAGCCCTGACCAAACTGGGACGCGGTTTGTCGAACATCATGTTCGGGTGGGGCGAAATCCCCATGACGTTCGACCGTAACGTGAAGAAAGGCAAGCCTTTCGCCTACCTGTTCGGTGTGGCTCCAGTGTTGGGGTCTGCTCGCGCCGTCATGCGCACGGGGACGGGGGTTTTTGAAGTCGTGACATTTCCGTTCTCGGACCGTGACGTGAACTACGAGCCGATCCTGGAACCCGAATACATCTTTTGATTCTCTTGAACGAGTGGAAACAGCAAGGACCGGGCTTGGTCGGCCTTCTTACTCTTGCAGACGGAACGGAAGGCCGCGTCGTACTGATGGGGCCGCGAAGCGCCCCTGAGAGCGCGATGGTTGTCATGGTGGGGAAGGAGCCGGGTGCGGTCGAGTCGCTTCCGTTGAGTGAAGTCCTGGATAGAATTCCGCCCGCATCGACAGTGGCCATTCTGTGCGCACAGGAACGGTATTTCGGCGACTCCCAATTGCCGGCGATAGATGTGCAGTGAGCGCGCCGCGAAATATCGACTATCTGCTCGAGGAGATTATTACCCTGCCGAGTCTCCCGGCAACGGTAGCCCGGATTCTGGAATTGTTGAATGACCCCGATTCGTCTCTGTCAGAAGTCGGCAAGATAGTTTCGGGGGACCCGGCGATTGCCCTGAAAACGCTGCGCCTGGTGAACTCGGCGGCGTACGGGCTGCGCGGGCGGGTGACGTCGGTCGAGCATGCCGTCACCCTGCTCGGGGCAAAAGTCATCCAGAATCTTGTTCTTACGGCAACCGTTCTGGACACATTGAGCTCCGGCGCTCGCCTCTTGTTTCAGCACAGCATCGCCGCGGGTGTGGCAGCCCGTTCAATAATGCGCTCCCACATCTTCGGAAATGTCCTCGACCCGGAAGAAGCATTTGCATACGGTCTCTTGCACGATATCGGCAAGATTATTCTCGAGGATTACATGTCCGATGAGTTGGTCCAGGCGGAAGACTTGAGCCGCGTCCAGGGCCTGCCTGGTCATGTCGCTGAACGGGAAGTCATCGGGGTTGACCATGCTGAGATCGGGGGACGCCTGGCGATGAATTGGCGGCTTCCGGATTCGATTGCGGCCGCGATTATGGCACATCACGATCTCGCGCGCTGCAAAGACGACGAATATCTCCCGTACGCAGCCATGTTGAACGCAGCCGACACGATCTGCGTTGCCGCGGGCCTGCCTTCCTACGAGGGGGCCGTCGCCGATGACGCTAACGGAGCGTGGCAGGTCCTGGGGATTACGAGTCCGCAGATCCCCGCGATTCTGGACGATTTCTTCGCTTCAATTCCTGAAGTGGAAGAACTGACCGAAGCCGTGTCTTGAGCCGGCGGTGAACCATGGTCTTGCGCGAGTTGAAGACGGAAGGGTTCCGGTGCCTGAATCTGGCGCAATTCGCGCCGGGAAACGGCGTAAACGTCATATGGGGCGACAATGCCCAAGGCAAGACCTCCCTCCTGGAAGCTATCCTTTACGCGGCCACCTCGAAAAGCCACCGCACGAACCAGGAATCCGACATGGTGCAGCATGGCCAGCATGGCTTTCGTATCCACGCCGCCGCGCAACGCATCGACCGGCCTGTAACCGTCGACGCCACTTGGTGGCACGGGCAGAAGCGCTTCAAGGTCAACGGCGTGGCGCAAAACAAAGTGAGCGGAATCCTGGGTAAAATGCCCGTGGTCTTCTTTTCCCCCGAGGACGTGGAATTGGTCCGTGGAACGGCCGCCGTCCGCAGAAAATTCCTGGACATGGAGATTTCGCAGATCGAACCCGCCTACCTTCGGGCGCTTCAACAGTACCGGCAGGTCCTCAAACAGCGCAACGAACTCCTCAAGCACACGGCTCTCGAGCCTGACCTCTTGGACGCGTGGGACGAGCAGCTCGTGCGGTACGGCCGCGTAATCGCCCGCAGCAGACGGGCTTTTGTTGACGAGTTGCGCGCGGCCGCCGCACCCGCATACCAGACCATCGCGGAAAGCGAGGACTTGGCTATCGCCTTCGCTCCTGACATTCCGCCCGACAAAGATCACCTCGCGGCGCTCCGCGAAACCCGGGAACGCGACCGGCGGTACGGCCTCACGCATCGGGGACCCCATCGAGACGATTTCGACCTTGTCATCTCGGGCAAGGCCGCGCGCCAGTTCGCGTCCCAGGGGCAGCAGCGCACTGCGGCACTGGCCCTCAAACTCGCCGAGTTGCGGCTGGTACGCCAGCGCATCGCAGAGTATCCTATACTCATGCTGGACGATGTCCTCTCCGAGTTGGACCCGAAGCGTTCGAGGCGCCTTTTTCAGACAATTCCGGAGGAAGTGCAGTGCCTGTTGACTGCAACGCACCTGAGCCCGGAAGCGGTACCCGCCGGGGTCACGTGCTCTTTCTACCGGATCACGAAAGGGCAGTTGGCTCAGGCCTAGCCCTGGCGCGCCTTCCGTCTCTGGAGACAAGCCGTTGAAACGCAAAAAAGAGCCCACGAGCATACAGGAAGTGCTGGCGCAGTTGCGCCAGGAGACTGAACTGGGCCGCCAACTCGAGCAGGCCCAGATCTGGTCGCGCTGGCCCGAGATTGCGGGAACCCGGCTCATGGAGCACGGGAGGCCCCACGGAGTGCGCGACAAGGTGCTCTATATCGAAGCCGACAGCCCGGTATGGATGCATCGGTTTGCCTATCGGAAGTGGGACCTCATACGCCGGATAAACGGGTTCGCGGGCCACGAATTGGTCTCCGACATCTTTCTGGTCCTTTCGGAGGACGCCAAAGATGCCACGTCACAAGATGGCGTATAGGGCCGGCACGGCAAACGCAAAATGTTGCGTATTTCTTTGATTTTCACCCCCTGATTTGATAGAATAGCTCGACGAAATTTCGGCCCCTCGGCCATGAGCGGGATTTGCGAGGTAAATTCAATGACGAAAGATAGTTATGGCGCTGAATCCATTCAGGTGTTGGAAGGTCTGCAGGCGGTACGAAGACGACCCGCGATGTACGTCGGCGACACCAATACGCGGGGACTTCATCATCTGGTCTACGAGGTGGTCGATAACAGCATAGACGAGGCCCTCAACGGCAATTGTACCAAGATTAGTGTCACCGTTCACATCGACAATAGCGTAAGCGTTGTAGACGATGGGCGCGGTATTCCCGTAGCCAATCATCCCAAGTATCGAAACAAGTCCGCCCTCGAAGTTGTGATGACGATGCTGCACGCGGGCGGCAAGTTCGACAATTCCAATTATAAGGTGGCCGGCGGGCTTCACGGAGTGGGCGTATCGTGCGTAAACGCCCTTTCGGAATGGTGCGAAGTCGAAGTCAGGCGCGAAGGTTATGTCCATTTCATGACCTTCAAACGGGGAGAGCCGCAGGGAAAACTCGAGCGAACCAAACGAGCCAAGGGCACGGGCACGCGCGTCACGTTCCGTCCCGACCCCGAAATCTTCGAGGTCTCCGAATTCAGTTCAGAGACTCTCTTGGCGCGCCTTCGCGAATTGGCGTTCTTGAACAAGGGCCTCAGAATCGCATTCGAAGATGAACGCGTCGACGATGAGCCGGTTGTGATGCAGTATAAGGGCGGCATCATCGAGTATGTCGAATACCTGAACCGTAACCGGGAAGCCCTGCACCGGAAACCCGTCTATTTCGAGGCGCAGAAGGACCGCGTCCAGTGCGAGATCGCCCTGCAATACACGACGTCGTACTCCGAGACGGTGTCGAGTTTCGCGAACAACATCAATACCCACGAAGGCGGCACCCATCTAAGCGGTTTCAAAGCTGCCTTGACCAAGGCCCTCAACGACTATGCCCGGAAGAACAATCAATTCAAAAAGGCTGAGATGAGCATTTCGGGCGATGACTCGCGCGAAGGTCTGACGGCCATCGTGTCCGTCCGCGTGCCCAATCCGCAGTTTGAAGGCCAGACCAAAATGAAACTGGGCAACAGCGAGGTCCAGGGCATCGTGAATTCCATCGTGTACGAGGGGCTGCAAACGTATTTCGAAGAAAACCCAACCGTTGCCAACCGCATTATTTCCAAAACGGTCGAGGCCGCGAGAGCCCGCGAAGCTGCCCGTAAAGCGCGCGATTTGACCCGTCGAAAGAGCGCGTTCGACAGTGGCGCCCTGCCCGGCAAACTTGCCGATTGTTCGGAAAAAGATCCGGCGTTGTGCGAATTGTTCATCGTCGAGGGCGACAGCGCCGGCGGGTCTGCAAAACAGGGGCGCGACCGGCGGTACCAGGCCATACTCCCGCTCCGGGGCAAGATCCTGAACGTCGAAAAGGCCCGCGTCGACAGAATGTTGAACAACGCTGAGATTCGCGCGCTGATTACTGCTTTGGGCGTCGGTTTCGGCAAGGACGACTTCAAGATCGAGAACCTGCGTTACCACAAAGTCATTATCATGACAGACGCGGATGTGGACGGAGCACACATACGCACGTTGCTGCTGACCTTCTTTTACAGGCAGATGCCCGGTTTGATCAAGCGCGGCCACCTCTACATTGCACAGCCGCCGCTGTTCCAGGTCAAACGAGGGAAAAAGGTCCAGTACCTCAATACCGAGGAGCAGATGGAGCGGTTCCTCCTCGAGAACGTCTTGGAAGATGTGAGTGTGACTGCGTCCAACGGCAGCCCGCGCTCAAACAAGGTCACGCTGAAGACGTTGGAAAAAGCTCTTCAGGCAGCCATCGAGCGCGACAGGATGTTTTCCCGGCTGGAGCGCGTGTACGGCGTTGAACGCGACGCCGCCGAAAAGGCACTGAAGCTGCCGCGTGAAAAATGGATGGACCCGGCGAGCCTTTCCCAGAAGGACGTGCGAGACTTGTTTGCGGACGCCGAGATTATCGACACCGGCCAGGTCCAGGGAACACTTATCGAGAACGGCAACGGGGGCGACAAAGAGCGCATCAAACGCGAGAAGGGGCAAGTGGACCTGGCGTTTCTGCGCAGTCACGAATTCTCGGTTCTATTGTCTGAGGCGGACGCCTTGTCCGCGATCGGCAGTCCGCCGTTTCGTGTCGAGCCCGCAAAGGAGGGGCAGCCCTTCGAAACCGATAGCCTTCTTCAATTGCGCGCGCATCTCCTTGAATTGGCTCAGAAAGGGCTTTCCATTCAGCGCTACAAGGGTCTCGGCGAGATGAACCCCGAGCAGCTTATGGAAACAACCATGAATCCGGACAGCCGCACCGTGTTGCGGGTCGAGGCGGAGGATGACACCGCGGCAGACGATATGTTCGTCACTCTTATGGGCGACATGGTTGAGCCGCGCAAGGCCTTCATCGAGAAACACGCGGCGGAGGTGCGCAACGTCGACACATGATGACGGGACGCCAGTTTTCCTGGCGCTGCCGGTGACGGCCGGGGGTAAGCCCGATACATACACGGAAGACAGTCGAGGAGCACGATGTACACACGTAACGAGAAGATAGTTCCTATCGCAATCGAAAGCGAGATGAAGACGTCCTTCATGGATTATTCCATGAGCGTCATCGTCAGCCGTGCGTTGCCGGACGTGCGCGATGGCTTGAAGCCGGTCCATCGGCGGATTTTGTATACCATGCACGAGTTGGGGCTTGTGCACAGCCGGGGATTCCGGAAATCCGCCGCTGTAGTCGGCGACACCATGGGTAAATACCATCCACACGGCGACTCGGCCATTTACGATACGCTGGTTCGTCTGGCACAGCCATGGAGCATGCGTTACCCCCTTGTGGAGGGACAGGGCAATTTCGGCTCGATCGACGGCGACAGTCCGGCGGCCATGCGGTACACCGAAACACGCATGGAAGCAATCACCGCGCAGATGCTCTCGGACATCGAGAAAGAGACCGTCAATATGGTGGCCAACTACGACGGCCGCTTGAAAGAGCCGACCGTATTGCCGTCGGCCATACCCAACCTGCTGGTTAACGGCTCGTATGGAATCGCTGTCGGCATGGCCACGAGCTGCCCGCCCCATAACCTGACCGAAGTGTGTGACGCCATCGTGTACCTTATCGATCATCCCGAAGCCACAAGCAAGGACTTGATGAAGTTCGTCAAAGGCCCGGATTTCCCCGGCGGGGGGATCATATGCGGCCGCGGCGGCATTGCCAAGGCGTACAGGACGGGCAACGGCCGGGTCACAGTGCGGGCGCGCGTAAACGTCGAGATGAACAAGAAGACGGGCAAGGAGAGCCTCATTGTGACCGAGCTTCCGTATCAGGTCAACAAGGCTCGGTTAATTGAGAGCATCGCGGATCTGGTGCGCGGCAAGAAGATCGACGGGATTTCAGATCTCCGCGACGAATCCGATAAGGACGGCATGCGGGTCGTCATCGAGATTCGTAAGGGCGACGAGCCGCAGGTTATTCTCAACCAGTTGTTCAAGTTCACTCAGTTACAGGATACGGCCAGCATCAATCTGCTGGCCCTGGTCAACAATTCGCCGCGCCTCCTTTCCTTGCGGGAGATGGTGTATCACTACGCCGAGCACCGGGCGGAGATTGTTGAACGCCGCACCCGCTACGACCTGGACCAGGCCGAAAAGCGCGCACACATTCTGGAAGGCCTTCTGAAGGCCATCGACAACATCGACGAAGTCATCGCTATTATCCGGGGTTCCGCGGACGCACAAGACGCGCAGAACGCCTTGATGAAGCGGTTCAACTTCAGCGAAGCGCAAGCCGGCGCCATCCTCGCCATGCGCCTGCGCCGTTTGACTGGCTTGGAGCGCGAGGAATTGGAGAAGGAATACGCGGAACTGCTCAAGGAGATCGAGCGGCTTCGCAACATCCTCTCGAGCGAAAAGACCATCAAGGCGGAGGTCCGGAGGGAGATTCTGGAGACAAAGCAACAGTACGGCGACAAACGGCGTACGCAGATCCTGGATGAGGTCTCTGAGTTCAGCGTGGAAGACCTGATCGCCGACGAGACGATGGTCGTAACCGTCTCGAACGCCGGCTACATCAAGCGGCTTCCCGTGAGCACGTACCGCAAACAACGGCGCGGCGGCAAAGGGATCACCGGGATGGAGACCAAGGAAGAGGACTTCGTCCGCGACCTGTTCATCGCGTCCACACACCAATACATGCTCTTTTTCAGCAATGCGGGGCGCGTTTATTGGCGGAAGGTGCACGAGTTGCCGCGGGCCGGCCGCACGGCGCGCGGCCGCGCCATCGTGAACCTCCTCGAGTTGTCGGGGGGAGAACTCATTACCGCTTGTCTTCCCGTGCGCGACCTGAAGGAAGAGGGCAAGAACGTTTTCATGGTGACCAAGATGGGCACGGTAAAGAAGACGATTCTGAAGGCGTTCAGCAATCCTCGCGCGACGGGCATCATCGCCATCGATATTGACCAGGGCGACGAACTGATCGACGTGCAGATCACCAACGGCGACGACAACATCCTGCTCGCTACCGCTCAGGGGAAGGCAATCCGCTTCCCCGAAAAGGACGTCCGCTCCATGGGGCGTACCGCGCGCGGCGTCGTCGGCATTCGCATGGAAAAGGGCGATTCCGTTATTGGCATGTCGCTGGCCGCGGACGAGAGCACCGTCCTGACGGTTACCGAAAACGGATACGGCAAACGCACAAAGGTGGGCGAGTACCGGTTGCAGCACCGGGGCGGCCAGGGCATCATCAACATAAAGACCTCCGAACGAAACGGGAAGGTGATCGGAATGTTGACCGTCGATGACAACGACGAGATCGTACTGGTAAGCACCGATGGCATCGTGATGCGCTGCGGAGTCAGGGGTATCCGCACCATCGGCCGCAACACACAAGGCGTCAAAGTGATGACACCGCGTCCCGGCGCCAAGGTCAGCGCCGTGGCCAAAGCTGTTGCCGAGACCAAGGAACAGCAGATAACCGATGTCGAAACCGGCGGAACCGAAGCCGAAAACGGCGACGGCGACAGCGATACCGAAGAATTCACCGCCCCAGACGAGGAAGAATAGCTGACAGGCCGATGCTGTGATGGCGAAAGCATCGCATCGCCAGCGGCCGGCGCGGTCCAGTACAGTGGAGTGGCCAGGGTTCCTGTTTTTGAATAAGGGAGGGTGTGAGCCATCTTCGAATCCAGGTCTGGAAAGTATGCGTATTCCCGTGTTGCTGGGAAGGCGGGCCGCGGCAATTCTTGTGAACTCTGCCGGATGACGGCTCTTTCCGCGAGGCGTTCATACGGTCGGTTTTCTCGGATAGTCGGGAAGGGGACGCATGTCTGAAGACGCCGCGCCGGAACACCCAAATCCCGAAGGAGGCCCTGCTGTCCCGAAGGCGCCTCCACGTTCCCTGAAGCGGTTGGCCATACGAGGTTCCGTCTGGACGTTTGCCGGTTACGGCATCAGTCAGGTGATTCGGCTCGGTGGCAATCTGATCCTGACGCGGCTCTTGTTTCCCGAGGCCTTTGGGGTGATGGCCCTGGTCAACGTGTTCCTGACGGGGTTGGCCATGTTCAGCGATCTTGGTCTTTCCCCGAG
>Ga0116185_1001701_pt1 | contig 21545 bp, 17 predicted proteins | sample AD_JPNNA7_MetaG_FD_89754 | JGI IMG/M metagenome (GOLD analysis project Ga0116185, IMG submission 89754) | Active sludge microbial communities of municipal wastewater-treating anaerobic digesters from Japan - AD_JPNNA7_MetaG | ecosystem: Engineered > Bioreactor > Anaerobic > Digestate | place...
CTTATCCGCAACTCCTGGGGGACAGGCTGGGGAGACCACGGCTACGGCTGGCTGCCTTATGAGTATGTGCTGCGTGGCCTGGCCGAGGACTTCTGGAGCATCTTGAAGAAGGAGTGGGTAGACACCAGTGCCTTTGCGGAGTGACCAGATTTACAGCCAGCTTTATTTAAAATAATTTACTGCTTTATGTGGTCGGTTGTAAATTTATAACAGCCCTATAAGTAGGAGGCGCTAATTAATAGCACTCAGGAAAAAGTAGAGGAATGCAAGCAGATGTTTTTTAAGGTATTGTGCTATCGCAAAATCTGGCTTGACTTTATATGCGATCTGCGTAATTTATCTTATATAGGAAAGAAGGCTCAGATATATGGAGAAAAAAATTGCCTGAAGTTAAAAGTCATTTTATGTTCAAAGGGCATGATATTTTTTTAATTCCAAGTAAGCAGAATACATTTCTTCTTTATGCGCCGACGTTAAAGAAGTTAATGCGTATTACATCTAGCCTTGCTATCTTAATAAGTAACACCGAGCTAAAAGGAAGCATGACAGATAAGAGCATTCTTTCGCTTGTAACGTTATTAGATGAATCCATAAAAAGTGCATTAAAGCCTTTTCCCATAAGCAAAGGCAAATCTAAATTTTTTCATCTTGCCTTAGGATTAACCAAGGACTGTACATTAAGATGTTTATATTGCCATGCCGAGGCGGGCAAGAGGGAGGACATGCCAGAAGATATCCTAGATAGTGCCATTCATTATGCTTTTGAAACCTCAATGGAGCGCAAGCTAAATGGCATAAATGTTTCATTTAGCGTTGGAGGTGAACCTACAACAAACTGGAAATTGTTCGTGATCTGTATTGAAATGATAAGAAAATTAGAGACAGAATATAATATCCCGGTATTCATTGCGATGACGACAAATGGTTATTATGGGGAGAGGAAAAGGAAATTTATCGCAGAGCATTTTGATAGTATTTTGCTTTCTCTTGACGGTGGGCCCGAAATACAAAATCTGCAAAGGCCAACAAAAAGTGGGGGCGAGAGTTATAGCATAGTCCGAGATTCAGCAACATTTTTTATAAAGCATATCAAATCTTTTGCGATACGCTCGACTGTGTCTAATCAGAATGTCAAAAAGATGCCGGATATCGTTGAATTCTTTTATAAAGAATTTGGGAACCAATATCATATAATTTTCGAGCCCTTGGTGCCATTAGGTAGGGCAAATGCCAATTTATCATTAATTAGAGAGCCATCTCAAGAAGACTTTGTAAAGTATTATATTCAATCAAAACAAAAGGGTAAAGCTCTGGGAATAGAGATTCGAACCTCTGCAGCCAATCATAAAAGGCTTGTTACGAGTTTTTGTGGAGCTATGTCTATCCCCTCTTTTACAGTAACAACAAATGGCTTCATCACCACATGCGAAAGAGATAGTACTGGCGAGAATTATTGGTATGGTAAATTCTCCCAAAAAGAAAATGGGTTCCTCTTTAATGAGGATAGAGTTAAGGAGAACCAAAGACTTGTAATCATGCCCAATAAATGTAAGCATTGTTATTGCAAATGGCATTGCGCTGGAGACTGTCCGGATGTGCGATTGATAAATTACGATCGATGTTATGTAAATAAGAGCTTAATTAAATATGAGCTTGAGTCTATACTAGAAGATTGAATTAATAAAATAAGAGGAGGTGAAAAGGATGGAAAACGTTCAACAAAAAGATGAGCCTGCTTTGGCAAAAGACGAGTGTCAGGAAGAAACAAATGGGATTATAGCAATTGCGACTCTTACCTTTGAGGAAAACTTATTGTCAGATGGTGTGGATTGCCCCAGATACGGCTGTACTTGTATAAATTATGAAAAGTGTTGCGGTTGTTTACTTCAATAAACATCTATCCTACGTTGTATTGAGGAATAGGCTGCCCTAATAGCTAATAGGGCAAGAGGATATATTAATTATTATGACAAATGCTTTTGAGTATTATAGTTTTTGGAGTGGTTGAAGAAGCATCAGAAAAAAGGTAATGGATTGGTTGCTCGGTTTGGAGGAAAAGAGATAGATGCCGTGGTATATTTTTAAAGAACAAATATAGCCATATATGTGTCTCACGTATTGAAGGGAAGCCCCCGAGAGCCTCAGATTTTATTAGGTGGGCGCAATCGGGCTGCTAAGGAGAACAAAAAGAAGAACATGTGAGTCCGGACGGAGAAACTGAAAAGTATACATGGGCTTGAGAGGTGAACTTTGCATCTACAAGGATGGTTAAGAATTTAAGAAAGTTAGACCCATCGCATTTTGGAGGGACGAGCACTAATTAATAATTTTTTTAAAAGGTGCTAACGATATGGCCAGATTTGGCGGTATTGAAGGCAGAAGAACGGAAAGAATCTCGGGGACTGGAATGCACCTTCTTGTTTAATAATAGGTTATTGCTAAAAAGCCACAGGAATCCGATAGTAGGATTATACGAATATAAATGATTGATAATCTTATAAACTTCGCTCTTATCGGTGTTGCTGGCTATGTTGCACCACGGCATCTAAAGGCTATCAAGGATACGAACAACCGCCTCGTTGCAGCTCTCGATAAGTCTGATTCAGTTGGCATCCTTGATTCATTTTTCCCGAATGCTGGCTTCTTTACCGAATTTGAGCGTTTTGAACGCTATCTGGAAATGCTGAGACGCAAAGAGCCCGAGAATGTAGTGCGAGAAGCAGAAAAAGCGAGATACACTCTAGCCTCGCTGATTATATTTTAAGCTTAACATAATCATGTTTGATTTTGGTAACATCTTAGATATTACCCGTTAGAAGAGTATGGATTTTTACATTAAGCAGTAACGCAACGGAGGTCAATTATGAAGCAGGTAGTGCTTAGAAGAGGCAGATTATTGGTAGAAGACGTTCCTGCGCCTCTCATTGATGAGCAGAATATTCTAGTCGAAGTTGCCTATTCCCTCATTAGCACCGGGACTGAGATTACTGGAATCAAGAGCTCCGGACAATCTTTGGTCCGCAAGGCAATCCAGCAACCTGAAAATGTGAAAAAGATCCTGGGCATCCTTAGGGAGAGAGGGATAAAGAATACCCTGGCTCTGGTGGAAAGCAAGCTGGAGGGAGCCTCTCCGCTCGGCTACTCCTGTTCGGGCATCGTGATCCAAGTCGGAAGGGGGATCGAGAGAATAAAGCCAGGTGATCGAGTAGCATGCGCCGGAGCCGGGAAAGCCAACCAGGCTGAGATTGTTTTGGTGCCCAAGAATCTGGTGGTCAAAATCCCTGATGGCTGCAGCCTGCCGGATGCTGCTTCGGTTACCCTGGGGTCGATCGCCATACAAGGAGTGCGGAGAGCCAGCCCTAGCCTCGGTGAGAACGTAGCGATCATTGGATTGGGTCTATTGGGGCAACTCACGGTTCAGCTCCTAAAAATCGCAGGATGCAGGACGATCGGCTTCGACCTCCAAAAAAGCCGAGTGGAGTTAGCAAAGGAGCTCGGGTTGGATCATGGCTTCGTGAGTTCGGAAGTCGACGTTGGAAAAGAGGTGTTCAGCTTAACCGAGGGGCATGGGGTTGATATCACTATCATCACGGCCTCTGCCCCCAGCAATGACACCCTCGTCCAACAGGCCATGGAAATCACCCGCAAGAAGGGCAAAGTTGTCGTCGTAGGAGATGTCGGGCTTGGGCTCAACCGTTCGCCTTTCTACGAAAAAGAACTGGACCTTTTGATCTCTACCTCCTATGGCCCCGGGCGCTACGATGAACGTTATGAAGAGAAGGGGCTGGATTACCCTTATGCCTATGTCCGCTGGACAGAACAGCGGAACATGGAAGAATATCTCAAGCTCATTTCTGAAGGCAAGCTAAACTTCAATCGTTTGGTGAGTAAGATTTATCCTATTGAAGAAGCTCCTCGGGCTTATCAGGCCCTGCAGGAAGAAGACCGTCCTCTAGCTGTGTTGCTAGATTATCACCTTAACGGAGCAGATACCCGGCAAAAAATGCAGACAAAGGTTCCGGTGTCTGCGGTCTATAAAAAGAAAACGGGTTTGATCAACGTAGCCGTAATCGGCGCGGGGAGTTTCGCTAAATCTGTCCATCTTCCTAACCTTCAAAGGCTTTCTAATCTATATTCCATTCTGGCCATAGTCAGCGCTACCGGAGCCAATGCCAAGGCGATAGCCAAGCAAGTCGGGGCCGGCTATTGCACTACGGAGTATCAGGATGTCCTAGCCGATGATGATGTAAATATGGTGATGATCTGCACCCGCCATAACCTGTACGCTGATTGTTCACTTAAGGCCTTAAAGGCCGGCAAAAATGTATTTGTAGAAAAACCTCTTTGTCTTAGCCAGGAATAACTCGATCAAATCACCGATTTTTATAACTCAAAACTCAAGGCTCAGGACTCAAGGCTGCCTTTGATGATGGTCGGTTTCAATCGGCGTTTCTCTCCAGCCGCCATGACGGTAAAAGAGATAATCCAAAATAGACAAAACCCAATTGTTGTGAACTACCGCGTAAATGCTGGTTATATTCCGCTCGATAACTGGGTCCATGGAGAAGAGGGCGGGGGGAGAATCATCGGCGAGGCTTGTCACATGTTCGACCTTTTCAATTTCTTTGCTGAATCCGAGGTTGAAAGCATCGATGTGAGTGCCATATCCCCTAAGACCGAACAGGTCTCGCCGCGGGGTAACTTCGTTGCCACCTTGAAGTACACCGATGGCTCTGTATGCACCCTCATTTACACCGCCTTAGGTGCTTCATAACTGCCAAAGGAGTACATAAAGATATATTGTGATGGCAAGACTCTGATCACTGATGACTTCAAGGAACTTAAGATATACGGAACGAGACAGAAAGGGTGGAGGGGCTCGCAAGATAAGGGCCACCTAAGGGAGCTAGAGGAATTCGGCAGACACCTTCGAGAAAGCGGCCCTTGGCTGATAACGCTCGACGAACTTGCAAGTTCAACAAAAATAAGCTTTAGAGTAGATGAAGGAGTGCAGGCACAGTGACGCAAGGATTAATCAAGCAACTTCCCTCTCCAGTTAAGCAGGGTCTAAAATATATTTATGGGGCTCTTCCGTCCCAGATTAGATATGGCAAAGTCTTTTGGGAAACCTATAACTTTCTCCAGGAATCCCAGTGGTGGAGCCGGGAGAAGTTGGAAGAATATCAGATGCAACAATTGAGCAAACTTTTGCATCATGCCTACGAGTATGTGCCCTATTACCGGAGGGTCTTTTATGAAAGGGGACTGGAACCCAAAGATATTCAGGACTTTGATGATTTGAGGAAGTTGCCATATTTAGACAAGGACGCCTTCAAGTTGCATGCTCCAGACATAGTAGCTAAAAATGTCGACCTTAAGAAATTACCGATGAGCCATACAAGCGGAACTACTGGTAAGCCACTTCAGTTTTACCAAGATCATCTTGAATCGCAGAAGGAATGGGCTTTTGTTTGCCACCAATGGGCGCGAGTAGGATATAAACCAGGATGTCCTCGGATTGAGTTACGGGGCCCAATTAATAGGCATAACCCAATCTATTACGACCCTATTTCCAAAGTAATGCGGTTTTCGCCGCACATTAGTGACAAGGAATTCACGCTTTATTATTTGAAGAGGATGAAATTGTTTGGAGCAGAATTCATTCACGGCTATCCTGGAGCAATTGCCTCTTTTGCTTATGCAATCAAGACATATAAGCTGACTGTGCCATTTAAGCTCAAAGCAATTCTCTTTGCATCAGAAACTGTTTACAACTGGGAGCGGGAGGTAGTCCAGGAGGTGTTTAGTTGCCGGACTTTTGATTTCTATGGACAAGCAGAACATGTTGTTATGGCGAGTGAATGTGAAAAAAGCACACAATATCATTGCATTCCTCAATACGGAATCACCGAAATTGATCCTGATACGCATGAAATAATCGGTACAGGCTTCCTTAACCATGCCAATCCATTCATCCGCTATCGGACGACAGATATAGGCTCGATGCCTCTCTCCTCCAGGTGTGAACAATGTGCGAGGAATTATTACCCTGTGTTTGCCAAAGTGGAAGGAAGGCTTGAAGACTTTATCGTGACCCCACAAGGCACACTGATCGCCCCAGCCATTATCACGCATCCTTTTAAAGATCTGAAAGCTATCAAGGATACTCAAGTCGTGCAAGAATCCTTAGATAGCGTTATCATTCGAGCTGTTCCTTGGGACAAAGACGATCTCCAGTTGTTCGAAGCCGAGATAAGCAAGCTTTGCCAAGATTTACAGGAGATTTTAGGAGTCGGCATGCAAGTTAAAGGCAATATGATTGAAGAGATCGAGCGGCCAAAATCTGGAAAGTTCAAGTGGATACAGTCAGCGATATCCAAAGATTCGATTGAGAAGGGCATATGGGAGGCCTAGATGATCTATAACATTTCTTCCATCCGCTTTGTTGACCGCATCCCCCGCACCAAGAGCGGAAAATACAGCTTTTTGACCCAAAAATTGCTGATGCCGATTGAGTATGGAGATTGAAATGAAGAACCCAACAGAGCTCATAGATGATCTGAACGTAGCAATATATCACGATCCTATGCTGAAATATCCAACTGAAGCACCATATAGCCCACATGTTAACTATCCTGAGTATCCCTTCCATAGCTTGAGTCAAAAGGAGAATAGCGTTTATGACGCGGTAAGAACTACCCTATTTTTGTTAGGTCTCGGCGAAGGTAACTTTGGAAGCCCCTCCTGGAATCCTTTAAACTGCGTGGTCAAGCCGGGAGATACGGTGATTATTAAACCCAACTTTGTCCTCGATCGCCATGATTCGGGAGGGGACTTGTTTAGTATTATTACACATCCTTCTGTAATCAGAGCAATGGTTGATTATGTTTTTATTGCCCTGAAGGGCAAAGGAAGGATCATCATTGCGGATGCGCCTCAAATGGATTGCGATTTTGCTAACTTGTTGGCAAAGACAAGCCTATATGCCATCAAAGAACTATACAAAAATGAAGCAGGCTTCGATGTAGAAATCTATGATCTAAGAGATTTTTGGCTTGATAGGAGTGACAGCCCAAAAGCTGCCTATTCAAAAAACAGATGCAAGCTGCCGGGTGATCCGCTAGGTAGTGTGCTTATAAATCTAGGCAACGAAAGTTTGTTTTATGGAACAGAAAATTATGAAAGGTTCTATGGTGCTGATTACAATAGAAGGGAAACGATAAAGCATCATCATGGAGATGTCCAAGAATATTTGGTTTCTAAAACTGTCTTGTCCGCGGATGTCGTTATATCTGTACCAAAATTAAAAGTCCATAAGAAGGTGGGCATAACATTAAACATTAAAGGACTCGTGGGGATAACTGTCAACAAGAACTATCTAGTTCACTATAAGCTGGGCACCCCTTCAGAAGGTGGGGATCAGTTCCCTGATGATGTTCTTGAGGCAAGGGAAAGAGCAACAGTTAAGCTGCAAAGGTGGGCATATGATAAGTTGTTGTCTAAAAAGAATCCAATGACGGACACTTTATACGATATGGCCGTGAAAGCCAGCAAGCCCTTACTCAAGCCATTAGGGTTTGGATTAAAAAAAGAGAAATCTATTCTTGACGATGGGAGCTGGTATGGGAATGATTCGGCTTGGAGGATGGCGGTAGATCTATTGCGGATCTTAATTTACGTAGATAGAGAAGGTCATTTACATGAAACCCCAATGCGGAGGATGTTCTCGATCGTTGACGGCGTCATTGGGGGAGAAAGGAACGGTCCTTTGACCCCCGATAGCAAGAGATGCGGTGTGATCGTAGCGGGATTCAACCCTTGTGCTGTTGACGCAGTCTGTGCAAGATTAATGGGATTCGATTATAATAAAATTAAAATGCTAGGCTATATCATGAGCCAAGAAAACATATTTAGGACGGATGCCGACAGAATAAGAATATTTAGCAATAGTAATTTTAAAAATCTTTTTTATGAAAAAAATAGGAACAGATATTTTGATTTTGTTCCTCCTTCAGGTTGGGAAGGATTTGTTGAGGTGACATGATACCGTTTAAAGAGCGTCATTTTAGAGTTTTGCACATTGGGTGTATTCCTCCAGAGATTGGCGGGCCATCCCCTGGAGGAGTTGCAACACATGTATGGGAATTAGCAAAGGAATCTCAAAAAAGAGGTTACGCTGTTTACATTGTTGGAAACGGTAAAAACTCGGTTGAGAAAGACGGAATAAAAATCTTTAGTCTCCAACGGAATAAGCTAATCAAGGGAATCCAAGCATGTACAAATTTGCCAATGCTAAATAACCACAATGTTCATTTTTTTGATTTTCTAGATTATAAGACAAATTTATCTGCCTTGTTTTGGGCTGGTTATCTCCGTAATATCCTCAAAGGCGTAAAGCCAGATGTTATTCATATTCATGACTTATTCCACAAAAGTGTTTTGGGCTTAGAATTTATCGGAAACAGGATACCGTTAGTAATTACTGGCCATGGTTTTTGGCAGGGGCTTAAAGATGATGCGAGTATAGCAATGGCGAAATTTGCATTGGATTATGCAGATCATGTCATTTGTGTTTCACAATTTGAAAAAGAACAATTCAAACATTATTTCCCCAGTCATGAGAAGAAATTAAGGGTTATCCATAACCCTATAAGTCCGGATAAGATACCCTTTTTAGAATCTGAAGAGATCCGGAGTAACCTAGGGCTAGCGTATAAAAAGGTTATATTCTTTTCCGGGGTTAGTGAGCCGGTGAAAAGAAAAGGGCTTGATATCTTACTGAAAGCAATTGCCAATGATGGATATCTAAGGCAAAATATTAAACTCGTTGTAATAACGAATCGAGAAACTCTAGATTATGCCCAGAAGTTCGCCAAACAAGAAAGGATTGATGCCCTTATTTTAGTTTCTCAACCATGGGATAGAATTGTTCAATTTTACAACGCGGCCGACGTATTTGTAATGCCAAGTAGAAGTGAAGGCTTTAGTATGGTTTATGAAGAGTCTTTATTGGCGGGGACTCCGATTGTCGGATTTTATAGAAACCTAAATGAACTGGAGGACTTATTGGGTGTTTATATTGGCGAAAAATTTAATTCAGAAAGCGAGGATGAGGGAGATCTTGCCAGAAAGATTAGAACTGTTTTAGAAACGGATTTTGATAGACAGCTCTTGCGAAAAACGGTGATCGAAAATTTATCTTGGAGTGCAAAATTTGCTCAGTTTGACGATATATATCGGGAAGCAATGTTAAAGACTGAGGTCCTCCATGATTAGAGAGCTGATTAGGGATAAAGCTAAATATCTTGCCTGATAGGTGGTGCGTGCTATTATATGCATTTTTGCCATTCCCATTATCGGATTCTACTAAACTTGTAAAACAGACGAACAATTTTTAGTGTAGTATTTTTTAGATAACTGATCTTATGTGGAGGGGTATCACCATACGCTGTTCCTATAAAGATTAGTGAATCTGATCATCAGTAGGTGAAGGGTTCGCTGAGAGGATAATGTGCCACAAATGGGTTGCGCAGCATGGCTGAATTTTATTAGCAATTCTAAAAGATCAACAGGAGATGGATATTTAGGCGAGTAGGTGCAACGATGTGAGAACAGTTGCTTTGAAGAGAAAGCGCTTCTCTCGAGACGGCTCTGGCCGCATTTAGAAAGTGATGATAGGTCCGGGACAAAAACCATAAATATCGGCAGATAAGATGAAATATAATATTCCATAATGCGATGCAAAGCCAGCCTCTTAGGACCATATATTGGTGTTGTCCTTTTATGGCCAAAAATGGTAGCATAAGTGAGATAGCAATTAATCGGATTTGGTATAAGTCATGGTCTTCAGCTAGACTGGAGAAAGACATGCAAACTATGGGGAGCACCTCAGTATATCCCGCAGTTTGTGTCCGAGACATTGGAGATTATGAATATCTCAATAAGATGAGACAAAGAATAATATAAAAAGGATTGAAGAAAACTTTTTTCCAAACAAGGCGCCAATAGTTGTATCCTTTCCTTATGAAGAGTGATATATCTGAGAGGCAATAAATATCAATGGTGACGCTGTTTTCGCTTAGGGAAGCACTTCGTTTTTGGGGTGCCTCAATAACTGGTAACGTGGCCCTCATACCCGATAGGACAATCTTGTTTAAGACTCCTGATATTCATGATTTCACAATAAAGACTAAAGACGTGCTAGATAATTTAGGGGAGCCGAGAAGAAGTCTTGAGATAAAAACATTAGAAGATAACACCGAGGAAATTATAATGGTTCACGAAAGGCTTTTCGGAGGTGCTATATTTAAATGAAAAATATTGACCCAAGAACTCAGTGGAAGTGGAAATTACCAAATGCGGAGTTGGTAAATGACCATGAGTTTTACTGTAATTTGGCGCAAGGAAAGAAGGTCCTACATATTGGATGCACTGATCATAAGGAGCTTATAGATATAAAGATTAGCCAGCATAGTTTTCTTCATATCAATTTGATGAAATATGCAAAAGTACTGCATGGCATTGATATAAACCAAGAAGCCATAGAGTATCTGCGAATTAAATACGATATAACCAACATTTGTTACTGTGATATCACACAAAACTCCTTCCCTGATATCTTACTTCCATCTTATGATATTATCCTTGTTCCCGAGGTTATAGAGCATATTTTGGATTTGGGCAGCTTTCTAATAGCGGTTAAAAGGTTTATGTCTTCCGAGAGTTTGCTAGTGATTGGGACTCCCAATGCTTGCAGACTTCATAGTTTATTTACCGTATTTAAAGGTTATGAAGAAGTTAATCCAGACCACAAATATTATTTCAGCTACTCGACATTGAAATCTTCCCTACAGGATCTCGGACTTGTTATCGATAAGTGGCACATATATATATATGGCAATCCTCGCCGCAGATTTTTTAAATATGGAGTATCATCCATCGTGGCTCTACTTAAAGGTCTAGCAATAGAGGTTAATCCTTGGTATGGCGATGGAATAATAGTTGAAGCCAGGCTTAGTTCATCATGATTAAAAAGCCCTTCAAGGATATTGCCAATTATTTTTCCTGATAAATTATACCTGTTCTTGCAAGAATAATTGCCATTCCTCTCGCTACTCGCCTGTTCCCTTCTTAGGACGATGGAAGTTATGTCTTGGTTGGGTCTCCTATGTCTGTTTTATCTATTATTGCTGCCGTATCGCTCAACACTTCTATTATCTGGTTTTTCACCCACTTATAAGTTGCCTAACCAAATTGGTTAATTACTCGTTACCGCTACCAAATTTACTATTATTTTGGTGATAGCTATCTGGCTTGTGTCTGTGCGAATTCTCTTTTTTGTTCATGGTTATATCACAGCAGATCTTTATTTTCTGATGTCCCCAGGTATTCTAGTATTAATTGTCACTCTGTGCCTACGACATTTTCCATATGCGGATTTTGCCTGGCGTCCTCGGTGCAAAGGGTTAAGTGGCATGATATTTCTTAAAAGGCATAGTGTATTGGACATCGGTCTCATTGTTACATCCGTGATGATTTTCGAAAGAAAGGACGAAAGACTGCTCTGGGATGTTTTCTTGAGCATGCTCATAGCTTTATCGTCACCTCGGAAGGCAGTTATGACGAAGCCATTATTCAAAGATGGAAAAATAGGTTCTTAAATTGCTTCATAAATGGCTTCTATGGATTCGCTATAATAGCGGTCAAAATCGCTCCGTGGGTAATGAGCTTTTCAGACCGATACATACTAGGGTTTTTTTGATCTAGCGATGAGATGGTAATATTCTATGCTATCTATGATATCTCAGAGCGGAGTACATTTCTAATAAGTTCCCTATTTTTATTAGCTGACAATCCAATCTCGTTTAGTAATTAGGAAGGTCGAGGGTGCGAGGCGCCGCAGAAGTTTTCGAGGCGATTTGCTCGATATTATCTTCTCATCCTGCTTCCGGCATCAGCGGGATTAAGCATGTTAGCAAAATCAACCATTGATGTTTTTCCTACCCCAGCACATTATTTAGCATTTAGGATTATTCTATTGGTCACTTTTTGTGTTTTTTGTATGGAAGCAATAATGCCTTCTCCACAGGTCTAACTTGCTAGAGAAGAACCGATTTTTTGATACCTTCTTTTTTGGGCCGTGCATCATTAAATCTTGGCATGGATTTTCTACTAATCTCTATGTATGGTTATATGGGAGCGGCAGCAACTATTGTTGCTTCCTCCACCTTCTCAACTTTACTTACGATAGTTTTCTCGAAGAGATACTTTGTCTTGGAAATCACCTTCAAGTCTTTGAGAAAAGCAGCCTGTACCTCAGCGATCATGGGAGCGGCAGTTTATCCGGTGAGGAATAGATTGGCTTCATCATCGCTGATAAACTTGCTTGCTGGTATTCCGCTTGGCATAGCCGTATATTCTGTAATCCTGTTCCTGCGGGGGTGGAATCCAACCAAAAGATAATCAGACTGTGTAGAAGATCCTAGGACCATATCCGCCAGAAAAACTGACACCAAGCAATTAGAAATAGCCAAGATAAACTACGGGGATTAAAATGAAGAATATAAGACTTTACTTCGAGAGGGCCCGTGAGCTTCCGCTCAAGGTAGCGATGGAGAAGGCGTTGACGAAACCCTTTACAATCGTCACCCAAAAGATAGAGAAAGTCAGGGCAAGGCTCTCTCTAAATCATATATCAGATGATCAGTTTCTCAAGAGCCTTGAAGGGTTTACGAGCTTTCAGGGAGCTATAGATCACATTAAGCGTGAACGGCCAAAGTTCTTCATTGACCCATCGTTGAAAGGAGAGCTTCTCTCTCTTATCCAGAGGGAGTTTTCTCAACATGAGGATCAGATCATTGCCGAGGCCGATAGGGTCTGCTCTCATATCTTTGATCTTTTGGGATCCGGTGATATAGACCTAGATAAGTTCATGGAAGAGCACGGTGGCAGAGAGGTTTGCGGGTACCTTCCCTGGCACTTCGACTTTAAGACAGGCTACAGATGGAATCCTAAGAAATTTTATAAAGAAATTGAAATACCTTATGGCAAAGCCGACATAAAGGTTCCATGGGAGCTTTCGCGGTTTGAGCAAGCCGCCGTTCTCGGCCAGGCCTACTGGCTTAGAGGTGACGAGAAGTATGCCAGGGAGTTCGTCCGTCAGGTGGAGGACTGGATCGATCGCAACCCGCCTAAGTTTGGGGTGAACTGGGCTTGCACCATGGATGTAGCTATTCGGGTGTGTAACTGGATCTTGGGGTTTTATTACTTCAAGGATGCCATGGCGTTCACGGATCATTTCTTGGTCAAGTTTCTCAAAAGCCTCTTGACCCATGGGTGTCACATCATGGCCAACCTGGAGAACAAGGGTATCACGACCAACCATTACCTAGCAGACCTGGTGGGCTTGATCTATCTGGGGATTACATTCCCCGAATTCAAAGAGAGTAGGCGGTGGCGGGAGTTCGGCATTCAAGAACTGATCAAAGAAATGGAGAAGCAGGTGTACAGTGACGGCATGGACTTCGAGGCCTCGACATGTTACCATCGCCTGGCCTTGGAGCTATTTTTCTACCCGACACTTCTGTGCCATCTAAATGAGATTGACTTGCCGCGGGCGTTTTTGGATAAATTAGAAAAGATGTTCGACTTCGTGCTCTACGTGCTTAAGCCCAATGGGAGGATGCCCCAGATCGGGGACAACGACAACGGCCGACTCCATGTCCTTGGGAAGCGAGACATCCTGGACATGACTTACCTCTTGACATATGCTACCGTATACCGCGATGACCCAAGCTACAAGATCGAGGAATTCGGCTTCGCGCGAGAGGCTCTTTGGCTCTTCGGCCCCGAGGGCTATAAGAGGTGGAACGAGATGTCTGGGCGGAGCGTAGAGGAGTTGCAAAGCCAAGCATTCCCCGATGGGGGTATCTACGTAATGCGGCACAAGAAAGACTACATGGTCATCTCCTGCGGACCCAACGGACAGGGGGGTATTGGCGGCCACGCCCACAACGACAAGCTCAGCTTTGAGCTGTGTGTGGACGGCGAGGACTTCATTGTCGACCCAGGTACCTACCTTTACACAGCAGATCCTGAATGGCGCAATAAGTTTAGGTCAACCGCTTTTCACAACACGATGACTATTACCGGGGCGGAACAGAATAAGCTTTCAAATTCACTATTTAGACTCAAAGGATCGAACATCACTTATTCTACAATGTGGTCGTGTAAAACAATAAAAGATATCTTTAAAGGACAGCACTGTGGCTTTATGGTTAACGGCAGAAAAGTTCCATTTATCCATGAACGCACTATTGTATACCACAAGAATGAGCGCCGTTGGATTATTTATGATACCTTGAGAAATTCTAAGGGATTCCCCTTAGTGCCACAGATTGCCCTTCACATTGCACTATATTCCAAGGTTTTCTGCCAACGTGATATTATTGTTCTTAAGAGAAACAAGCAGCAAATAAATATACGTAATTATCAAAACATTCCATTAAAAGTGGTTGACTCGTGGTATTCAAGCGGGTACGGTGAAAAACAACAAGTCAAGATGATTAAGTGCTGTGATTTTGAAACCTTAGCTCTCGAGATAGTGGCCCGGGAAATAGACCTATGAAGGTAATCTACCTCGTCTATGATGGATTGACGAATCCTGTTTTTGACTCGCAAGTACTCACAATGCTGGAGTTTTTGAAGAGTCAAGGGAGAGGACCCAATCTATTAGTCTCGTTTGAGCCCTTTATTAAGAATGACTTTCTGCAAAAGATGAATGAGGTAATAAAACGTTTAGAGACAGATGTAGTTATTATTAAGAGGTTACCCTTTATAAACAGACTTTCCTTAAGAACGCTAGCGCAGAGTTTAGTTAAAATTGTAGTTGAACATATGGTAGCCCCTGAACCCTTAATATTGCATTGTCGAGGACAAATAGCAGCCTATATTGCTATTCAGACGAAATTGTTGCTTCCTCACGTTAATATAAAAGTATTAGCTGATATTCGGGGCGTCCCTGAGGAATTATTGATGCGCTCAAATTTATGGAGAGGACTTGGGGATCAATTAAGATATAGAGAGATGAAGAAGGTTGAGAGAGAGGTATATACATCAGCAGACAGACTCTGCTGCGTATCAAATTCTTTTAAATATTATATTTGCAAGAACTTTGGTTGTCCCGCCGATCGGATACTAGTTGTATATTGCTCGGTTAATACCAATCGTTTCCGATTTGATTCAACAGTTCGAGCTAGAATACGCGATGAGCTCAGGTTAGAGGATAATCTGGTCTTCGCTTATTCGGGCTCGCTATCACCTTGGCAAGTCCCAGATAAAATTTTTGAATTCTTTATTATGGCACAAAAAGCTTGCCCAAATAGTTGTCTTTTAATTTTAACTAAGGATGTCATAGCTGCCCGGAAATTATTACAAAAATATGATAAATATATGGCAAATGTTATGTGCTTATCTATGGATTACTCGAGGGTGCCTGACTATCTTATGGCTGCAGATGTTGGGCTTCTTCTTAGAGAGGATACGCTTGTTAATAAAGTGGCGTTCCCAACTAAGTATGCAGAATACCTCTCATGCGGATTGTTCGTAGTGACAACACAAGGAGTAATGGATATCGCCTCATATACCATGACACAGCCAGTCACGGGGTATGTCCTTCAGCATTTTGCTGAACTGGATAGCGGCGAATTGCGCAACCTTATTATGCAATTGTACGAGAAAGACTTTCTGACCGATATGAGTCGTCAGGAACGTCATACTATAGCAGCCAACATGTTTGGCATAGAGAGGAACTTCAGTAAGTACATAGAGATTTATGATGCTCTTGCGAACAGCTGAACCTTTTCTACCTAAAATTCGACTCTCAAGATGGTTAGCCATGCTAGCCGTCCTGATCATAGGAGGGAGTATCTCGCTCGAAATTATAGCTTCGTTGCGAGGCTATGGAGTTGTCCTTACTCTCCTTCTTGTGCTTGCACTTTTTGTGGCTTTTCACTTATTTACCAAAATTGCATTTCAACAGAGTTTTGACCTATTTGAACCTGTTCATTGGGTGTTTCTCTTTGGGCTTATAGGATATGTTGCAACTCCATTATATATGATGTCGACTGGTCAAGTTTCTTACCTGATCAAGGACTATAGCTTAGAAGTACAGACACAACTCATGATACACGTATTGGTTTACATTATCGTTGGATTTATCTGCTTCTATGTGGGCTACAATACCCTGATAGCTCGAAGGATTGGGGCAAGCCTTCCATTGTTTGGTACCACATGGAGTAGTCGCAGAACTAGGCATGTTGTAATCCTATTCACCCTTATTGGGGCTATTAGCTTTGCTGCGTATGCACACTACGGAGGTGGTATCCTCTTCTTATATAGGAACCCCACCTTGAGGTGGTATATTTTTCAAGATATACCTGCTGGCGGATACCTTGAATGGGGTATCCAGTTTTTCCCCTTGGCAATTTACATTTGGTTTATATACTACCTAAAGGTAAAGCGAAACAGAGTGTTCTGGCTGTACACTTTGGTGGTATCGGCGTTAATGTTGATGCTTGGGGGGAGAGGGCGGATCTTAGGGATATGGGTAACGCTTTTAGTTTTATATCATTACTTAGGCAAGAGACTTTCTATAAGGCGGTTAGTTGGCTTTGTAATCTTAGTCTTTGTTTTTCTCCTGTTCTTTTCGATGTGGATGGAAGGAGATAGTGAGGAACGGTTTGCACACTTCACATATTTGTTTAGCGGTGAATATTTCGGTGGTTTGGCTCCATTTATGCATATTGTGAAGCATGTACCAAGTGATATAGGTCCCTACTTCGGTCAGACATTTCTCAGTCTGTTTGCTTTTCCTATACCAAGGGTTGTATGGCCAGAGAAGCCAACAACAGCTGGGAGGATAATTCTGTTGCCTTATTACCCAGAGCAGGGGGGCGGTGTTGGAACTCCTCTTGTTGCTGAACTGTACTTGAACTTTCTCATTCCTGGCATTATAGTTGGCATGTTGTTATTTGGGGTCATCGTACGAACGCTATACACTTATCTCAAGAAGAATATGCGTAGCCGGGCAACCGTGTTGCTCTATAGTGCAGTCTTTCTGCCTTGGATTATTGGGTTAACCAGTGCCGACTTCGTAACCACTACGGTACCTATGCTGGAAACTTTGATAGTCCTTTGCTTGGCATTGAGTTACATAACAAGGGCAAGGGTCAGAAAAACAGTGAAGCGTTATCATATGAACAAAAGCCTGCCGGGAATTCAGCATTGAACGTTCGGCAAAGGTGTTCCTGGACGCGATTCGGGCTGTGATGAAGGGGGATGAATAAAAGCGCCCCATGTGGCAGCTAGTCTTTCGCTTGAGTGCTGAGGGCCCATTCCCGCCGTCAAAGGCTTAACCAAAAGCCTGACAGGGAAGGGCGCCGAGGTGGCGATTCTTGCACCGGTTAACCAGACAGAGTTGTGTATGGAGGTAAGTCTCCAGGGTGTAGAAGCTCGATTATTTGAGCAAGACTGGCTCTTCAAGATCTGGACGAGGTGTGTCTTTGAACCGGGACCAGTAGGAATGCTAAAATTTGGGCCGAAGACGAAAGGAAGGTCTGCCAAGGGGGCAAGGCGAAAAGAGTTTTTGTAACGAGATTCGACGCTATAGATTAAATCAGGCAACAGCTATTAGAAGCCTTCGTCTGGGTGAAATGGGAAAATATAATTGGGCACAACGCAAGGGTCCTTATTAAACCTAACTTTACCTGGCCCATTTATATACCAGGGGTAACTACGTCTCTAGTTGTGCTTGAAGCTGTCATCTCAGTTTTGAGAGGCCGTACCTCTAATATCATTATAGGTGAAGTTGAAGGGGGGTTACCATGCGTTTAATGCGGAAGAGGCGTTTGAAAAACATGGGATCTATGAATTGGCAGATCGGTATGGGGCTGAAGTTGTAAATGTTTGCAGAATGAAAACGGAGACTATAAAAGGAAAAGTGGGACTAAAAACTGTGCAAGTTAAGCTGCCCTCTCTTTTACTTAATGATATAGACGTTTTCATTACTATTCCTGTGCCCAAGTGCATGCAATGAAATGATTTTAGCGGTAAATAAGATCATATATCCTAAAATAATTATATGCGATGGAACATACTTCCTCCATAAGAACGGCCCCATGGCCGGGGAAGCGGTTCAGATGAATCTGCTTATAGTAGCAAACGACCTGTGTGCTGGAGATTTTGCTTGCTGCCAGCTCATGGGCATTGACCCCTTCAAGATTAGTCACTTTAAAGCAGCCCACATGGCAGGTATGTTCCCCTTGTCAGTAGAAGATGTTGTTTTGAATAATGATCTTCGGCAGTTTAACGGAAAGAAGTTCTGTCTTGAAAGGAACTTCTTAAACCGCGTAGCCCTACTCGCTTTTAATAGCCATTTATTGACTAAACTTTTTCTATGATTCGGAAATTGGTTAATTATTGCATAAGATTTTCTATATCATCCGGCAGAATCGTGTCGTGAAGCGTTCGCTTTATTGACGATTCTGGCCACCGAGTGCTCAAGGAGGATCATAGGACATGAAAGTAGCACACATCATTGTTAGATTCGCACCTGGTATGCCTGGGTGGGGAGGCGCTGCAAAAGCCGCAACTGATTGGGCGAAGGTCTTGGCTCGCAAAGGAGTGGACATTTCAGTTTTCACAGTTGGGGATGGAAGTGAAGAACAATATGTTGTTAAGGGTCACAGATTAACCGTAAATTTCTCTCCGGAAGCTAAAGGCCGAATAATGAAATGGTGGCCGTTTTATACGCCAGCTCTTGGCAAAACATTATCTACTGAAGCATTTGAGCACGATATTGAGCATATTCATGAAATTTGGCACTATCCATGCTACGCTGCTTATCGGGCTGCAAAGAAAGCCAAGAAACCTTACATTGTAACGGTTCATGGCGCTTTGGAACCATGGTGTCTGAATTATAAAGCTCTGAAAAAAAAAATTTACGCAGCGCTTATTCAGCGACGTATCTTAAATGGAGCAGCGGCGATTCACGCTATCACTCAAGACGAGGTAAAACACATCCAGGCTTTTGGTGTGCATAGCCCGATAGTTATGATTCCAAACGGGATCGACCCCGAGGAATTCTACGAGCTTCCTCCCAGGGAGGAACTGGAAAGGCGCTATCCTGAATTGGAGGGTAAAACGGTCGTGCTATTTTTAGGGCGCATCCACCCCGTAAAAGGCCTTGATATCTTGGCGAGGGCCTTCGGCCGAATTGCCAGGGATAGAGAAGACGTGCGTTTGGTGATTGTTGGGAATGACCGAAGATGGCGGGTGAGAGGACCAAAATCATTCAGAGCAAATATAGAGGAAAGTTTTTTAAAGGGTATTACATTCTTTAGATATTTTCATATCAATCCAGGGATAATAAAGCTGGCAAAAAATTATGATATTTGGGTTATAGGTGGATATTCTACGCCGAGTGCCATTTTGTTAATATTATTGTGCCTGATATTAAATAAACCTTATGTTGTTATGTTTGATGGAATAAACCCCAAAAAATTAAAAGAAAGTGAAAATCCCCTTAAATTTCTCTTAAAGAAGTTGTTGGTGAGAAAATGCTCTGCGTTTTTTGCAAACGGTGGGGTCGGCAGGCTTTACGGCCTTAAGCTAGGCATAAGTGAGGAGAAGATATACAACCAGTATCTTTCTGTGGATTTAAAGAAATTTATGCTAGGCCTGCCAAGCAAGAAAGCCATTAGAAATAAGATAAGAGAAAATTATGGAATTCCGGCTGATGCTTTTTTAATACTTTTTATAGGCAGGTTAATAAAGAAAAAAGGGATTTTAGACTTAATTAAGGTGTTTAACGACATTTCGCCTGGGAATCCCGATTATTATCTTATGATTATTGGTGATGGAATATTGAGAAATTATGTAAAGACGCTTATTAAAGATAATAAGAATGCTAGATATGCAGGCTTTGTTGATTATGACGAGATTTGGAAATATTATTATGCTTCTGATATATTCGTATTGCCTACCTATGATGATCCATGGGGTCTGGTAATAAACGAAGCTTTGGCTTGTGGTTTGCCAGTGATAACAACGACTTCAGCGGGAGCATACTTAGATTTGATTCAAGTTGGTATGACAGGTTTTTTATATGATGCCGGGGATGTGGCCAAACTAAAAGAGCTTTTATTGCGAGTTAGAAAATGTGATAGTTGGTCATTTTATGAAAATGCAATAAAGATCATATCGCGATGGAGCCTTGATAATTCTAAAACAAGCTTCGAGAAGATGATAAAGAAAATCGCAGAGGAAAGACATATCGAGCAATAAAGAAACGTGAGTTTTAATAAACATAAATTTTCAAATGACTGCTTCCATATTTTTTAATAACGATGGTTGTTTTGCAAGTTAATTCCGCGAGTGGCGGGAGTACTGGTAAAATTGTCCATTCCACGTATGAAGAGCTTAATAAACCTGGAAACAATAGCTATGTTGTTTATGGAAGGGGCAAGAAGCTCTATGGAAATCAATATTATATAAGAATAGGGAAGGACCTTGACATCTATTGGCATGCCGCATTAACAAGGATATTTGACCTCCATGCATTTGGATCGATAAGAGCAACGTCCAGATTAAAAAAAACGATAACACAAATTTCGCCAGACATTATACATTTGCACAACTTACATGGATATTACTTGAATATAGCAGGACTGTTCAAATATTTAAAGTCATCTAAATACAAAATTATGTGGACTCTTCATGACTGTTGGGCTTTCACAGGTCATTGTGCATATTTTGATTATGTTGGTTGCAAAAAATGGCAAATAGAATGCTATCACTGCCCACAAAAAAATCGCTACCCAAAGAGCTGGCTTTTTGATAATTCATCTTATAATTTCCGAAAAAAGAAAGAACTATTTACTGGAATAAAATATTTAACTCTTGTGGTTCCATCAAATTGGTTAGCTAGTCTGGTAAAAAAATCCTTTTTAAAAGAGTATCCGGTCGAGCTTATTAGGAATGGTATAGACCTGGAAATATTTAGGCCGAGAGAGAGCACGTTTAGACAGAGATACGGATTAGATGGAAAATTCATTATTCTTGGAGTTGCAAACCTTTGGGATGAAAGGAAAGGGATTAAGTATTTTTATGAATTGGAAAAGTTTCTTAAGAATGATGAAGCGATTGTTTTAGTAGGAAAAGAAAGAGAAAGACATATTAGCCATACAGGAAAAATTATTAAAATTGGGAGAACTGAAAACCAGCAAGAATTAGCTGAAATTTATAGTGCGGCCGACGTCTTTGTAAACACGACATTAGAAGATAACTTTCCAACGACCAACCTTGAGGCGTTAGCCTGTGGAACACCTGTAATAACTTTTAGATCTGGGGGGTCGCCAGAAGCAATAAATGAAAAGACCGGCTTTGTCATTGAAAAGGGTGACATGGTGGACCTGCTAAATAAAATAAGAGATATAAAGAAAGTAGGCAAAGCCAATTATGCTCATTATTGCATAGAATTGGCCCAA
>Ga0116185_1001705_pt1 | contig 21529 bp, 13 predicted proteins | sample AD_JPNNA7_MetaG_FD_89754 | JGI IMG/M metagenome (GOLD analysis project Ga0116185, IMG submission 89754) | Active sludge microbial communities of municipal wastewater-treating anaerobic digesters from Japan - AD_JPNNA7_MetaG | ecosystem: Engineered > Bioreactor > Anaerobic > Digestate | place...
ACGACGGCGCGGGCAAGGTGTCGGCGGCTCCGTTCAACCGGCTGGCGCCCGCGAACACGAAAACGACCCTGACAGCGAAACCTGAGCCGGGAAATCGGTTTGTTCGGTGGGAGGGGGACCTGACGGGAACAGATAATCCCACCGAAATCTCCATGGACGCGAGCAAGCGCATCACGGCAGTCTTCGCGCCCGCCTCTACAAGTCCTGTCCGCCAAGAACGTTAGGGAGCGCGCGTGCGGTCCAACCGGGTAGGGCGGCAGGTCTTGATTCGAAACGGTGCATCCACTAGGACTGCTCTTCAGCTCCCTTTCCTTTGTGAAGCGTGTAGAATTGAAGGCATTCCCCGCCCAAACTGGGGTGTAGATGTTTCCCAAATGTGAATGCCGGCGGGTCGTGGGCGGCTCTGGAGACTGGAATGGCGACCGCATGCCTTATGTCATGTTGTATGTTGTGCTCAGCGCTGGAGGAAGCGCATATGGTCCCCGTGCCGCTTCACCTCATGGAACCGGGGAACGATTGCGTCCTCGCACCAAGCGAGGAATCGTCTGGCTTGCGGTTTGCAAGCGCCGCCGGCGAGGTCAGTCTGATCGCGCCGCCCGAGGACGGACAAGACCGCGCCTGCTGGTTGGACATGCTCGAACAGTACCGGCAAGCAAGCCGCCGGGGAGCGGGTCGGAATGATCTGCTGGTGTTCGCTTATCAGGGTGTCCGCGCCTGGGCGCGGCTGGGCGTCCAGGCCAGCAAGACCCTATCTCCTTCCCCTGGCGAAACCCTCGGCGTCGAGGTAAAGGCGCGCTGGCTTGCGGGAAATCCAAATCTCTGCTTCGCCTTCGATGTTCATAACACGGGAGACGATGCCAAGAGCGGCTGGAGCGGCGTGCTTTCGACAAGGGACGTTCCCCGGGACGGGCAGTGGCACACGCTCCGCGTGACGGTGCCTGTACCCGTTTTCGAGCCTGAATGCCAATGGCTGCGTCCAATCATAGGGTTCGATGCCACGCAAGATCCCGCACCCGGTCAAATGGAGATATCCCACATCGCGTTTGAGGTCCCCGATACCGAACGGAACACGGCCTTTGCGCGCCACGTCGCCAAGGCGCGAAAGCCGTTGGACTTCACGCTCTATGAACGTGCGGACCTGATGTGGCTGGCTCACACGTTCTCGTGCCATTTCACGTTCATGTATTGCCGGTCTTTCTACAACCCCGAAACAGGAACATTCACGGTGGAGCAGTTCTTGAATGATGCAGACCGCGAATTCGCCGGCTATGACGCGGTATTGCTCTGGCATGCCTATCCAAGAATCGGTCTCGACGACCGCAACCAGTTTGACTTCTACCGCGACATGCCGGGCGGACTCAAAGGGTTGCGCGACGTAGTAAAGCGCTTTCACTCCCGCGGAGTAAAGGTCTTCCTCAATTACAATCCGTGGGACAAGGCGACGCGCCGCGAAGCGGCAAGCGACGAAGCCGCGCTCGCGGAAATGGTTGCGGCGTTGGAGGCAGACGGCATTTTTCTCGATACGATGTCCGCTTCGTCGCCCGGATTGCGGGCCGAGGTCGACGCCAGACAGCCGGGGGTAGTATTCGTGCCCGAAGCGCATCCAAAGACCGAAGACCTTCCCTTGCTGGCAGGGTCGTGGGCACAGTTTCCGCCCAATCCGTTCTCTCCGGCGCTCCTCCACCACAAATGGCTTGAGCCACGCCACATGGAATTCCAGATCCGCCGCTGGAACACGCTCGTGCCTGGCACCGATCACGCCGAGGAAATCGAGAACGCCTTTTTCAACGGCAGCGGCATGATGATCTGGGAGAACGTTTTCGGCACGCACAACCCGTGGAACGCGCAGGACCGGGCAGCTTGGCGACGCGCCGTTGCGATTCTCCGGGCCTTTTCGCAATGGTTCGTCAGCAGCGACTGGGAGCCCTTCTGCCGGACTGCCACGCCCGGCCTTTTTGCTCACCGGCGGAGATGGGACGGCGTGGACATCTTTACCCTTGTGAATAAGGGTAACCCCTCAGCAAGCACGCCGCTGCTCGACCTTCCGTGGCAGGATGGATTGCGGTGCTATGACCTGTGGTCCGGCCTGCCTTGCGAGATGTCACGACAGGGTGACATCGCCGTTGTGACGGGGCCGTTAGACACGCTTGGCTGCGTCCTTGTTGTTAACGGAGACGACCCGCCGCAGTTGGCTCCGCTCCTCGAGAGGCAGCAACAGGAGGCGCAAAGGGAAAGGCCCGCGGCGAATCTGCGGGATGCAGCACGCTCGGTCGTCGAGCCCGAATGGGCACAGGAAACGCCTGGATTGACTAGAAACACGCCGCCCGAGGGCATGGTGTTGGTTCCTGGTTCGCGGTTCACGATGCGGATAGAGCATGTGCGCCGCGAGTGCGGCTGTTACCCCGATCCCGGCACGCCGCCCGAAGAATGGCTTGGGTATCTTCAGGGATGGGACTTCAGCAAGCCCATGCAGCACAGGGTGGGACCGGTGGCATTGGCTGCCTTCTTTATTGACGAGGCGGAGGTGACCAACGCCCAGTACAAAACGTTCCTGGACGCCACGGGGTACCGTCCCAAACATCCCGAGAACTTTCTCAAACACTGGCCCGATGGCAGGATGCCCCCGGAGCTGGCAGAGCACCCGGTGGTGTACGTGGACATCGATGACGCCCGGGCGTACGCGCGTTGGGCAGGAAAACGGTTGCCGACCGAGGCGGAATGGCATCTGGCGGCTCAAGGAACCGATGGACGCACGTGGCCGTGGGGCTCGGAATTCGACGAGAAGCGGGTTAATATGAGCGGCGCCACCATGCCCTCGCGCTCGTTGCCGGAGGGACGCAGCCCGTACGGGTGCTATCACATGTCGGGCAATGTTTACGAGTTGACGGAAAGCGTGCGCGACGATGCCCGCACACGCTTTCTCATCCTGCGCGGAGGAAGCTACTACGACCCGAACCACGACCCCCAAACCGCCAGCATCTGGTACATGGACGGCGGGCCACGGCCCTGCAACCACCATGCCAAGCAGATCCTGATGTGGCCCGGTCTCGACCGATGCGCTACTGTAGGGTTTCGGTGCGTCGTTGGTGCGGGCAGCCAGTGAATTGGGAAGCGCCGGTTTCCATCGTCCGAAAGCCCGTCGCGTGCGGCCGTGTTTCGGCTGTGGTATTGTTATCGAAGCCGTGACTTCGCTGTTGGATTCCGTCTATTCGTCAACGTGTGCAAAATGAAACTGGTGCCCTGGCACTGAGACCAGGCGACTTGGAGCATGATTCGTATGAGATTCCCCAGGATTGGTCTGATTATCGTGTCTATTCTGCTATCGGGACCGCTCGCCCACAGCGCAACCTACCGCGAAGTGGCGGTCCAGACCGGCGAAACGGCCGGTCCCGTCGAACAAAAAATTGCGCTTTTGCTCCGGGAGCGCCTTTCCGAGCCCAACGGACTGCCGGTGCGGCTACAGGACAGCGGCAAGCCTGAGAAAGGCACCCTCACCATCCTCCTGGGCCGGCCCGAGCATCACCAGGCACTCACCCAGGCCATGGATGCCCAACGAATACCAGCGTTGACGCCGCTCGCGCCGGGCCCGGAGGGATTTGTCCTGAAGCATGTTCCGTCGAACGATGGGGGCCTGTTGCTGGCAGCGGGCATTGACGATCGCGGGTGCCTGTACGCCGCCGGGGAAATTCTCAGGCAAGTGGTACTCGGCAATAGAACGGTTGATGTGCCCGGCCAACTCCATGTGCGTACCGCGCCTGCCTTCGAAATTCGTGGTACGCAATTCGGACAGAGCGGCACGGCGCTCACCCTGGCGAAGGTGCGCGAGTGGACCCAGGAGGAGACCCAGCGGGTCATTTTAGACTACGCCCTCGCCGGCGCCAATGTCTTCGAAACGCCACCCGGGCCCATGTACGACTTCATGAAGTCCTACGGTCTCATGACGCTTACGGATGGAGACGCCAACATGGCTCACGGGGACGTGCCTAAGGCATGGGAGGCCGCGGAATCCATCGGACGCAAGGGGTATGTGTGCCTGTCCGTTCCCGAGGCGCGCGCATACATGCTCGACCAGTGCGAGAAGCAATTCCGAACGTGCCCTGCTTTCGACCTCGTGAGGTTCAGAGGCGGAGACGGCGGCGGGTGCGAATGCGACAGATGCGATCCTTACGGAAAGATCTTTATCGAAACCGTGGCCGAGATGGCGAAAATAGTCCACAAGTACCACCCCGGCTCGCGCATATTCATCGTCAACCAGAAGTTTGACGACGCCGATGACCGGGCGATCTTCGACTACCTGCAGCAGGAACCGCGCGAGTGGTTATGGGCCTTCGGCTACGGGCCTGGGTCCGACGCAACCACCTGGCAGCCGGGACACCGCCAAACGCACCGCATGGACCTGTTCCGCTACCCCGGGTATGGCCCTTTCGCCCTATATCCCCGCGAAATATTGCGGGAACTGCCGCCCCGCCATCAACTCGTGTATTTCAACGAGATTACCCACTGGAAATACGCGCAACATGCGTATATTCAGATGTATCCCCGGGCGGATCGAAACGGCGACCTGCCGCCCCATTGGAGCCACGAGATCTACGAACGCCGTCCCGACCAGGCCCTTACGAAGGTATACGCGCGCCAGACATGGTATGCCTGGCCGCGGTTCTATCATCGTGTGTTCAGCGACCTCATGCATTACGGCGCAGGCGACGTCACGCATAGCAGCGGCCACCACGATCATTTCAATCAATGGCTCTGGCAACGCCTCCTATGGGCGCCTCGCCAGACCCCCGAGCAAGTCACGGAAGACTATTGCCGCACGTGGTTCGGCCCCGAGGCGGCCCCGCCTATGGCCGAGGCCATCTTCCTCCTGGAAGAGGTTATGGAGGAGATACCCGGCACGCCTATCGACGAGAAGACGAGCGTCGAGCGCTACTACGGCCTGATCAAACAAGCGGGCGAAGCCATGCCCGAATGGCGGCAGACACGGGATTGGGTGTGGCACATGTACATGCAGAAGGCGGCGGTGGACCGCTATGCGCAGGAGCAGGTCCGCCAGCAGAAAACGCTTCAGCGGCGAATCGAAACCCATCTGCGCGAGACGGCGCATCCTGTTTCAGACCAGGCGCTGGAAACGGCGCTGGGATGGTTTGGCGAGCTCGCCGAGACGGAGGTTATGACGTCTCTCCGCGAAGAAGCGCTCGCCTTGGGAGAAGTGAGCAATGCGCGATTCGGCATGCGCAGCGAAGGCATGTTTAACCTCGAACACGATTACATCGGACTGGGGTGGCTCAAACGCCAGCTCCAGCGCGCCCATGAGGCCGCCGGCGAAAACCGCCGCGAATTAATCGCGATGATCACGGACTACGAGAATCCGGGTGAAGGCGGATACTACGACAATTTCGGCACCGGCAACGATGCTCCTCATGTGGTCTTCGGATATCCCTATGACCATGGGCAGCCGTACCTGAACGAGATGCTGGACGAAGGGAACCGGCCGAGCCAGGCGTCCATGCACTATACCCAGGATGAAGACCAGGGCGTAACGCTGCAATATCGCGGCCTCGAACCCGGCGCTGCCTACCGGATCCGTTTCACCCTCGTGCGCCCCTGGTTCCAGGAGCGGTATGCCGCCCGCATGAACCAGAAGTCTCAAACCATCTATGCGGATGACCAAGTCCTCGCAAAAGACGTTGAACTGCCTTTCAAGATGTGCGATTTCTTTACTTACGACATCCCTCAGGAACTTACGCGTGACGGCGAGCTCGTCATCCGTTTCGAACGGGGCGTTGACGTTGCCCGCGGCGACCGGGTCTCGCGCGAACAGTGGCGCAACTCAGGCGGCTGGGGCACCTTGGTGTCTGAAGCCTGGTTGATGAAGCGGTAGCCAGTCTATCGCCACAGGCTGTCGGGCAACTGTCCCGGGCGGTACTGCATTCGCGGCCGGAGGGGCTTGTTCCTGGTTTCGGCCGTGTTAACGCTCCGCCTCTTCCATGGCAATGGCCGTCCATTCCCACAGGCGTTGCGGTTCGTAGCGGACCGTGGAAATGTCTTTCATGATGAGTTCAATGTGACATCGCCCCTGGGCCGCATCGAGGAATGTGCGGATGTTTCGCCGTGCCTGAACGGGATCCCACCGTTCTTCCGCCAGAATGGCCGGATTGGGTTTGTGGCTGATCACGTAGTCCGTCCCGATCTCGTCAACGGCTCTGCGGGGCGCACACTACGGACTGACCGATACCTTGCGCAGATTCGGTATTCGCCTGAGCACGTCCATCTTGTTGTCGAGCGGCTCGCAGCAGCCATAGTAGGTCAGGCCCCAGCGTTCGAGCCAGCGCATATCGTGCTCGAGCGCAAACTCCCAGTGCATCTCGGGCGAGACATCCGAGAAGATCTGCGCGTTCGAACATCCCCACATGTTGTGCGGTTTCACGTGATCCGGCTTGAAATCGGCCCCTGGCAACGCACTAACGTACCCGTAGCCGCCCGATCCGACGCGCGTATTGTTGCAGTCGAGCGCCAACAGGTTCTGTTCGACGAACTGGTCCAGCTCGAGCATCCACGCGTCTACCATGCGAGCTACCGCCGCATGCACCATATCAGGCCGGGCGACAAGATCCATCATCGCCTCCTGGACGCCCCACCAGCGAATGAGGTAATCCCACGGCGTAAACCAGATGTGGGTCTGCCCCATCTTTTTCACCGGCATGATTCCGTCGTAGACGTCGCACATGGTCTGATAACGGTTCTCCGTGGCCTTCTCGTTATGCGACACGATGGGCATACGGATCTTCTGGATGTCTTCGGGCTCCTTGATGAGAATGTTAAAATGCCGTGAGCAGATGTCGCTCGTTTCATCCATCTTTATGGTATCCACGTCTTCGATGATGCCGAAATCGGTGCTGTGTATTGCCAGCGGGCAGGTCAGAAAGTCATTCACAATCATGTCCGCGGGAAGATGTCTCCACTGGTACAGGGTCCTGCGCAGGCCGCGTTCCTGATCCCGCGCCCAGGGGTGTTCGGCGCGCAGGGTCAACTCGTCCCCAACGTTCATCTCGTTCCAGCAGATCTCGTTGACCCACACCATGGTACGTTCGCTGTCAAGATCGTTCAGCTTGCGCCAGAGTCCCGTCTTCGCTTTATGCACCGGAAGAGCGGCGATTTCGGCCACTTCACCCGCCAGGGCGCGCAGAAGGTCCTTGTCCTTTGAACTCAATCGGATGTCCTCGACAACCGCAGGAGGCTCGTAATGACTGGGATCGTGCAACATACCCTCTCTCCTTCGTCCCGCTGTGCCCTGAATTGCGCCGAAAATCGCGAAATCTCTATTCGTAATCTCCGAATTCGCGGATCGCCTCGAACATGGCAACCACGTTTTGAACCGGCGTCTCCTCGAGGATGGTGTCATGGCTGGCCCCGGCAATATACCCCCCGCCGGGCTTCATGATTTCGAGCACTTCGCGCGTAGACGCCCGCACCGAATCCGGCGTGCCATCAATCAACACATGGTGCGAATCAATGGCCCCGTTGAAGACCAGCCGGCAGCCATACCGGTCCTTCAATTCGCGCAGATCCATTCCCCGGCAGCAGGGTTGCACGGCATGAATCGCGTCAATACCCGCATCGATAAATGCCGGCAAGAGCTCGGCCACTCCTCCGCAACAGTGCAGCATCACTTTCAAGCCGTAGTCGTGTCCAAGACGGGCCAGACGGGCCAAGTGCGGTTGCAGGAAGCGGCGGAACATCGGTTCGCCGAGAATCGGTCCCAGTTGCGTCCCGAAGTCGTTTCCGATGAAAAAGATGTCTATAACGTCCGCGGCCGCGTCAAATATCCGCTCGCTCACCCCCCAATAGTAGTCGACAAGGCGGCCCAAAAGCGCGTCGACGCTCTCAGGCTCTTCGTACATGCGCGTCATGAGCTCCTGCATCCCGAGAAGGTCTATGGCGTCGTGCCAAAAGGGCGACCAGTCGCCTCCAAGGATCGCATATTCGCCGTTCCACGCAGCGGCCGCCTTCCGAATCCCGCTCACGTCCATCCAATTGGGGTCGGGCCATGCATACGCTTGGATCTCGGTCAGGGCCGCCCCTGCCAGGGGGTGCCCGATCGGCTGTCCATAACCCAATCCCTCGCGCTCGACGCCGAAAACCGTCCGGTATGTCGCCCCTTCGTGCGTCAACGGAGGTTCAGGCCCGCCATAAGTGGCGAAGACGCGGCGGAAATCGTCGCCCAGAAACCGGCGAAGCGCTTCGTCATCCAACCCGAGGGCCGTCTTCGCCTTTGACCAGAACTCTTCAGACGCACCGCACCACGCCGGCACGCGGTCAGGCTCCTCGTGCGCAAAAGTCGTGAGAACGCGCTCGCGCGAATTCAATCGCAAGGGAATGCGTCCTCCGTATTGGCCGTGTTCCACGTCATTCACGACCCTGCCTGCTATCGGGCCGGGCTCGTTGCCTCCCGGACCCGGCTTCTATTGAGTGTTCAACCCTGTTCATGCGCCCGTTTCCTGTGCGCATTCGTTCAGCCCTTCCCGGCTACCACTGTGCGGGCATGAACTTGTCCACATCCTGCTGCGTGATGATGTGCTTGGGCAAGTAAGCGACCGGGTCGAGTTGCTCGCCACTGAACCAGCGTGCAGCCGTGTGCACCGCCAACGCCCCGTCTCCCTCGGCCGACTGGTACGAGATCGCCAACGTTTCGCCCGCCTTAACCGAATCCATGCCGGTCTTGCTGTTTCCGGCCACCACGATCACGATGTCGTTTCGCCCCGCCTTCTTCACCGCTTCCAGCGTTCCCGTCAAGGTGAACCCGTCATCTGCCAAGACCAGTCCCTTCAACTCGTCTCCGAACTTCGTGAGCCAGGCCGACACCAACTGCATGGAAACGTCCGTTTCGAGATTCGAAGTGTCCATGGCCAGAAGTTTCATCTCGGGGGCATATTCGCGCAGTTCCGTGATTGGTGCATAGGTGCGGGAGAAGAAACACGAACTGCCCGGCATGTGGCGCACAATGGCGTAGCCGCCTTTCTTTCCCATGGCATCCGCAAACGTCCGAGCCAACATGCGGAACTGTCCCCAGTCGTCCGGCCCCGTCCATGCAAGACAGTACTTCATGGCCTCGTCGCAGGGGATGGTATTGGACGTGACGCAGGGGATGCCGGCCTTGTGAATTCTACGAAGCAAGGGCGTGCAGGCCGTGGAGTCGACTGGCGCAAAGATGATCATGTCAGGGTGTTCGTTGATGGCCTGGTCCGTCTGCTGGGCCTGCAGGTCCACGTTCCAATTGCTGTTGAACACCTTCGTCTTGATCCCATAGGCGCCGGCTATGACGTGAAAACCGCGCACGTAGGCCGTCCAGTAAGGGTGATCGCCCGCTTTGAGCAGAATGACGCGTTTGCCCGCCGGGCCGTCTCCCGGCGACTCGGGCATAGGTTCCTTGTCCGCCTTCCATCCCGCAAACTCGATGTCCCACCAATGCCCCTTGTCCGTTTCGGGCAGGGCTTTGGGGTCTGCGGGGCGCTCAGGGATGACCTTGGCCTCGCCGGCTGGAGGAAACAGGTACGGCTGTCCGTCGGTGCCGCGAAGCGCGAAGACGTCCGGCGCAGCATCGATGTTGCCGCGGCGGGCGGCGAACGTGCCCTCCTCCGCTACAATCTGGACAGGAAGCGAAGCGTACTTGAAGTACATGGCCGTGATCGCGGCAATCGCCACTATCGCGGTAAGCGTCATGCAAACAAGGGGGAAACGATCCTTCCGGTTCATCCCCGTATCTCCTTCCTCAGTCTCCGGCGGCGGGGCGCCTTCAAATACGGTACCCTCTCGAACTTCTTTCAGCAAATCGGGGCGCTGCCCCTTGAGAAGTTCATAACGGTGAATCGCGTACGCCTCGTACAACACCACAAGGGCCAGGATAAGCCCATTAACGAAAATCTGCACTTCGAACCCAAGACCGTAGCAGCCAATGCCATTGAATAGTGTGTTCAGCATGAGCACCGCGAAATAACTCTTGAGCACGCTTCCTTTGCCGCCCGTCATCAGGGTTCCGCCAATAATTACAGCCGCCAATACGGTCATCAAGGTGCGCGTGCCCAACACGGCTGCCGACGTCATCGAACTCAGGCTCGCGGCGAAAAGCGCGCCCCCCAACGCCGCGCAAAGACTGCACAGGCAGAAACCGGCCATCAGGTACCGATCACGGTTCAGGCCGGCAAGCCAGGCCGCTTCCGGATTCGCGCCCACCAGAAAGAAATTCCTGCCGCAGCGTGTCCAGTTCAGAAACGCTGAGAACCCCGCCACCAGGACAAGAGGAATGACCGCCAAAGGCGCTAAGTACAACAACAGAGGTTCTTCGAGCCAGTCCGCGAACCCGAAATCATCGATGGACTTCGAACCGCCGTGGCTATAGAGGTGCATCAATCCCGTCACGATGGTCATCGTGCCAAGCGTGACGATAAACGAGTTGATTCGCGCTTTGACCGCCAGCCAGCCATTGACCAGGCCAACGAGCGCGCCCGCCCCGAGCGATGCCGCAAAGGCCCCCGCCCACCCAAGAGATGGTTGCAGGCCTATCACGAGCATGCCGCACAACATCACAACCGCGCCGATAGAAAGATCCAGCTGGCCAAGAATCAGAATCAGCGTAAACCCGATGGCCGCGATCGCGTTCAGACTGGCGCCCTTCAGAATCGTCGTGAGATTGTGTATCGACAGGAAGTTTGGCGCGAATGCACCCAGATACGTGCATAGCGCGACAAGCATGAGCAGCGCGCGATGCTCGTTCACGAGCCGCGGCAGGTTCCTGTGCGCCTTTTCCGTGGATCCAGCCGCGCCGCTCATGCTTGTATCTCGTCCGTTATGCGGCTCTGGCATCCGTCTGTGACCGCGTTACGCATAGTCTTTCCCGCGCGCGCGAAGCTGATACTGCTGGAGTCCTACAACCACAATAAACACAATCCCCGTCACGATGTTCTGTCGAAACGAGGTTACCCCCAGGAAGGTCATGATGTTCGTGAGCAGCCCGATGACCAGCACGCCGCCGAACACGCCAGGCATGTGCCCCCGCCCGCCGCTGAGCATAACGCCTCCAATTACCACGGCCGTCACTGCTTTGAAGTCGTAACCCTGCCCGAGATAGAAAACACCGAGCTTGTTCATCGACGTGATGAAAATACCGGCTATGGACGCCGCAAACGCAGCAACCAGGAAATTAAAGAACGCCACCCGCGACACCCGGATTCCGGAGGCCTTGGCGGCCGCCCGCGAAGAGCCCACGAACTGGCTCTCGCGCCCGAAACGCGTCTTGGTCATAACCATATGCCCCAGCGTGAACAACACCAGCATCACCAGCACTATCAAAGGAACCGGTCCGGCGCGCATTCGGAAAATCTCAATAAAGGCCGCACCTGGCGTGCCGGGCTCGATGTCCGGGTAGATCTGGTTGTTGCTCCACGTGAAGCGCATAAACCCTTCCATGAAGAACGCTACGGCGAGAGTCCACAGAATCGGATTGGCGTTCAGCTTTCCCACCACCAGCCCGTTCATCGCTCCAATCGCCAACCCCGCCAGGATGCCCAAGGCAAGTGCGGGAATCAGGCCCAGCGAGAGCGAAGCCACCGCAATGATGCCCGAAAAGGCCATGATGGCAGGAATGGACAGGTCGGCCATGTTCCCCGAGTACGTCACGAACGCCATACCGGAGGCCACGATTCCAAGCAGGGCCACGCCGCTCAAAATGCTCAGGAGGTTCTCGGCCGTGAGGAATTCGGGCGACACGAATATCCCTGAGACAAGCAACGCAGCCGCCACGGCGTAGATACCCGCCGTCTCCAGAACGGTGAGCACAAGATTCCGTCTGGCTCCGATATCACTGGTCACGGCTGACTGGGCCCTCCTGAGAATCTTCGCGCCGATCGAGGCCCTGGCCATGAATCGTCTGCTGCCCCCCAGACATCCGGCAGGGGTATTGGCCATTCGCGGCCAGCAGGACCGCCTCTTCAGACAGCTCCTCCTTCGCCATTTCTCCGAGCAGGCGGCCGTTGCGCATCACAATAACCCGGTCAGACATGCCAACCAGTTCCGGAAGATCCGAGCTGATCAACAAAACAGCAGTCCCCGTCTCGGTCAGGGACATGATGGCCTCGTGTATCTGCCGCTTGGCCTTGACATCTACGCCGCGGGTCGGCTCGTCCAGGATCAATGCTTTCGGGCTCGTCGCGAGCCATTTCGCCAATAGCACCTTCTGCTGGTTGCCGCCCGACAAGGTGCCCGCGTCCACTTCGGGAGAAGCCGCAACGATGTTCAGTTCCTCGAAATAGCGAAGAATAACGCCCGCATCTCTGTCCGAACGGTAAAAGCCCATCCCCGAATGCTGGCCTGTCAACGCCGCAACGAGGTTCTTCCCCACTGGAAGCCGCAGAAACAGGCCATCCTCCTTGCGATCCTCGGGCAGATAAACCAGCCCTTTCGATACCGCCGAAGGGTAGTCGCCGGGCTCGAGCGGCTCGTCCAGGAGCGATACGCCGCCATAATGGACCGGTTCGAGCCCGCAGAGCGACCGCGCCAATTCCGTGCGGCCCGAACCCGACAATCCAACCAGCCCGAGTGTCTCTCCACGGCGCATCTGAAACGAGACATCGTGAAAATAGCCGTAACGCGTGAGGCGTTCAACCCGAAGAACCGTATCGGTAATCTTCGGTTTGCGGCGCGAATAAAACTCGTCGATCGACTGCCCTACCATCATCTGGACAAGCATCTGGGGCGTCGTATCATCGATGGACCGCGTTCCCACCTTCCGGCCGTCCCGCAGCACGGTAACCCGGTCGGCGATCTCGAAGACCTCAGGAAGATGATGGGAAATGTAGACGATGGCAAGACCCTTGCGTTTCAGCTCGCGGATAATCTTGAACAGCCGCATCGCATCTTCCCGCGACAACGACGAAGTGGGCTCGTCCAGAATCAATATGCACGGTTTGCCGCCCAAGACCTTGGCAATCTCGACCAATTGCGCCTCGTGTTGGCTGATCTCCTCGACGGTTTTGCGCGGGTCCGCGCTTAGACCCACGTAACCAAGGCATTCTTGCGCTTCTTCATACATAGCCCCGCGGTCAAGGACGCCCCATCGAGTGGTGGGAAGTCGCCCCACAAGAACATTCTCGGCAATCGAAATGGACCTGGCCAGGCTGAGTTCCTGGTGGACCATGCCCACTCCACACTCTTTGGCCGCCGACGGGGAATGCAGTGCCACTTCCCGGCCGCCAATCCGAATGACGCCGGTGTAATCATCGAACGCCCCGGTCAGAATCTTCATCAGGGTGGATTTGCCCGCGCCGTTCTCCCCCATAAGCGCGTGCACTTCACCCGCGCAAACATCCAGGTCTACGCGATCAACCGCCAGAGTGCCGGGAAAGCGTTTCGAAACGGCCTCCATCGCCAACGCCTGGCCGGTTGATTCAGCAGCTGTCATGCGCCAACTATTCCCCTCTTCCGGTTTCTGCAGCGTCCGGGATACCGCGCCCATACTCGTTCCGGCAATCTCGGAACGATGGTCTTGAATCGAAGTTCGGCCCTCTGCGCTTCGCCCCCCTTGGGCTGCCCGCGCAGTCCCCAGAGGCTCTTCTCACGCATGAAAGGCGCCCTGAGGGATAAAAGAAACCGCTGCCTGAATCAAGCAAACATACCCCGGGACAGTCCCACGCCTCACGCGTCTGCTTGAGGCGCGTCTTTCTTGCCGCCCGCCTTCGACCGTTTCTCGCGCTTCTTACTGGCGCCACTCTCTTGGTCCTTCGACGCTTGGTCCATTTCCTTGCGCAACCGGGCGAGTTTCGTCGAAGCCAGACGCCCCAATTCCGACGACGGAGCGCGGTCTACCAGCATTTGGTAAAGTTCGACGCCTTTTCCCAGACGGTCGAGATTGACCTCACAAAGCTTGGCCCACCGGAAAATGGCCTCCGACCACGGCCGTAACTGGTTCCCCGAGGCTTCCGCGCACTTCTGAAACATCTCAGCGGCTTCCCGGTACCGCCCGTTCATCTCGAGCAGGTGCGCAGCCGCAAACAGAGCGTGGCCTTTCTTCTCGGGATAACTCTTGTACATCTCGACCGCGCCGTCGATGTCGCCCTGAGCTGCCAACTCCTTGGCCTGAAGGAAATCGTCCATACCCGGCAACGACGTATCGAGCCATGTAATGCGACGGACACTCCGGGTGGTGAGAGCGAACAGAAACGAGTAGCTGAAATACCCCCCCGGAATGGCCCAGATGACCAGACCATAAAGCATCACCGTCAGTTTGCGGTACGCATCCGCCCGCATCCACATGGGGACCCCAACGGCTAAGTACAACCCCAAGGCGACAACGGCCGCCACGAGTATCACCCACAGCGGAGGTATCTTATCGCGCTCATACCAGTACCGGAAAAGCGCATATCCCAGCCCTGCAAGCGCTAACGCAACTCCTATTAAAACAACAAGTTCCAGCGGTTTTAAGATGTACAGATACGAGACTTCTTGGGGCATCCGTTCCAGCATAATCCATCCTCGCTTACGCGACCGAGGCTCTCCCCTGAAACTACAGGCCGACGCTATCCGAATCCAGTCCTTCCACCCGCGAATCCTTCCCCAGCCCGGATTCCGCGCGTCCGTATTATAACGTCTCTAGTGTACCATCTCCCAGAAGAATCTGCCTCAATACGCTGATTCCCCTTGGCTTCCACATGACATCCCCCCGGAAAGTGTGCCTTTTATCCTCCGCCTGTGCGATAATGACAGTGGTTGCCCAGGAGTTCAAGGTCGCCCGAGAAACAGCCAAATGTCCGGGCGGCGTTTTTGTCTGAGGAGCGGTCCCCATCCGCGAAGCCGTCCATGGTGCTGGCTCGCGAGGAGTTGTATGGAAAAGCCCATCACAGAAAAAGAGGCGGCCCCAAAGTCGCCTCAACAAGCGTTGCCTCTCCAGGAGATACAGCCGCGCCTGAAGGAATTGCTCGAAACCGGCGACACCCGGGCCACCCTCGCCGTCGATCTCGCCCTGTCCCAGGCAGTCTATCACGGAGCAAGCGACGTCCATCTCGAGCCATGGACCGACAGCCTCGCTCTGCGGTTCCGTATCGACGGCATTCTCCACGACATTGCCCACATCCCCGACTCGCACAAGGCGCGCATCACGGCGCGCATCAAGGTCATGGCTCAGATGGTCGTCTATCAGAAGGACCAGCCTCAGGACGGACGGATTCCGCCCGACCAGACCTCAAGCGGGTACTCGATGCGCGTTGCCACCTTCCCCACGATCAACGGCGAGAAAATCGTGGTCCGTATTCTCGGCACGTCGAAACAAATGCTCGAGATAGCAGACCTTGGGTTCGACGAGTCCGTCACAGGCACGTTGCGCGAGCTTATTCGGCGGCCCCAAGGGGTGATACTGCTCACCGGCCCAAGTTCGAGCGGCAAGACGACCACCATTTTCGCCCTGTTGCGCGAGATCCTGCGCACCCAGGTCACAACGACCCACGTGGTTACCATCGAGGACCCCGTCGAATACCGCCTCGACCGCGTCACCCAGATCCAGGTGAATCCCCGAATGGGCGTAACGTTTCAGAACGCCCTGCGGTCCATCCTGCGCCAGGATCCCGAGGTGATAATGGTGGGCGAAATCCGCGACATCGAAACCGCTAAGATGGCTATTCAGGCGGGACTCACCGGACACCTTGTCATCAGTACGATCCACAGCGGAACGGCATGCGGCGTGTTCGCGCGCCTGCTTGATATGGGCATCGAACCCTACCTGCTGGCATCCTCCGTTACCGGGGTGCTCGCCCAACGGCTTGTGCGCATTAACTGCCCCCAGTGCCTCGAAACGTATAGTCCTACGCCCGATCTCATCACTCGATTTGGCAAAGCCCCCAAAAACCAGCCCTACAAACGCGGCAAAGGCTGCGCCCAATGCCAGAACATCGGTTATCGCGGCCGCACCGCCCTCGGCGAACTCCTCCTCGTCAACCAGGACATCGCCAACCTCGTCCTCCAGCATCCCACGATCAGCGCCCTGCAGGAAGCCGCCGCCACTCACCATATGCGCACGCTGTTCGATGTCGGACTCGAGGCCGCCCACAACGCCATAACCACCCCCGAAGAGCTATCCCGCATTCTCCCCCCGCCGGATATCCTGTAGCACAGGCGTCTCGCCTGCATTTCTGAATTGGAGACCTCAGGGTCGCAGGAGAGGGACGGTCAGGAGACACCGCTACAGCGGCGAGGCCTCCGCCCGCTGGATCGACATTGCCCGCCGTTTTCCGCATAATGGCCCCGGGGATAACCGGCAAGCCACTAGAGAGGAGCCCTCATGGAAGCGAATCCGGTTCTGGGCGTCTTGTTGCACGCGCTCGGCGGGTTAGCCGCCGCGAGCTTCTATATCCCCTACAAGAGCGTCAAAGGCTGGGCATGGGAGTCCTATTGGCTGGTGGGAGGCGTCTTCAGTTGGCTGGTAGCGCCACTGGCCGGCGCAACCCTGATCTGCCCAAACCTGATGGAAACCCTGTCAAGCGCTCCGCCCTCGAGCCTTTTTTGGACCTATATCTTCGGCGTGCTGTGGGGTATTGGCGGCCTGACTTTCGGCCTCTCGATGCGCTACCTCGGCCTTTCCCTGGGGTACGCCTTGGCGCTCGGCTTCTGCGCAGCTTTCGGAACCATTATTCCCCCTATGTTTCAGGGCGGATTCGTTGACCTGCTGGTCAAGCTGTCCGGGCAGGTGACCCTGGCGGGCGTAGCGGTATGTCTCGGCGGCATAACCATTTGCGGATGGGCAGGGGTGCGCAAGGAACACGAACTTTCCGACGCAGAAAAGCAGGCCACGATCAAGGAGTTCGACTTTATCAAGGGCGCATGGGTCGCGGTGTTCGCCGGAGTGATGAGCGCGTGCATGGCCTTTGCGTTTGCCGCAGGCAAACCCATCCTCGAATCCGCTGTCGCGCACGGCGCCCCCGAGATTTTCTCGAATCTCCCGGTGCTGGTCGTGGCGCTCCTGGGCGGCCTGACCACCAACCTTGTCTGGTGCCTGTTCTTGAACGCGAAAAACCGAACCGCCCACAACTACGTGAACGCGGGCGAGCACAGCATTGGCCTCAACTACCTCCTGTGCGCGCTCGCAGGCGTCACATGGTACCTGCAGTTCTTCTTCTATGGCATGGGCACGACACAGATGGGCAAGTACGACTTCTCAAGCTGGACCATCCACATGGCGTTTATCATCGCGTTCAGCAACCTTTGGGGACTGGTTGGGCGCGAATGGCAAGGCACAAGCCGCGGCACACGAAGCACGGTCTTCGGCGGGATTCTCGTGCTTGTTCTGTCTACCGTGGTAGTCGGCACAGGCAACTTTCTCGCATCCGTGCAGGCGAAAGCCGAGGCCGGCGACAAGGCCCCGGTCGAGGACCACGCGCCCGGCGACATGTAGTCAACGAGCATAGCCGGATAACCGTCAGGCCCGATGGCGCCGCACAGGATGCTTGCCGGAACCCGGCCGCCGCCCGCCCGCGAAAACGCTCCGGCATCAGTCCGGAAGCACTTGTGCCCCCGTTTCCGCTAATCGTGTCCGAAGATCATCTGCTGGACTTCGATGCCCTCCATCGCGGCGAGTTTCTTTCGAAGTTCCTCGCAGACCTTCGCGTCGCCGAACATTTCGAGAATGATCACGCCGCTGGGCGAACAGTAGTCCTTGCTAACGTCATGCAGGCCGATGCGGGTCTTGATATTGCAGCCATACTCCGAAAAGAGTCGCTGGATGTCCGGGGCTTTGGCCACGCGGTTGGTAACGTGCACGCCGTAGATGATGTGCTTGTCCATGGCGGTTCTCTCCGTGGTTTATCATGTTCCCCAACGCCCTGAGTGTGCATGGGGCCGTTTCGGGAATCAAGCGGGAATTGCCGTACATGCCTCTACACGCAGCAATCGCGTCTGCCCGCTCTCACCTGGTCAATGAGGGTTTGCGCGGTGTTGCGGCGCTCCGGCGTCATGCCTCCGAGAGCATCGGCGATGCATTGCCCGCCGATCGCGAGCGTCTTGTCTGAGGCATAATCGCACAGATACTCCATGAAGGTACTGACGGCGTTAACGTCGCAGTGGTCTTTGATCTTGCCCGGTTTGGCGAGGTCCATGAAGTCCTCGCCGGTGCGTCCGAGGCGGTAACAGGCGGTGCAGAACGATGGGATGTAACCCAGGGATGCGACATCGCGGATGACTTCATCGAGCGGCCGGTGATCGCCCAGCGCGAACTGGCTGCAATCGTATTCCTCGTCTTCCGCGTATCCGCCGGGATTGGTGCGGCTTCCCGCCGAGATCTGCGAAACGCCCAATGCGAAGGTCTCGCGGCGGATGTTCGGGGTCTCGCGGGTCGACATGATGATGCCGGTATAGGGAACCGCCAGCCGCAGAATAGCGACGATCCTCCGGAAATCGATATCCGACACCGGATGCGGGGGATGCGCGGCAATCTCGGCGTTCAGGGCGGGTTCAATCCGCGGTACGCTGATGGTGTGCGGCCCCACGCCGAAGCGCTGCTCGAGATGACGGATATGCTGCATGAGCGCCAGGATCTCGAATCGGTAGTCGAACAGTCCAAACAGGATACCGATCCCCACGTCGTCAATACCGGCTTCCATGGCGCGGTCCATGGCGGTCACGCGCCAGTTGTAGTCGCGTTTGAGCCCATCAACATGCATTTTAGTGTATGTTTCATGGTGGTAGGTCTCCTGGAAGAGCTGGTACGTGCCGATGTTCGCGGCCTTGAGCTGTCGGAACTCGGCGGTCGTCAGCGGGGCGACATTGACGTTCACGCGGCGGATTTCGCCGTTGGCGTGACGCGTGTTGTATATCGTGGCAACCGATTTCAGCACGTAATCGAATCCCTCGACAGGATACGACTCGCCCGCCACCAGCAGTATCCGTTTGTGTCCCTGGTCGATAAGGATGCGGGTCTCGTGGGCGATCTCCTCCTGGGTAAGGGCACGGCGCTTGATCTGTTTGTTCGTCTTGCGGAACGCGCAATAGAGGCACTCGTTGGCGCAGAGGTTCGAGATGTAGAGCGGTGCGAACAGAACCAGCCGCCGGCCGTAGATCTGCTCCTTGACGAACCGGGCGGCCTCGAACATCTCACCCAATAACTCCGGGTCGCTCACGGTGGTCAGGGAGGCTACTTCGTCCATCTCGAGGCCGTGCAGTTCGCGCGATTTGGCAAGGACCTCGCGCACACGGGCGGCGTCCTTGCGGGATTCGCGGGCCAGTGTGGCCTCGATTTGTTCTTCGTCGATAAAGGGGGCGGTATCAGCGTGGTCTACTAACATTGGCATGACTTTCTATGGCGTCTGACTCGAGGTTGACGGCCCGCCCGGACGGAGTCGGGGCAGGTTTCGAGCCTATTGGCTACCGGTTTGGTCAAGCGGCTGCGGAATCTCGAAACAAAACTCGGCCCACGCGCCTTCTTCCGCGTCGGCCCACATGCGCCCGCCATGGGCCTGGATAATCCGCCATGACGTGTAAAGTCCCACGCCCGTGCCTTTCCGGGCCATCAATTCTCTGGTCTGCAGCCGCGAGAACTTCTTGAAGAGTTTCGACCGTTCGCTCTTGGGAAACCCCGGTCCTTCATTCCAGACGGACACCGCGAGCTTGCGTTCAGCCGAAGTCACGCGAAGGCGTATGTGACCCTCTTCATTGCCATATTTTACCGCATTTCCGAGCAAATTCACCATCACGATGTTCAGAAGTCCGGGATCGCATTCCACCGCCGGAGGATTGTCGGGGACTTCCCGCGTAAGGCTCATGCGCCGTTCCTCGATTTGCGCCTGGACAACATCGATGGCCGGCGCCACAACATCCGCCATAAAATCCACCCCGCCGCGCGGTTGGAAACCAAAGCCGCTGCCTTCGACACGGGCAAGGTCGAGGTAGTCCTTGATCAGCGTGAGGAGATATTCGGCCTTGCCCCGCATCTTCGCGATCCTCTCCCGCTGTAACGGTTCCAGACGGCCCAGGTATTCCTGGTCCAGCACGTTGGCGTCCATCACGATGCCGCCGAGAGGACTCTTCAGCTCGTGGCTTACGAATCCGAGTATTTCCGCATACGCCTGGTTGGCCGCCGTGAGTTGCTCGATGCGATAAGCCTTTTCGACGGCCTGGCTGAGGCGCTCCGCAAGGGCGCTGTGAAGCAGCACCTCGTGCATCCCGTAGGCGTTGGGCTCCCGCGAACTGCGAAACAGAAAGCCCACGTTACGGCCCTCGACCGAGAGCGGGCAGGTCATGCTGGACCGCACGCCCTCGCGCACCAACAGGCGCGTCGAGGAACTGCTGCCCTTCGCGGCCAGATACGCCTCCAGGTCATCAATGATGCGAACATGGCCGGTGTCGCGAACCCGGGCGAGCGTGCTCTGGCGAAGGTCTTCCGCATATCCAGGTTGCAGGATCACCGGCGAGTACAAGGCACGAGTCCAATGCGACACGACGCGGTCGTCTTCCTGTACGAAGGAGATGCTCAGCCGGTCGCAGGGAAACAATTCCAAAGTCGACTCGAACACGAAATCCATGACATCGCTGAGCGACTGTCCGGAAGCCACGCGGTGATTGACGTCATCCAGGGCGGAGCGCTCATCGGCCGTGAATTCATGAATGGGCACCGTGACCCGCGCAAGGTCGATGTAACGGACCGTTTCCTCAATTCTGCTCATGGTGTCTGTATGTTCTCTTCGCCGGACGGTCATATCCGGCCGCGCAACGATTTCAGGACCTTTTCATACACCGCGTGGACATTCGCCCTGTGACGGGCTGTCACGGCGGCCAGGTCCTCGTCAATATGGAGCCGCTTGGCCAGGTCGGCGCGTTCCTCAGGCGTTTCGGGAAGCCCGCTCCCCGGCCGCCCGTGCATCATGCGTATGCGGTTCTCGAGCCGCCTGAGGAAAAGGCAGGCCTCGCGCAATTGGGAGGCATCCTTGCCTTCGAGCGCCCCAATGCCCGCCAAGGCATCAAGCGCGCCGAGCGCGTCCCCGCAGCGCACGCCGGGACACTCCTGACCGTGGAAGAGTTGCAGAAGCCGCAGCGCGAATTCCAGTTCGGCGATACCGCCCTCCCCCTTCTTCAGGTCATGCGGAGAAGCCTGGGCAACTGTCTTTCGCCGCACTTCCTCGATATTGTCGAGTTCCTCCCCCGTAAGAGGCCGGTCGAACACCAAGTTTTTCGCCATTTCGCCGACTGCTCTGCCAAACGCGGGGTCGCCCGCCACACAACGCGCTTTAACCAGAGCAAGACGCTCCCATGCCTGGGCTTCATTCCGATAATAGTCACGCATACGCGAGGCCGTCACCGCAAGCACCCCCTTCTTCCCGTCAGGACGAAGCCGGGCATCGACGTCGTATAGGATGCCGTACCGCGTAGGTTCCTTGAGCGTCCGCAGAAGCTTCGAAGACAACGCCGTAAAATACTCGATGGACGAAACGCTTGATTCCGCGGATTTCTCTTCCTCATACACGAATACGAGGTCGAGATCGCTGCCGTATCCGAGTTCACG
>Ga0116185_1001706_pt1 | contig 21521 bp, 13 predicted proteins | sample AD_JPNNA7_MetaG_FD_89754 | JGI IMG/M metagenome (GOLD analysis project Ga0116185, IMG submission 89754) | Active sludge microbial communities of municipal wastewater-treating anaerobic digesters from Japan - AD_JPNNA7_MetaG | ecosystem: Engineered > Bioreactor > Anaerobic > Digestate | place...
AGTCTTGCGCTTTTTTAAGTCTTTTGCTCCACGAGGTCTGCCTTTGAATGTGTAACCTTGCGATTTTAATCTTTGAAGCGCATTTACAGTTCTTTCCCTGATAAGTTCACGTTCAAACTCAGCTATAAATCAAAATCAATTACATCACCTTTTTTTGTTTTTATCAACACATCATCAAGATTTGCCCGAACACCTTTCTTATTTGAATAATTAATTCCACTGGCAAAATGCTTTACACTTGGTAATTCTTTATCAAGCGTGCTCCACGCAGCATTCCAAATGTTTGGTGTATCTGTTCTATGAGGATGCTGCAGTACTATGTCAGGGTTGAATTCTTTGCATAATTTTTTGAATTTTTCTGCAGTCTTTCTTCTCCAGCCTTCTGGATTTGCGGCTGCCTGTCCACGTGGACTGTAGATATTAAGGTCGTGACAGCCAAGTATTAATACTTTCTGGTTATTAAGTTCAATAAAATGGCTGGTAAGGTCAGTAATTTTAATAAGGTCATTCTTTTGTTGTTCTGTTGGATAAAACTTCCCTGTCCATCTGATGACATCTTCGTTTTTTAAATCATATACTCCAACAAGTTCAATCTTTTGCTTATTAATAGGATTGTAGCCATCAATGCCAATGGTGAAATAGTTAGCGATTTCTTGGAATTGTTTGAAAGTAGCTGGCGATAGTTGTTTGATAAAACCATTAATCGTTTTATATGCTTCATCTTGAAAAATTTGAATCTGGAATTTTTCAATATATGGGATGCTGATGCCATATCGTAAACCTTCTGGAAATTTGAATGTCAGAAAACCACCTGCTGTAATAATAAATTCAAAATGGCTTTTGCCATAAAACGTTGAAATAAAGTTTTGAATCAACAATAGTAGCCTATCGTAATATGGATTCCCTTTGTCATCGTATTCCTTTTCGGTAACTATTAGTCGGGCAATCTTACGATTTCTTGAAAATGTAATATTATCTGTGTTTCTACTTTTTATTATTTGGGAAAGATGGTTTTTTGCTCCTTCACTTTCCCAATCAATATCTCCATGCATTATCCTGACTAATGAGTATCCGTGTTTAAATACTTCAATATCCCTGACGGCATCATAATATGCTCTTCTCTCGTCCCTGTCAATTGGATTATTGTCTTTTGCATTTATTCTTTTACATGCTTCAATCCATTTTTCTGTGGAGAAGTTTAACTGGATGTTTTCTGGATAGTTTTCCAATGTTATTTTTCTCGCTTCAGAAAAATGTTGGTATTCGTCATATTCAATAATGATTTTGTGGTCATCCAAAACGATATCACAAGGTAACGGGTAGTGAGATTTTTGAAAACCAACATGGTTACGATAATTTGACAAGGCATTAACTATCCTTCTGTAATCTTCTGGAAGATTTGAATGGTCAGGAGTCTTGAGCCAGATAAATTTTTTCTCAGTTTCGATATGCCCATAATGTTGTTGCAATAATCGCTGAAGGGCATTCTTTTGGCTTGCTGCATTCAGCCTTTTGGTTGGCTTTTCTGTTGTCGTTTGTTCTACTACATTACCTGTAGTCGATATTTCTTTTCTTCCTTTATGTTTTATCGTCTTCCTTTCATATTCAACCTTAAAGTCAAGTTTCCTGAAAAAGTTTGCTGTCTCCTGTCCACCACTATATTCATTCTTTGAAATTTCCATTCCATTGGCAATTTGATATGCCATTCCCCTAATATGCTTTGCTGGGTATTTTTTGTTGTTATAAATCAGAAATGTGTTACGAGGTTCAGGATAATGTACAAACGAAGAATCAAACAATTTAATAGCTTGGATGACATCATCTCTTGATATGTTGTTCCAGAGACTGCTCATTTGATATATGGTTTTTAAGAAATTTAACTCTTTCTCCCTGCCTAAGTCCATTCAATGGAAGTTCAAAGTGAGTGATATTGTTTATAATGGGTTTAAAATATTCTTGACCCGCCAATATTACGAAGTTGTCATTACCAAGGTCTGTTTGTTCTGAAAGTTCCTCGATAACTCGCTTGCCCCATTCCTTCTTTTCTTCTGTATTCAAAACCTTCAAGCCTGTTTTTCTTTTATGCTTTGGGACATTACTTAATGTAACATCATAGGGTTCAATTTCTGTTTCAAGGTCGAGGACATGGTGTAAAGCTGAAAGGATAAATATCTTATCGGGTCGAAGCGAGTATGCATATGTAAGACTATATTTAAAGAGAGCACTTTGGTATAGGTCTTTTGATTTTGTTTTTACGCCTCTTTTTTTCGATACGCAGGATATTAATACAATTGTTTTCATTTAGCTTGACTTTCGATATCATATTGCCATATTGCCATGTCTACTTCTTGAGGTGTTACTCCAAGTTCATCTGCCTTTTTCTTGATGAGCGACCAATAATAAAAATACTCCTGAAAAGTATAATTCTGATATTTCTTGGCATTGCCAAAAAATTGACGATAACCCCTGAAGTCAATAACACAAAACATATCAGGATAGCATAATGCCAGTATGGCAGATGCTACAGGGATTTGCACGCCATGTAACTTGATTAGTGTTTTTAGTTTCAATTTTATGGAATAAAAGCTACCGTCATTCTCAATTTTAAAAGCAGTCTGCGTTACTTCTCGTACTAAGGTATCTGTGTTTCGAATTATGTTTCTGTATTGCCTTTGATACTGCCTTCTTAGCTTCCAATGAAGTATCTCATCCAATTCATCCATTTGTAGATAAAATGGAACTCTGTCTTTTTTTATTTCGGCAAAATTTGAGATTAACCTTTTTGTTTCAACATAATCATCTGCTCTTTCAATCAACTCAAGTATCTGATTTTTAGAGTAGAGAAAGGTAAGTGGCTGATTTGATAATTCTGGTGTTTTACTTTCTTTACTTACGCTCGCTTTACCCAAGATGTTTTCATCAATTTTAATTTTATACGCTCTTTTATTTGGAATCACCCCTCTTATTCCACCTTCTGGTTCAGCAACATCTCCTTCATAGCGTGGAATTAAATGAATATGGACATGTGGTATAGTTTGTCCTGCTGCTTCATTAACATTGATACCGATATTGAAACCATCTGGATGGTATTCATTATCCAATATCCCTTTTATTTCATTAACCATTTCCCAGCAAGCTGTCTGCTCTTCGCTTGTGAGTTTAAAATATTCTGCACAGTGACGTTTTGGAATAATAAGCGCATGACCTGTTGATACAGGATACTTATCGTAAACACAGTAACACAATTCATTCTCCAGTATTATTTCCCTGCCAGATTCGGGACTGCAAAAAGGGCAATATAAAAATTCATCAGTCATGAGGTGTCAGTTTATATTCCATTCATCATAGCCTCTGTTTGATATCAAATAATCGCAACTGGATTGAAGTTGTCGAATTGCCGTCTCTTGCCAAGCTGTGAAGGGATTATTGCCTAATAACGCAACCTGCATTTCTTTCTGAAAACGTTGAGGCTGGTTCTGATGAATTAAGTCCCAATAATAAAGAATCATGTCCTTTCTTTTTTCAATCAAGAGAGGTGACGGAATTTTGTCTCTTTTCTGGTTATTGGTGGTCGACTGAGACGGGAGCAGATTCCATAAGTCGTTATTTTTCCAGACCGAAAACGGAATCATATGGTCGACATCGTATCGGCTTATCGATTTACCAGTCCAAACGCAATATACTTTCCCTTCTTTCTTTAATATGGACTTATAAATGTTCTTTGAATCAGCTACATCTCTATCAGAAATGGGACTTCTTAATACCTCGTTTACGACATTTTCAATAGATAGCCTCTTGCCAGATGCATTCACCGAAAATTCTGCCCATTTGAAAAGTATTGAGTCCTGACCACCGATGAAGCTGCCCAGAACCTTAAATGCTTCATAATATTCAACTGGGATTGAAAAAGTCCCGAAATTTCTTATCAAATATTCAATATCAACTGAAGCAGAATGATGTTTTCTGGGTCTTTGGGTCTGGTAATTAAAAATTGAATAAAAATCATTGCTGATTGACCTGCCAATATATCTCATTGGCATTTTTGTTATCGTTTCTTGCAGCTTCCTTGCCAACGCAACAAAGTCCTGTTTGATGCTTTCTGGTATGCCCTTATTTTTTAAATCATTATAGAATGCTGAAAAACCACCAATATTTCTATACTTTGATATTATTCGATTTAATTGACTCCCAAATGCCAGATTTACATCACCATTAATTTGTGGAATGTATGTTGGTGAGTCTAAGATGGGGTAATAGTACAAAATCCATTTTTCAATCAATAGACCTATCGGGATATTTACTCTACCATCTGAAAATGATATGAAAGGTGAATTATCTTGAATGATATCAATTACGCCACGAAGGAGAGCGAATTTGTAAGTTGTGACCTTGCTATCCCTTTCAATGATTTTGCTGATATTATTGAAAATAGCTTCATCCATTAAGATAAGCAGTTAACTCATTTTCTTAGTTCCGTGTATTTGCCATTTCCAACCTCGACCTGAAGAACCTCTCTGTTTCCTTATCCATAAAATACACATAGCATCCCTTCATCCCTCTTGTGAGAAGGACACGATATGTATTTTTTACAAGCTGCAGAAAGTTGTCTGAACTTTTCACCTGTGTGTCATATGATTTTTCAGGATGCCCTTCCCATGATGATTCATCTGGATTAAACTTCAAGTCGTTGCCGAAAATCACTCCCACATAGTCAAATTCAAATCCTTGCGCTGTATATATACATCCTATCTGTTCTAATCCACCATCTTCATATGCCCAGAATTGTGATTTTGGAATGCCTCTTCTCATACCAGTAAGTCCCTCTCGTGCATTCCAAGGTCTTTTATAATCACCAATAATAACATCACTAATCAAGTTTTTCTCTTCGTCTAACCTGTCGCTCCATTTCCAGCAAAAACCAGCAGAAAGCCTTGCAGTAAAGCCTGATTTGTTTTTCTCCCTGATAGCTTGTTCAAGTTCTTCTGGTGAGTTGAAAATTTTAAATTCAAAGTTTTCATCATTCACCCAAAGTGTATTGGCGGTTCTTCTGATTTGGAGAGTATTATCTATCCAATTTGTATAACCATCTGAACCACCACATCTGAATTGAGCCTCAAGTTCAAATTCGAAAACTTTACAGTTTTGCTTTACTGCATTTTCCTTGATAAATACCGAAGTACCTATCTCCCCTTTACGTACCGATTGATAATCATCAATAAAGAACACCGATACCTTGGTTGCATTGATTAAGTCTTCAATTTGCAGCCTTCCAGTTGGTCTAAAGGGATAGCCTGTTCTTTCCCTTATTCGGTGTGCCTCGTCCATGATTAGCACATCTATTTCATTTGACTGTGCTTCGCCATAAGACATAAAGTAATTAAGCAATCCCCTTGCATCATTACCCAGAATCTTCCTTAGTGTGGACGTAAATGATTTTGAACCTGTCGCATAATGAGCGTTATGACCTGTTGCTGCAAGGTCTGCAAGCAGTTGTAACGCTATAACCGATTTTCCTGTACCTGCTCCACCTTGAACTATTATAGCATATTTCTGTTTATCAATCTCTCCTTTCTTTATTAGGGACATGACCTTATCATACACAACAAGTTGTTCATCAAGCAATATGTAATCCCCGTTGACTTTGTGCTGACCCAATACCCTTAACTCACCTCTTAGCTTTTCTTTAATAACACCAGAAACTTGCTTTAATAGCTTCTTTGATGGTCTATACTTACTATTTTCAATTTCAGTTAAAATTTCCATCCCCATGCCTTGGTGCAGCCTGTTGGAGAGATATGATGCCAAATCATTGGTATCATCAGCCGTGTAGATGGGAAATTTATCCAATGCTTTGTCAAACCTCGTATCAAAAATGGGGTCGTCTTCATAATAATTGTAATTATGAAGATAGCTACAGGCATAGAGAGAAACAGGATTGCTTCCTTCATAAAATGCTGTGCAATTTTCCTGTAAATAATATTTATAGTTCCCCACTTGAACCGATGGATGAAGGACATCCTTATTGCCACCACCTACCCATGTTACAACATAATCACTTTCAAGATTAGATAAAGTGCAACGTTCCCATTGCTTCAATTCAATAATCACTGAATTTTTAACCCCATCTCCGTCTTTACCTGTGACCAGAATATCAATTCTTTTGCTGGTTAACGGTAACTGGTATTCAATGATAACACCATTGTCGTGTAAGCCAGCAGATTCAAGTACAATCGACATCCTAAGCAATGAATTTCTCCATGACATGACTTCATTGTGTGATGGATTGCAACCAAACTGCTTGAAGAATTCTTTTCTCAGAAACTCTGCAATCTGGTTATTGCGATTAAGGCTTATAAATGTATCCGTTGAACCTGCAAATAACCTCATAACTCATTATACTTCTTTGCTGTACCTTTAGCTTTATGCACGGGATATTTTTGAGAATTGGTGTTGATTTTATCAAGAACTATCTGCTTAATATCAAAACCATATTTATTAGCAAGCAAAAAGCCAAATGCAAAAATATCAGCTAACTCTTCTTTTATTTTTTCTTTATCCGCTTCTTCTGGAGTTTTCCAGAGGAATAATTCAAGAAGTTCGCCAGCTTCAACGTTAATCGCAATAGCCAAATCTTTGGGATTATGAAACTGCTCCCAGTCCCTTTCATTACGAAATTTAATTAGGGCATCAATTATTTGTTGTGTATCGCTCATTTATTGGTCGGTTTAAACAGAGTTAAGGCTAATTTGTATTCATTATCATATGGTAGCTGGAGTTGAGGAAGCATTTCTGGCATGACCAAAGACCAACTTACGTAGTAGTAAGCAAGAATATGATAACCAGAAAACTTTTTGTCAGGTATCAATCCAATTATGTAGTTTTTATTTTCTGGGCGATATCCCTGAGTTCCTTGTAAAGCTATTTCATAAGCAATCTCCTTGATTTTTTGTTTTGGCATCTTTTGGAAGAATTCAAGGGCATCAACCATATACATGACCACTGCCATATTTGTCCCCATTTCTTTTTGTGACCTCTGGAACTCTTCCATTTCCTTATCCTTTATCGGGTCACGGGTTTCCAAATCAAATGGGTCTCTTTCTATTTTTTCAATAATGTCATCATAAGATTTGGCGTTGCTATTTATTTCTTCATCAACAAGTTCAAAGTACTTTTCAAGTTTCAAGTCTTTTGCCCAGTTTTCTACAAGTTCATATTCCTCACCTGATTCCCTATCATCACGATAATCATAAAATTCAGCATACATCTCCTTAGCGGTCTTGTCTTCCAAGGTATTTGCTTTAAAATTGCCAGTTAAATCGATGCCATAAAGGTCTCTGTACTGATAAGCACCAATGAGGTTAAGTATTTTGCTCGCACGCAATATTGATACTGGTGATAGGCTGATTATGCTTTTGTCGGTAGTTGCTTTAATTCCGTCAGAAATAAGTGAATACAGCGATAGCAATTGATAGGGTCTAATTTCCTTGTATTCCTGAAACAATTTATCTTCAATGAATAAGTCTATCGGAGCGTTAAATATTTGCCTATTTATGCCATCAAAGAGTAAATCAAAGTATTCATTGATTGAGGGTTCTGACAACCCTTTCTTAATCAGTACCTGACGATGTTGTCGAAGGTCATTTAAAAACACCGATTTTGTCTTGAAATTCGATATGAACAACTTGTTTCGATTATCATTTCTGGCATCCGTAGCGAAATCCAAATGCACAAGTTCATGCATAACAAGATGGTAAATCGCTGGATGCTTGGGATTGTACTTAACTAAATGGTAATCTCTATCATATTTTTCAGCGAATTCAAATTTTGCTGCCGTATCAAGGGTGTTATCAATTTCAACCTTAATCTCCTTGCCTGATTTCTTTTGTAATTGTTTACGATAGTCATCAAATGGTTTCTTGCCGATATCAGTTTTGACCAAAGCCTGAGCAGATTCCAGAATTAATTGTTGTGCATTTCTGCTTAATCCCTTTTCTCCTTCTCCACACTTCTTGATACACTTGAGAGCAAATTCGAAAGCAGTATCATTGTTTCCCTTCATTTGGTTTACCAGTGCAATCCCGTATAAGGTATTTGGATAGTCAGGATTAATCGAGAAGGCTTTCATCAGATACTGTAATCCTTCATCCACTTTTCCTGCCTGAATTAAATTTGTCCCAAGGTTATTGATTGCTATATTATCATCAGGGTTATTCTCAATGACCTGTTGGTAATATTTCCTTGCCGTTTCAATGTCATTTTTATTTCTGGCAAAGATGTTTCCAATCATTATCAAAGCATAGTTGTTCTTTGGATTCCACTTCAGGGCATCAATCAAATTATTAATCCCCTCTTCATCGTCACCAATCATTGAATATGCTTGACCCAATGTTCTGTAGAATTCAGAATTGGTCGGATTTTTACCAATTAATGATTTCAATATTGGAATTGCTTCTTTAAACTTCCCTTGTTGACATAAACTACTCGCCTTGTTAAAATCAAATTGTTGGGTGATTGCGTCATCTGATGTGAAATGGACTTCAACCATTTTACCATGCACCTTGACTTCTGGTATGATGCTTCCAATTGTATAGTATTCTGTAAGAACTTTTTCAATTAAATTTTCATCATCCATTTTCCCCTTCAGTACAGGGAAAAGTTCAGAAAGAAAATCGCCTATCGGATGGATTATTGTCATCTATAGTGGGTTATTGTGAATTGCTAACTTTTTATATGGTTCTTTATTACATTATTCTTCTTCAAACTCCAATCCTAATTGCTTTGCAGCTTCTTTTGCATTTTTATACTGCTGTTTTGTTTCATCCAACGGACTGCTTTCAGTTGATTTAATTTTGAATTTTACATCGATATCCAACTTGTTGCCAGACATCGCAAATGGTGTAATAAAACAGGTAAATAATTCATGATATTTTTCCACTGGAACTTTACCTGAAACTGTGATGGATTTAAACTTCTTTATGGTATCTTCTTTCCTAACCATTTTACCGCCTTCTGGCTCATCAACAGGACGTGTTCCACCATCTCCTTCTGGAGTACCCCCTTCTTCTTTTTTCTGCACAGGAATCACTGGGGTAGGCTTCAGGCTTTTATCAAGCAGATAATATGAGTTATTTGTAACTTCAAAATATGGTACTGATTCCTTGTAATATACATGAGTAAAATCCTTTCCATCTCCTGATGCTATACAGAAATCACCATTAGTGCAGTACCTAAGAAGGCTTGTCTGAACCGCACTTACTCCAGTTATCATTGGTTTATCATCAAATCTTATGAATGCTTCATACACATCTTTTGTTTTAATCGGATTCTCGACAGTTGGTAGCAAATTATTTGAACGAAGAATGCCAAGTCCAACTGAATCTAAGAGCCATTCCTCTTCTTTAAGTGCTGAAATGATGTTGTTATTCACCTGACTGTCCATGCTATCTTTAAACTGCCTTAAAAGCAGTTTTTCGAAGCCATTCTTTACCGAGTGTTTGACAACAATAGAATAGGCTGCTACCAGTGATTTGTCGCTTTCACCTGATGATTCTTTAATCCTGCGGTCAATGTCTTCCTTCTGGTCTTTTTCCAACTGGCTGGCATATTCGCCTCGGATTTTGGAGCAAGCAAGATATTCACGCACATCCGATTGTAGTTTACCATATGTTACCTCAGAACATACAAGGAAAATCATAGTGTTACGATATATTCTCTCGCTGTTACCCTTTTTGGTAGCTATCTTTTCAATAACAGGCTTGGTATTCCCATTTAACTGGTCTGGATTTGCCAGATACTTTGGATGAAGAATTACAAGAGTTGGCTTTTGCTGTTCTGGAATATCTTCCGATGGATTTACAAGGACATTGAAAAGCTGAATACCTCTTGACTTCTCATTAAGTCTTCTGATTATGTCTGTTTCTATATCAGGATTTGATACATCGCCCTTTGCTTGGTTAATAAGGATGTTTACGTTTGGCTTAGTATGAAACCAGTACCGTCTTTGCCCTGTTGTGCTATAATAAAGATAATGTGCACTTTCTTCCAATAAATCAAGCGCAGTATGAATATTGTTATGGTTAAATGAATTTGGCTTGATGGATGCTAATTTGAGTTCCTGAACACTCGTTCCTTTGTTTGAACCAGTGCTTCCAAAACTTCCAAGCAAGATAATAGCTGCCAGTCCTTCAGCCAAGGTATAATCACCTAACTCTTTCTTTGATTTATCGATACGAAATGCATTTGAACTTTTTCCTGATACGTCAGCCGTTATTACAGCATCATAACCATTGCCATATAGTTTCTTTAACTGACCTGACAGAGCATCAAGATTTGCAAAATTCACATCAGAAATATGTATTAATGCATTCGTTCCTGTCAGTGATTCTTGTCTTCTCCAAAGGTCGGTGACAATGGATGCCAAGAGCCTTAACACCCCTCTGGTTCTTTGGAAATTGTGGTTGCTTGCCCATTTAATGCGAAATACATCAATTAATTCTGGATGAAATGGATATGATTTCTTGATGCGTTCCTTGTATTCTGAGCGGGGTGCATATTCTGGCACTTCAGATTTCAATTCTGAGTATAGTTCAGAGTACTTACTTGCTACATTATTAATTATATCTGCTGAGCCAATGTTTTCGAATAATCTGTAGCGTATAACCTCAAAAATTTCCTCGTCAGCAACTGGTTTCGTATCTGCACCAACCCTTCCGAGTCTGCTCGACAGGCTATTCAGGATTTGTGCAGCCTTATCAGAGTTTGCTACTTCTTCAACCGATGCAGGTAATGTTGCTACCACAACACAATTATTCATACTCGCAACAGTCTCCGATAATTCCTGAATAAATGATATCGTCTGGTCGGACAAAGATGCTCCCCCAACCTGAACACCAGATGCAGCAACACAGTAATCAGCCAGTTCATCAATAAGGATAAGAGCATTGGTTGTCTTTTTCAGGACATCCTTAAACAGACCTTTGGGTGCTGTTCTGTTCTCATCATTTGGGCGGATAACTTCATAGCCAGCTTTGCCAGCTAATTGATATGCTAATTCCCCCCACAGTGTGCGAATGGTCAGTCCATCATCTGTTTTTCTTCCCTGAGTCGGGTCATTGGTTCTATTCGTGAAAACAGCAACCGAAGCATTGTCAAAATCAGGTCTGCCGATATAATCCAGCAGGGTCTCGGTATGTAGCAAATTGCCAAGTTTCTTGCCTGATTTTGCGATATGATATAGAGAAATCAATGTGTGGGTTTTACCACCCCCAAACCCAGTCTGTAAGGATATCACCCTGTTCTCAGCATCTTCTTTACCATTTAAGCCTTTAATAACTCTCTTCGCTATGTTTTTAAGACCTTCTGTGAAATATGTTTTTGAAAAGAACACACTCGGATTTTGGTATACTTCTCGTCCATGACCAAGAACAACTTCTGCAAGATTTGCAGCAAAAACCGATTCATCGAGATTACCTTGGCGAATATCAAGATGTGGTGTCACATTTTTAAACCAAGGCACTATTCCATGTGTTGCTTTTGTTTCATGAACAACTTTTTCAATGACTTCACCTTTTTGAAGCCGCTCTATCTCAACTTTTAAATCTTTTAATTTTAAAATATTAGCAATATCAACCATATTATCAAATGCCCTACGCATATCACGTTCCTCTACTTCTTGAAAATGATTGCATTTATGCCTTACATCAGCTATTTCCTGCAACCATGTTGGAAGTTTGTTTGTATCCTTTCCAAAATCTGGCTTTATTAATTCTTTGTACTTTATGGCGAATGATTTCAAATGGTGAAAATCAATCAGATTAACAGGTGGAGTGCCGTTCCCGATACCCAAATCCCAATTTTCCTTTTGTGCATCACTTAATGCTTCATAAAACCATTTATCCCATTTATCACCAGCCTGTTCAGTTAGTTTTGACACTACGTATGGTCTGAACGCTTCAATGAACAATCCCAGTGCTTTAAAAAGTGATTCTTTTGTCATTTCAATTTGATATTAAAACAGTTGACCTTGTGCTCCAGCAGACTGTTGGATATTTTTACTTTCACGAATAAGGCTGTCTTTATTTAATAAAAGACCAGAAGCCTGTTTATAGTCGTCACTACCCTGCGGTAGGATTTCGCATAGTGATGTTATAACACGCCAAAATGAGTTGTCTGGAGAGGCAGCAACTTTTGCAATATATGCAAGCAAAGCATTCCTGTTTGCTCCCTCATATAATGACATTGCTTTATGGACAAAATCAATAATGAAACTGTGACTTCCCTCACCGATTCTGTTATTTAACTCAAGACGCTCCTTATATCCTGCTAATTCTTGCTTATTTCCCTTTTTAATAAATAGATTATGTGCAAATAAATCAGCAACGTTTATTGTCAATCCGACACGGGCAAATTTTGCAGCATCATCAAAATCACTTTCCGAAAAACCATATAATTGAAGCCAACCAATGTAAAATTTGGTAAAATCATCTCCATCAAATCCTTTTAGAAGTGCATTAAATGCGCTTTCTCGTGCCATTTCGAGTAGTTCACTGATTGTTACCTCATTACCATCTGCTTTTTCGACCCTTTCATATTTACCAAATTCACTTACTGCCTGACCAAAGCATGCAGTTAATAAATCCGCACCTCTAAGTCCTAAGGCATAAAGTTTATTAACTTCTTCTGCTACAGTTACATTAATAGCTTTCTTAACATCTTGGTAATTTGCGAATCCATTTCTTTGAGAAGGTTTACATGAGACAGTTACCGATGAAGAAAGAAATGCTTTTTTTTCTTTTAAACCACCTTTCTTTTCAGTGTCTATTGCCCAACTTCCAGTTATATTCATCCTTGAATTAAGGATAGAATTACACAGAGTCGTCCATGCTTCAGTACTTTGATGTGCAAACATGATACTTACTATATGGCTCGTCTGCTGTTCGATAGCATCAAAGATTTCGAGAAGTTTGTGTTCAAAATGTTCCTTTGCTTTATCGAGGTCATTATGATGATGATGCTTTAATGCCGTACACTCTTCTGACTTAGGAGTTTGAGGTGTTGAAAAGTTAAATGGATAAACATCATTCAATACTCTTTTCAACCATACGTAAAAGAAATCCGACAAATCTGCATAAGCAATTGCATCATAATATGGTGGGTCAGTTATAACAGCCGAAATTTCTTTTTTTCCAAACTGAGTTTTGTTCCCACTTGAAGTATTTATTACCTCAGTGCAGAAAGGGAATATTCCTTCTGACTGAATGACTTTAGATATCCACGAGACCTGCTCAAGATTGAAAATATTAAATTCAGGATAATCTAAAACCATTGGAATTGCCTGTCTTCCGAATAAGTCTACAATCTTTTCCCCACCAAGGTCTATTAATCCAAATGTTGTCATTCTGGCAGCTAATCTATCTAACCATATTCCAAGGTATGTGAATACTGCTTTTAAATAATCGTCTTCTTCTTTATAAATATTAATTTTAAGTTTATTTAATTCATCTACAATTGTCTGCAAAGCAATTAATTGTCTTTTCGAAAATAACTGTCCCCATTTTTCAAATCCCCATGTACAGCATGGTAATGCTTGTGTATATTGAACAGGCATTGATTCTGAAGGTACTTCTATATTATCTGGTAATGTCTCGAGTATTTTTAAATCTTCTTTCATGGGAAGAGAATATTCTTTCCCTTTCTCACCATCCCAGATAATTGCCAAAAGCCTTTCTTTTGTCAGACCTTTAATAAATTGCTCTTTGAGTGCATTAATATCGGTTATATTATGACAACATGGGCATGTAAGATTTCCTCTATCAATCCAGCCTATCTCATCATTTCTCCCATTTCTTATTTCGAAATCTATCTGATTACCATTGATTATGGGTTTTAAATGCACCTTTTTCCGTTCAGTTGCAGCTAAATAGAACTGTCTAAGCAGTGGTACTTCAGCACGACATGTAGGATTAATACATGTTCCAACTCTTGCCCAATAATATGCAATAGGTTTTACACCACGTTCATTATTAGGATAATAGTGACTAATTCTTTTTTCAACACTTTTCAGAACTTCCTTTACGTAGTACTCCACATCGTAACTAAGTCTATTGGGTATCCTAATCCCGACAATACGACCATTAGCAATTATTCTATATTCACTTGGAATAGAATTGAAATCTTCTTCAGGGTATTTTTTTATAAACTCTAATTTGCTGTAAGATATCGGTTTCCCATATTTTTGTGGAAATTCAAGACTTCCTTTTTGAATTATATGGGCAATTGGATTTAAATCATTACCGTAACTTCTGCATCCTAAGCGAGCCGCCTCTAATGGAATAGCACCACCTCCCGCAAATGGGTCAAAAACTTTTGGCATTTTATCTAAAAATGCATTAATGGTTTCTTTCAAATTCTCTTCCCTTTTAAGTACCTCAGAACTTTTAATATGTCGGTCAGTGGTATTATAAAGTAATTCTTCAGAATCCTTTATCGACTTAATATGGTGGTCAAACTGTTTAAGAAGAGTAGTTACATCCAAACCACTATCCAAGTGGTGTGATACCCAAATTAGTTTTTGTGCCTTTTCAATAATTTCTTTGTTATTTTTATTATCCCATTTTATTAAACTCGCATCACTTAATAGGTCTTTTGCATCAGTCTTCTTCCCGTGTCTTTCATTTATAATATACCTTTCTGAGAACTTGCCGATAAACATCAATAACCTATTTCTTAGATTATCATCCATTTTATCATTTGCAGAGGTATATGGTATATCATCATATGGCTTATAAGGGTCACCATTATTATTAGATTTACCAAGTATTACACTTACAGCATCCCTGAAAACCACAGGACAATTTTTATCCATTGGGTCAGGTATTAAACTCGCAAATACGACTGCACGACAAACTGGAAGTGGTCTTCTTGCCCACCATTTATGAAGACTGGATATATGCCCATGTTGAATCCTATCATCTCTAATACTTTCTGCCGATATTTCTTTTATCGGCATTGCGACTTCAATCAATTTCTTTGGTTGTGCCATTATTAATTGATTTTTTGTTTCCATTCTTCCATCGTAAGAAAATATTGAACACCTTTTGATTTCAATTCAAACTTTAATGTATTAGCTGGGTTCTGAATACGGTATAGCTGTGGAGTAGTTTTGCAATCCATAACCATATATAACCATGCTGCATCACCTAACTGAGCCAGCCGATTCATCTCATTTTCTGAAAGCATAACACCGCCTTCAGCACTTCGTCCCTTTACTTCAATATACCGCTTAAATTCATCTGCGCTGGTTGAACGGATATCATAACCTTCATTGTTTTTTGAAACATCTTCTGGTCGCCATCCATCTTCAATTTCATACTTCATTGCCACATCCATAGCAATTGCTTCAACCTCGTCATCCCTGCTCATGCCGTATTCATTCTGGTATTCAACTTGAGATAATGGTACTACATAGGCACAACCAAGCACTTCTGGTGCTTTCGGTGCTAACTGTGTCATAAGGTCAAGGTTGTCCAATCGGCTATTCTTCTTGGCAATTAATTCATTAATTCTTTCTTGCTTTTTCAATATTTTTTCTTGTGCTTTCATGTCTCCAATCAGTACCTTCCCCTGCAGTTCCTGAATTTCAATTTGCATGTCCATTATGACATGAGTAAAAGCTGTTTCCAGATAATCTTTCCTTCTTTCAGTGTCTTCTGATACTCTTTTCTTAGTTTCTTCAAACTGGTTAAGTGTGATTGCATTAAAACTCCACTCGACCACAGCTTCCTGATTTATAACTTCTGGCGGTTCAATTGGTTTTGTGAACATTGCTGGTGGATGCAAATCAATAAACTTGGCAGGTGATGTGATTTGAAAATCTGAGTTATTAGATTTCTGCACCAGCATAAGCCTTTCATCGGCAACGCTGTCAGTATCCTTGTGTGGTCGGTTGTCGGTAATTTGTGATTTTACAAAGAATGCGAAATAGTCTTCCTTATCAATAGGTGAGATTAGTACTGTACCCTTCAGCATGTCTTCCCGATATAGGCTACGGATAACTTTTACAAGGCTATCAAATACTGGATTACTGGGATTAATGTAATGCACCTTCCCCAAGTCACCGATGTTTAAGTATTCGAGGAAAACCTGTTTGTCAAAGCAGAATTGTATTTGCCTAATTGTGTCAGCGAAGATGTTGTAATCATGCCTTAATGTTTGAGCCAGCACATCAGGCAATTTATCAATCCTAAAGATTGACTTCCTGATTTCCGTGAATTCGCCACCAATATGGTTAAATGCTTTCTCGAAGAACAGACGGATATAAATTGGCTGCAAACGCTTTTCATCTGAGTGCTCTTTTAGTATACGAGCGTCTTTAAAATCAATTGAACTATGCGCCAGCTTTTCTTTCTGTTCTGTTATTTTTTCTTTGAACCGTGCTTTTAATTGCTCGTCATCTTGGGCGAGGAATTCGTCCAACTTACTTTGCTTTCCTGCAAAAACTGAATTCATAACCTCGTCCAAACTAACATCTGCTAAGACGTCTTGAATAACATCATACACCCTGTCATCTCCCATGCTGTCACGAATGACATCAAGTTTGGTGAGAAGTGTTTCAAGAACCCTACCTTCTCTGGTATTGCTTGCAACCACATTGAATACCAACACATCTTCCTTCTGACCAAACCTATGAATCCTTCCCATTCGCTGTTCGAGCCTATTTGGATTCCAAGGGATGTCCCAGTTGATAAGTAATCTGCAGAATTGAAGATTAATACCTTCGCCTGCTGCATCTGTGGCGATTAAAATCTGTGCATCAGGTGTAGCAAACTTCCATTGTGCTTCTCTTCTCTCATCAACCGTTTTACCACCATGTATGGTCACAACTTTATAACCACCGCTTTTTGAAAGTCTTTCTTCGAGATAAATTAATGTGTCTTTATGTTCGGTGAAGATTACAAGTTTTTCACCGTCAATCACTTTTTGTGAAATCAACAGCCTCTGAAGTTCCTTGAATTTCTGCTCTTCCTGATATCTTTTGTACAGGCTATCAGCCATGTCGAACAACCGCTTTACTTCTTTTGCTTCTTCGTAGATTTCCTGTACACTTGTGGCTGTTGTAAACAACCTGAATTTCTTTGGGTCTGATAATATGTTTTCGAGGGCATCCCTTTCTTCATCATCCAATTCATCATAGTCTTCTATGCCGTCAATATCGAACCCTTCCAGCTTATGACGCTGTGACCATAGATTTGGGTTCTTGTTAAGTTCATCAACAATACCCTGAAGAGCATTCCACCTTCTGTTTAGGGTATTCTTAATCGCAAAAATTGAACTAACAAGCCGTCTTTGCATTACTGCCAATGCCAAAGACACGTGAATATTTCTTGACTCGCTTGCTTCTTCCTTCTTCTTAGTCAGGTAGTTTGTTACAGCATCATACAATCCCTTTTCTTCTGGTGTAAGGTTGTAAGAAACGGTTCGGGTATATCTGTCTTTATATAATGGCTTTCCCTGCCAATCTTTCATGTCTTCCTTCAGACGTCTGATGAAGAACTTATTGATTCCATTTTTTTCAAGTTCTTTTATACGTGTTGTTGCCACTTCTTCAGTTGCAAAAATGTCTTCATCCAGCAATTGAAGAAGTTTCTTAAATGTATCGGTTCTGCCTCTATGTGGTGTGGCAGTGAGCAATAAGAGATGCTCACACTGGTGTGATAGAGATTGTGCTGCCTGATATCGTTTTGATTTATAAACCTTAGTCCCATAATCGTAGGCAGATAGTCTGTGTGCTTCATCAAACACAATCATATCCCAGTGTGAATTCAGTGCCACATTAAGCACGTCCTCTCTGGATATGAAATCAATTGAAGTTACAATGCGGTCAGTATTATGGAAAATATTCGGGTCGGCAGAAAACATGCCCCTATTCGCAAGAGTGAATTGGAGATTGAATTTCGACAGCAATTCGTCTTCCTGCCACTGCTTCGTCAACCCCCCGGGTGTGATGATAAGAATCCTGCCAAGCAGACCTCTCATCATCAATTCTTTTATGACCAGTCCTGTCATAATGGTTTTCCCCGCACCTGTGTCGTCAGCAAGAAGGAAACGTATTTTTGGAAGTGGCAGCAAGAATTTGTAAACAGCTTCCACCTGATGGGGCAACGGGTCAACTATACTGCAATTAACAGCAAACAGTGGGTCAAACTGGTAAGCAGAATTAATTCTTTCAGCTTCAGCAAAGAGGGCAAACTTAACTGGGTCACCTTTGAAATTAAACGAACCTTCCTCGGTCAGGATTTCAAGTTTTTCATATTCATCCAGTGATATAACTTTGGTGTTTGCTCTGTTTGAATTTACCCCAGTAAATGAAAGCGAAACCATTGAACCAAGTTTCTGAACCTTGTTAATTGTAACTGGCTCGGAGGGTATAAGGTTTTTGACGATTTGACCTTTCTCTACCATGTTATGCTTTAAATTGTTTTAATGTCTCCTGAAGTGCGTCTTTTATGAAAGGTTGGCTGCTAAAATCATTGATGATTTTTTCAGATATGAATTTAATCTGTAAATCCTTGTAATCCAATCCAAGGGCGTCAGCTAATCCTTCAATCATTGAGACATTTATTTGCCTCTCTCCGAGTTCCATTTTTGAAAGTGTACTGGTATCGATATCAAGACGATGGGCAACCTTGCGTTGAGGTATTTTTTTCTGTTCCCGAATTTGCTTCAGGTAACTACCAAATGACACACTTTTCATTTTGACTGTGTTGATTAGACGGTTCTGTCAAATTTAGCAAATGATTTTTGAAAAGAGAATCACAATTTCCTATATTTATGAATACTTCCACACATAGTAATTCATTACATCATGCAAGGAGAAAAGTTTATCAATGATAAACTCACAATCGATGAGTTAATAAAGAGAAGTTGGAATCTCCGTGATAAAAAAGATTTCACCAAGTTCATTGATTTCGTTGCGAAATTTGAGCATTACTCTCGATTCAATACTATGCTCGTATACATTCAAAATAAAGAAGTTACTTTCTTCGGTGGGGAATCATATTGGAAGAAGTATTTTAATCGGACAATTAAAAGATTTGCACAACCATACGTAATTCTTGCACCAAAATCTCCAGTGATGCTGGTATATGATGTTATGGAAACTGAAGGCATGGATACTCCCAAAGAATTTCTGGATAAGATGTTTGGCGAGAATTTATTTGAAGTCAAAGGGCATATAGACCGAAGATTATATGAAGGTGCTGTACTTACAGCACAATCTTGGGGAATTCAGGTAATTTTAAAACCGCTTCACTATTTCAAGGCTGGTTACGTAACAACCGCCATAACCGAGCGACTTGAAATCAACTTACAAGCTGGTGCTTCTATTGAAGAAAATTTTACCGTTTTGCTCCATGAACTCGCACATATCCTGCTTGGGCATACTGGGCACAAAGAATTGCGTAAAAAGGTGACTGACCAAAGAATTATATTACCTGAAAGACCAAAAATATCGGGAAGCACCGAAGAACTTGAAGCTGAAACTGTAAGTTATTTAATCAGTACCAGATTAAGATTGATTAAGCGGTCTGAAGAATATATTGCTGGTTATTTGAAGAATATGGACGATTTAATGCAATTCAGCTATGAACTGGTTATTAAAGTCGCAGATAAAATTGAAAACACTTTCTTGATTCCCATACGTTCCAAAATAGTTCCTGAGCAGAAATCATTATTTTATTAAAATGGATATAAGGAAATTCAAAAAAGTATGTTACCACACATTATTGTTAAGCATGATGCTACTTGAGCATAGTATATTTTAATCATGCAATTTTGACATCAGGATAATATCCGAAAAATTCCTTGAATAATTCCCTTTCGGTTAAATTGGACTGAGTTATTAACTGGGTTTTTAGTTCAGTTTCAAAATTCACTTCAAGTGCGCTTCTGCAAGCATAAGTAAGCACTGCATAATGCTTCCGATTATAATCAAGGCTTTTATGAGATTCTGCCCATTGAGGGTAATGAGAATTTAATTTACATGAAAGGACAATATGTGCTATATAAATATCAGAATAGTTATTAAAATCATTTAATGAAAAATCACTTGAATTGATGATATTTTGGAAACTGCCAGAATGCGCAAGCAGAATTGGAAGTGAGTTTTGAGGGTGTGAATTAAGGTCGGACTTTAATTCAATTTCTTGTTGTTCTAACTCAAAATAGGTGTCTTCATGTGCAGTCTCAGAATCCAGCGTTACATTGTTATTATCTACATTTATAATTTCTTCATTATTACTACTTCCAATTTTGTTGTTTGTATTATTAGTATTTATTATAGGCTGGGATTCTGGATTCCGATTTTCAGGATTCCCGTTTTTCGGATTCCCGTTTTTCGGATTCTGAAAAGTCGGATTCCCGCTTTCAGGCTTGCGGTGAAAATCAGTCAGTTGCAATGATAATTCCATTTCTTCATTTATTATCCAATTTGAATCTTCTGCGCCATATTTTAAATACCCAATTTTTTGAAGGTCTTCAAATATCATAGTACTTTCAATAATTATCCATTTGTATCCGCCTTTTTTAAGAGGCTTCTTTATTAAATAACCACGGTTCTGCAGGGTTTTCATTGAATTATTAAATTCTACCTTACCGAGACCAGATTGCTTGAATAGGACAGTGGAGTTGAAAATAAAATCCTTGTGATTTGATAATATCATCACCATTAATCCCTTTTCGGTGGCTGTTAATTTTTCATCTTTAATAAGGTAATTTGAGATAATTGAATATGGGTGTTCCACACTCCAAGTTTCTCGGATGTAAACCGTTTGATTTTTAAAGTCTTTTTTCATCTTTTTAAATATTTAATTATTAATAATTTCAATCTATATTGCGTACCATAAGCATAACCATAGCTGGTATCAATAAACATGTACCATAGGCATGCCTCAAGCAATGCGCTCTCTCTCGCTTTAGTCTTGTTTCCATTGTTTCGTAACCCGAACTGGTTACTTTACAGGCAGTTCCTGAATCAAATCAGGCAGTTCGTCTGTAATGGGTGTAAAATTACCAGTATAAGTAATACAAATGATTCTGTTTTATCAACAAAATGTATCAAGCTGTATAATAGCTATTTACAATAGTCAATTTTAAGATTTTTCTCCTTTCTAAGCAGCTAATCCTTACTTGACAAACCTCAATCTTTCACCAATAAGTTGGAAATATTCCTCATTTATTTCGCTGCCGATAAATTTCCGATTTAATTTCTTTGACAATTTTAATGTAGTTCCAGACCCTGCAAAACAGTCGTATACTAAATCTCCTTCTTCAGTCCAAGTTAAAATATGGTCTTCCGCAAGTGCCTCAGGAAAGATGGCTGGGTGTTGATGGGCGAACTTGTCCTCGGTGGAATACCCATTCCCTGTGACATATCTCCATATGTTAGTTCGGGGTGAATATTCAGGAATAGGCTTGAATTTCCTCACAGGAATAAGTTCATCGTTTTCATTCCTGTCTGTTTTTTG
>Ga0116185_1001709_pt1 | contig 21503 bp, 17 predicted proteins | sample AD_JPNNA7_MetaG_FD_89754 | JGI IMG/M metagenome (GOLD analysis project Ga0116185, IMG submission 89754) | Active sludge microbial communities of municipal wastewater-treating anaerobic digesters from Japan - AD_JPNNA7_MetaG | ecosystem: Engineered > Bioreactor > Anaerobic > Digestate | place...
CTTTTTGGTGCAGCTTCTCAAGGAGCAGGTGAAAATAGACAAGGCCCTCATAGGGGTGCCACTGCGAGGTCAGCGTCCTGATCTCTTCATAGCCGGGCTTATGGCCGAGGCGGAAGATGCGCTCGAGGTTGCTCTGCGCACCGACGTCGTCTCCCGGAAAGGAGTCGAGCCTTCCGAGCCCCCGCAGGAGCACATACTCGGCGCTCCAGCGCCCTATGCCCCGAAGGTTCGTCAAATAGGCGACAGCATCACGATCACTCATACGCTCAAAGCTCGTCAGATCTATTCTTTTATCGAGGATGCCGTCCGCGAGCTCCTTCATCGCTCTCGCCTTCTGCCGGCTGAACCCCAGCTCCCGGATGTCATCCTCGGAAGCCTCCTGGAAGTCCTCGGGCCGGGGGAAGGCATGCATGACAGTGTCGTTGTCGACGAACTCCTTTCCGAAACCTTCGGATAACCTGCCCAGCATGACTATGCCCAGATCGAGGGTGACCTGCTGGCAGGCAACGGCATTTATCAGGGCCTCGAAGATGGTGGGGAACCGCGGGGGCCTGACCCCTCGAAACCGCTGGACGAGGGACGACAGAATGTCATTCGAGCCGGCCATGGCATAGAACGGCTGCAGGTCTACGGTGAGGCCGAGCATCTTCTGCAGGGTCAGCCGAGCGTCATGTTGCAGCTGCGGGGTGACTTCTCTTTCCGACTGCAGGGTGAGGCATATTCCGGGCTGGGTATGCATCTCCTTCTGGATTGCTGTAACCTTCACCGGTTCGTTATCGAAAACCAGGATCCGCGAATACCGGCTGCCGTCCCATAGGTCGACGATGTTCGTCTTCCGTCTCCGCAGCGCCCATACGGTCAGATCCAATCTGAACGGAGGGTGGACGGGAAAGGATAGTGCAGATGTTTCATACGTCATAGGGAAGACTTGCGTACTTTCTCTCAGCCGTCGATCTTTCTGAGCGCCGACCCTTTGTGCACAGCAATGTGGCTGGTCCTGTCGCTCTTGATCTCGTACTGGGGGTCGCTTTCGCTCGCGTGATGCGTGTAGCCCTTGTATGTGAAATTCTCCGTATGTATCCCGATGATCCTGCCGCTCACGTGCCCTGCCTCCGAGTTCCAGGCTACGTGGTCGCCTATGTGGAATTTTTCCGTCATGACCGCCCTCCTGTCAGCCCTTCTGCCGCAATACCAGTGAGAGGAACTCGTTTCTCGTTGCCGGATTGTCCCGGAAAACGCCGAGCAGGGATGAAGTCACAAGCATGGAATTCTGCTTCTCGACTCCCCGCATCATCATGCACAGGTGCCTGGCCTCTATCATGACGCCGACACCGTCTGCCTGTGTCTCTTTCTTGATGGCATGGGATATCTGCTCGGTAAGTCGCTCCTGGAGCTGGAGACGGCGAGCGTACATGTCTGCCAGCCTTGCCAGCTTGCTTACGCCGATCACCCTGCCCCTCGGGATGTAACCGATGTGGCAGCGGCCGAAGAATGGCAGCATGTGGTGCTCGCAGAGACTGTAGATCTCTATGTCCTTGAGGATGATCATGCTGTCCGCCTTCTGGGCAAAGCATGCCCCGTGAATCAGGGCCTCGGGATCTTCACGGTAGCCTGACAGGAGAAGATCAAGCGACTTCGCCACCCGCTCGGGGGTCTTTCGCAGTCCTTCACGGTCGGGGTCTTCGCCGATCTCCCTGAGGAGATCTGCGATCAAAGACTCGATCCTGGGGATATCGAGCGGCATATGCGACCTCCTTTCTCAGCGATTCGCTGTATTCTCGAAGGGGAACAAGTCCTCGGGCCCCAAGCCTTTCGGAAATCTCGGAAACGGTAATGCCTGTACCGGGAACAATCATTTCGGGAGCCAGCTCTTTGAGGCAGGCGGCAAGAAATGTCCGCTCGAAGATGTCCGGATCGGGGAGGATCAGGTCATCGAACCTTCCCGTGAGCTCATCATAGAGTATGAGGTCGAGGTCCATGGTCCGGGGTGCGTACGCATCATCCGTCCGCCTGCGGCCCAGCATATCCTCTATGGGGCGGAGCACTCCGTGCTTCAGCTCGGCAGGGGATGCCTCCGTCTCTATCTTCACGACACAGTTGTAGTAGCTGCCCTGCTCCGGTCTGCCGATGGGCGGGGTCATATATACCGTGGAAAGGCCTGTGACATGCATTCTTCTCGCGAGCAGCATTATTCCTTTTCTGACATTTCCTGCCGGATCGATGTTCGACCCCACGCTCACGAATGCCTTTTCCATTACAGGGCTCCTCCGGCGCGCTCGATCTCCACGCCGACGCTCTTTGCATAGCGCAGTGCAGAAGGCTTTTCGACACGCACCCTCACCCGGCTGACTATGGGATTCTCGAGACAGGTATCGGCAACGGCCTGGGCCAGGGCCTCGATCAGGTAGTACCGTGAGTTCTCCACCAAGGCATAGACGCGTTTCTTGATGGCGCGGTAGTCGAGGGCGTCTTCGAACCGGTCGCTTTTCCCGGGCAGGCGCAGGTCGGTAAAAAGCGTGATGCTGATTGCCACATCCTGCTTCTCCCGGCGCTCTTCTTCATTAACGCCGATGATGCAGCGTGCCGTGAGGTCAGTAATGAGGATTCGATCCGCCTCCATATTCCTTGAGATGCCGGCCTCCGTCGACAAAGATGATCTGTCCGTCCAGATACTCGCTTGTCACAAGGTAGAGGACGGCGCGGGCCACATATTCAGGATCGCCGTGCTTCTTCATGGGCACGGTGTCTGCGAGCGCATCGAGATATTTCTCGTCCTCTCCGGGAGGAGGGAGGATAAGGCCGGGCCCCACGGCATTGATCGTGATGTCCGGCGCCAGGGTGAGCGCCGTCATGTCCGTGAGCTTTGCCAGCATATACTTGCTCAGGATATAGGCTGCATGCGACCAGTCATAGGACGTTATCCGGGAATCGATGATGTTCACCACGTGACCGCAGCCGACCAGCCTGGCGAAGTCGCGGATGAGGACGAACGGCGCCCATGCGTTCACCTGAATGTTCTCCACCAGATCCTTGAACGTAACGTCTTTCAGGCTCCCCTTGGGAAAGATCGATGCATTGTTGATCAGGACGTGAAGCGATCCGGTCATCTCGAGGGTGCGCTCGATGAGGGTCGCGTACTCTTCTTCCCTGGCGAAGTCGGCCTTCACGGTCCATGATTTCGTCCCCTTCTTATCAAGGATGCGCTTGAGGTCGGTCGTCTCGTCCGGAGAGAACGGGTAGTGGATCACGATGTTCATACCGGCGTCTGCAAGGCACAGCGAGATTGCCTCGCCGATCCTGTGGCTGCCTCCGGTGACGAGCGCCGTCTTGCCTTTCAGCTCTTCAGTGTTCATGGCATGTCTCCCTGCAGGGATATCTGTAGCCGTACGTCTTCAGACGATGGCGTTGCGCAGTCTCTGAGGCGTCGCCTTCTCATGGCTCCGGATCAGGTTTCGGGCGATATCGAGCTTTCCGTAGATGTCGCACGTCATGACCCCGCACACCCGGCTGTCCTTCAAGTAATAGACGATGCCGGTTTCGTACTGTCTCTTCCAGTCTTCAAAGACGTTCAGCCGCGAATCTATCTCGCCCACGGCCTCGTAGCCGAACTCGAAGAGATCCGAGAAAAAGTACGGCATGTAGGTGAAGGGCAGGTGTGCGCCCGCCATGTTCCTCCCCACCCATTTCCCCTGGCTCAGGGCGTTGTCCCAGTGCTCGACGCGCGTGCTCATCCCGAGAGCCTGGTAGGGGAAGAAGGCGTTGTCGCCCGCTGCGTAGATATCGGGGTTCGAGGTCTGGAGATATTCGTTCACGATGATCCCGTTGCCGGTTTTCAGGCCTGCGTCTTTTGCGAGATCCATGTTCGGGGTGATCCCGATGCCCACGATCAGGATATCGGATTCGATCCGATTGCCGGCATCGGTCGTCGTGAGGAACCCGCCGTCGGTGCGGGAAAAGGATTTGGGCTTGTCGCCGGTCAGTACCGTTACTCCCTTGTTCATGAAATGCTGCTGCAGGGCCCGGCCGAGATCTTCCGGGAAGACCCTGCTCACCAGATACGGGTCCGGGAACACCATGGTTACCTCGACCCTGTTGATCGTGAGCGCCGCTGCCATCTCGGAGCCGATGAACCCGCCGCCGATGACCGTAGCAGTTTTTCCCTCTTTTGCCTGAGGCCTTATCGCCTCATAGTCATCCAGATACCGGTAATAAGTGACGCCTTCGAGGTCTGCCCCGGGGATGTGCAGGTGCCGGGGAGTGCCCCCGGTCACGAGGAGCAGCTTCCCGTATCCGTATGAATTGCCCTCGCTGTCGGTTATGGTCTTATGGTCCGGGTCGAGCTTCGTCACCGATCTTCCCAGGAACATGTCGACCCCGTTATTCTCGTAATAGTCCCTGCCGTGAACAAAGATCCGGCTTGCCGTCTCCGTGCCGAACCAGAGCTTTTTCGTGAGGGGAGGACGGTTATAGGGCAGCTCTTTCTCGCTTCCGATCAGGAGGATCGAGCCGTCCCTGTCGATCTCTCTGATGCCCTCGACGGCCGAAGCTCCGGCCAGGCCTCCTCCTGCAATCGCATAGGCATATGTCTTTTCCGCCATCGGAACCTCCTTTTCGAAGCCGGCTGCTTATTCCCGGGGCCGGCTTCGCCTCGCTGCCCCGGATGACCCGGCCTCGGTGAGGAACTCCTTCAGGGCAACGGCATTGTTATGCTGCGTGTCCCTTGCAGCGTAGAGGAGGGTGATATTCCCTTGTTCCGCCTCGTTTTTGAGTTTCTCGAACAACGGCTGCTTGCCTTCCAGCTCCTGCCGATACCTCTTTTTGAACTCCTGCCAGCGGGCAGGGTCGTGGCCGAACCATCTCCTCAGCTCGCTGCTCGGAGAGATATCCTTCATCCACTCGTCAAGCATCGCTTCATGCCTGCTCACACCCCTCGGCCACAGGCGGTCGACCAGGATCCTCCTTCCGTCATCGGGAGAGGGAGCAAGTGATTCGTATATCCTCTTCACCCTGATCATGGTATCGCTCTCCTTTTCTGTGCTGGTCACGGGTTCTCCTGACTGGCCGGAGCTGATGAGGAAAGGGAGATCACCCCGACGCTCGCCGCATGCCTGCGAGGCCGGAGTAAGCCCATATGGTTTTTATACGACTGCAGCCATACATATCAAGACGCACGGAATGTGCAGACAGGCCGATGTTCCTTGTGAAATCACCCGACGCCAAATGTACTTATGAAAAGGGTATCGGGATATCCTGCACTCGATTTCCAATCGGAGCATGCTATTTATCTACTCATAAGGATATCACAGCGGACGTCTGTGTCACCCCTATCAGTTTTCCACCATCCATCCTAACAATGCGCTCAGGAGGAAAACCATGGGCGAAAAAGAATTCGGCATGATAGGCCTTGGCCGCATGGGCGGAAACCTTTCGCGGCAGGCCATGAACAAAGGATTTCATGTCGTAGGATATACAAAGGGGGAATTTCCCCCTGACCTGATCCGCGAAGGGCTGGTTCCCATAACCTCGGTCGACGGATTCAGGGACAAGCTCCAGCCCCCCAGGATAGTCATCATGTACATACCCGCCGGCCCTGCAGTCGATACCGTCATCGACCGGCTCGGCAATGTTCTCGGCAGGGGAGACGTCATCGTCGATGGGGGCAACTCCTACTGGGGGGATTCTATCGAGAGGGGGAAGCGCCTCAAAGAAAAAGGGATCTACTTCATCGATCTGGGAACGAGCGGCGGCGTGGAGGGGGCGATCAACGGCGCATGCTTTATGGCCGGCGGAGAAGATAAAGCCATGGAGCTTATCGAACCCATTATCCTTGCAATGTCGGTGCCCAACGGGTATGTCCACACCGGACCTGTGGGGTCAGGGCACTACACGAAGCTCGTGCACAACGGCATAGAGTTCGGGATGCTGCAGGCAATCGGCGAAGGAGTCGATCTGCTCGCAAATTCGAAGTTCAAGCTCGATACCCAGGCGATCCTCAACTGCTGGAGGCATGGATCGGTCATCAGGTCATGGCTCATCGATCTGCTGGCCCAGGAATATCGTGAGCATGATGGAATGGAGAACATCCCTTCTTATGTGGAGGACACCGGCGAGGTGAACTGGCTGGTGGAGGATGCCATCCGGATGGAGGTTCCCTGTCCGGTCATCACGCTTTCGGTCATAGAGCTCTTCACCTCCCGCGACAAGCAGAAGCTCTGGGCGCGCGCCATTGCCATGATGCGCAACGGTTTCGGCGGACATGCCTTCGGCCCCGACAAGGCAACCGCCGAAGAGAGGAAGCACGGCAAGGTTGGCAGCGAGATGTGCAGGAAGTGAGATATGTGCCTCACGGAGGATAGATGAAGTTTCTTCCTATCTCGGACTATGCACTTCTTTCCAATTGCCACACCTCAGCCCTGGTGAGCAGATCGGGGTCGGTTGACTGGCTCCCCTTTCCCCGTTTCGATTCACCGTCGATCTTTGCGGGGATACTCGATGAGAAAGGCGGGCACTACAGCATCGCCGCCCTTCATGCGAAAGAGATCACGAGAAAGTATATCGATAATACCCTCTGCCTCCAGACCACTTTCCAAGGTGACCAGGGAGAGGTCATCCTGGAGGACCTGCTGGCAGTCGGGCCGAACGACACGGGCCATGAGCTCGGTCAGGATGCGCCCCGCGCCCTGATCCGGCGGGTGCGGTGCACCAGGGGAAGCGCCGACGTCCATATCGAATATGCCCCGTGGCCGGAATACGGGCTCATCCTGCCGATACTGAAACAGACCGGAGAGGGCATCCTTGCAGTGGGGGGATCCTCCGTCGTCCTCCTCTCGTCGCCGGTCCGGTTCAATTTGTTCAGGTCCATCGGATGGGCGGATATCCCCATGAGCCAGGGGGATGAATATTACTTTGTCCTCGAGCACAGCAGCACCGATGAAGCACCCCCTTCACACTGGACCAGGGAGAAGGCGGTCAGATATTTCCAGGGAACCATAGCGGCATGGGAAAGCTGGTCCTCGATACACCAGAATTATCAGGGACCCTGGAAAGAGATGGTTTGGCTGTCCGGGAGGATACTGCAGGCGCTAACCTATTATCCCACCGGCGCTTTTGTCGCAGCTCCCACGACCTCACTGCCCGAGGCCGTAGGCGGGATGAGAAACTGGGACTACAGGTATTCCTGGATCAGGGATGCGAGCTTTACCCTCAATGCCCTCTGGGTGGCTGCCTGCCCTGACGAGGCGTACAAATTCTTCAATTTCATAGCAGGAGCCACCTTCACGAATATCGAGCAGAACCAGGATATCCAGATCGTTTTCGGCATCGGCGGAGAGCACGACCTGAACGAGCACGAGCTAAGCTACCTCTCAGGATGGAATGACAGCAGTCCGGTAAGGGTGGGCAATGAGGCGTGGAAACAGAGGCAGATCGATGTGTATGGCGAGCTGCTCGATGCCGTCTACAGGCTCAAGGATTACTTACAGGGCATTGACGATATCACCCGCGAGGTTCTTCGTGACATCGTCGATATCGCTGCAGCCAGATGGAAGGACAAAGACCACGGCATATGGGAGATGCGGGCCCCGGAGCAGGACTTCCTCTATTCAAAGCTCATGTGCTGGGTCGCTCTGGACAGAGCCATAGCCATTGCAGACCTGATCAAGGCAGAGGACCGGGTGTCCTCCTGGGAGGCGGGCAGAGAACTGATCAGGGAAGCGATCCTCACGCATGCATGGAATGAGAAGGTCGGAGCATTCACCCAGTACTTTGGAAGCGATAACCTCGATGCCTCTGCCCTCATGATGCCCATCGTCGGCTTCATCGAGGCCGACGACCCCCGCATGCTCTCCACCATCAGCGCCATTGAAAGGAATCTGACCGACTCTCGGGGGCTGGTATACCGGTACAAGAGTCCGGACGGCCTCGAGGGCGAGGAAGGACCTTTCCTCTTATGCACGTTCTGGCTTTCTCACGCGCTGGCCCTTGCAGGCAGGACAGAGCATGCACGCTCGGTCTTTGAGCGGGCCCTGGCCTTTGCCAATGATCTGGGCCTTTTTTCGGAAGGAGTGGATCCGCACTCGAATGAGCTCATCGGGAATTACCCGCAGGCCTTTACCCACATCGGCCTCATCAATGCCGCTTGGGAGATCTCGCTCGCCGAAGGCTCACAGCATCGGGCATGACGGCTGATCTCAGACAGGATACTTCCCGTTGGTGATGCCCATCCTGGTCATCTTCTCATAGAGCCACGACCTGCTGATGCCGAGGATCTTCGCCGCCTGGACCCTGTTTCCGTTTGCCTGCTTCAGGGCATCGAGCACGAGCTCCCTTTCGTGGTCTTCGCGGCTCGGTCTGAGGAGCTGGCTGCCGGTCGGATATATCTTTCTCTGGTGGGAAGGCTGTGCGGCGGACCGCAGGTAATGGGGGAGGTCCTGCTTCTCGATGGTTTCTCCCCTGGCAAAGTTGATGCCGCGCTCGATCACGTTCTCGAGCTCCCTTACGTTGCCGGGCCAGTCGTGGTCGAGGAAGATCTCGCGCACCTCGGAGGAGACGTCGCTGATCCGGGTGCCGAAGATGCGGTTGTATTTTTCCAGGAAGAACTGAATGAGCAGGTTGATGTCCTGCCTCCTCTCCCGTAAAGGCGGGATGTGCAGGTGGATGACATTGAGCCGGTAGAACAGGTCGGGCCGGAATCCGCCGCGGGCCACCATGTCTTCGATGTTCCGGTTGGTGGCCGCAATGAACCGTACGTCTATCTTCTGTGTCCTGCTGGAGCCGATGGGCTCGAAGCACTTGTCCTGGATCACCCGCAGGAGCTTGCTCTGAAGGGTGATCGGCATATCCCCGATCTCGTCGAGAAACAGGGTACCGCCATCGGCCATGGCGAGCTTCCCCTTTTTTCCGCTCCGGTGGGCACCGGTAAAGGCGCCCGGTGCATACCCGAAGAATTCCGATTCCATGAGGCTGTCCGGGATGGCTGCGCAGTTCACCTTGACGAGCGGTCCCTGGCCGAAGCAGCTGTTCTTGTGGATGGCGCGCGCGATCAGCTCCTTGCCCGTGCCGCTTTCCCCTGTGATGAGGATGTTCGAGGTACCCCGCGAGACGATCGCAGCCTCGCTGATGATCTGCCGGAAAACGGGGTCCGCCGTTATGATGTGGTCGAAGTCTCCGTCCGTCGGGGCTTCCCTGTTCTCGCTCCTGCTCGAGGCCGACATTTCCTGGTCGATGTCTGCGAGCTTTCTGGCCAGGTCCTTCACCTCGTCGAGGTTGCGGAAGAGGATCTTGCCCACGGCGCCCACCACCTGCCCCTTGCGGATGATGGGGAACGACGACACCACGTAGGGTACGCCCCTGATGAACTGGAGGTGGTTGACTTCCGGGACTCCTGTCTTCAGGACTTGAGGGATCCTCGTGTTCTCGATGATCTCGTCGACCGGCTTTCCCACGATCAGGTCCTCGTTCCTCCGCAGGAACCGCTCGGCGGCCTGGTTGATCATCGAGATGCAGCCCTTCTCATCCACGACGACGATCCCGTCGTAGACGAGGTTCATGACCGACTGGAGCGTCCGGTTGAGCTTCGTGACGCTCTCCAGCTCGGTGATGATGCGCATGAGATCGGTCACATCCTGAAACACGATGATGGCGCCCGTTATGCTCCCTTCCCGGGTTATGGGCGTGATGTTGCACAGGAGGCTGATCTCCCGGATCGTGTAGAGGTATCCGACCGAAGGGCGCCCCTGCATCAGGACGTCATCGAGCTGCAGGCCGGGCAGAAGGTCCGCCGCCCGTCTTCCGAGGGCATCGGAAGCGCCGATCGAGAGAGCATTCTGTGCAGCCTTGTTGATCTCGATGATGCGGCCCTTCTGGTCCACAGCGAGCAGCCCGTTGTACATGGTCTGAAGAATGGCATTGAGATCGTTGTTGAGCTGGGTTTCCCGCTTGAGCATGGCCATGATCAGGCCGGTCTTGGTGAAGATTCCCCTGACCTCGTCGTCATCGTTCACGACGATGGCGTTCCCGGCAGGACTCGTGCGGACGATCTCCTTCACCTCTTCATACGTCAGATTGTCGCTGAGCTTGAGGACATCAGTGGTATAGAGGCCCCTGATGGGCATGTCCGGCATGATCCCGTTGGCAAGGGCATCGTAGAGGTTCGCCTTGGTCATGATCCCGATGAGCCGGCTGTTCTCCGGGTCGGTTACGGGCAGGGACTCGAGGTGTGTCTTCCTGAAGAGGCGGGCAACCGTGCGCAGGTCATCCCCGGGTTTCAGGCACTCGAAGGAGCGGTTCATGATATCTTTCATGCGCATGACTGAGAGAGATTCCTTACATCATACATCCATACAATATGACTCGATATTATACACCTTTTCCGGGCCAAAAAGAAGACCCGTTTATATCTGCCGACCAAGAGGGAAAGACCAGTCTGCTCGCATGCCCCCGAGCTTCATTGACAGGCCCGGATAAAATACATATATTCCAAAGGGATGTCAAAGCCTCGCACCCCCATCATCGCAGGGATAGCCCAGTACACTCAGCCCAGGGATGCCGTGAAGCCTCTCGACCCGGTAGGCCTCATGGAGCGGGTGTGCAGGCAGGCCTTCCTGGATGCCGGGGCAGGCGGGATCAAAGACCTGGTCGACCATCTCATCGTCGTGAACCTGTTCCAGTGGCGATACCGTGATGCGCCGGGGATGCTCTCCGGCATGCTCGGGATGCATCCGAAGAAGAAGACCTATTCCTCGCTGGGCGGCAACGTCCCCCAGCTTTCCCTGAACAGGGCCTGCACCGACCTCGCTTCGGGCGCTGCGAAGGCCGTGCTCATCACCGGCGCAGAGGCCATCCACTCCATCCGGAGATCGCGCAGGCACGAGATCGTTCTCGACTGGCCCGAGAACGAGCTGCCGGAATACGTCGACGCCGAAGAGATCGACGGCGTGAGCGAGCTCGAGAACGCCTACGATCTCTACATGCCCTCTACCATGTATGCCCTTATCGAGACCGCCATACGGGCCGCTTCGGGAAGGAGCCCCGAAGAGCACCGGCATCACATGGCAAGGATCTGGGAGCGTCTCTCGAAGGTTGCGGCAGAAAACCCTCATGCATGGGTGCGAAGGCCCGTGAGTGCCGAAGAGATCGCCGGGGTAACGCCCGACAACCGCTATATCTGCTATCCCTATACAAAGTACATGAATGCGAACATCAATGTGGATCAGGCTGCCGCCGTCCTCCTGACCACGGCCGATACGGCGGAGGATCTCGGGATCGAAAAGGAAAAATGGGTTTATCCCCTCGGAGGCGCATACCTCATCGACATCCGGCATGTCTCGAGGCGCCCCAGGCTCGATGCCTCGCCCGCCTTGAGGAACGCCTCGAAGATCGCCCTTAAACGGGCGGGGCTGCACCTCGAAGACATCGATTTCTTCGACCTCTACAGCTGCTTTCCCTCGGCAGTGGAGATCGCCGTGAAGGAGATCGGCCTTGCCGAAAACGACCCGAGGCCCATAAGCGTCACGGGCGGCCTCACCTTTTTCGGCGGACCGGGAAACAACTACTGCCTGCACGCCATCGCCTCTGCTGCAGAGCGGATCAGACAGGACAGATCGCAAAAGGGCATGGTCACGGCAAATGGGTGGTACGTCACCAAGCACTCGGTCGGGATCTACGGCGGCGAACCGCCGGATCGCCCCTGGCAGTGCGGCAATGATCCTGCCATTCAGGAGGCGATCGATGCCGAGGCCCTGCCCGGGCTCACGGTTGAGGCCGACGGCACGCTCACGGTCGAGGCCTACGTGATCCGCCACGGCAGGAACGGAGAGCCCGAGAGCGGGACCGTCCTGGGCAGGCTCGAAGACGGCAGCAGATGCCTCGCACATGTCGCTGCAGACATGCAGGGGCTCTGTCGCATGGAAGAATGCGAGATGGTAGGCCGGAAGGGAGCGGTGCATTTCTCTCCTGAAAAGGGATTAAACCTGATGAAATTCTGAGGCATTCCCGGAAATTGGCACTTGTGTCCCCCTGGTAAAGTAAGTATATACGCATTCCAGGGAGGAATTGTCGGGACAGGAGGTTGTCGGATCTGAAATTGAATGAACGTGGTGTGTCCTAATTGTCGCTTCTCATAGCCAAACCTTGCGCACGATTTTCACCCATCCCAGCGGAGCATTGCCCCGGGGCCCCTTCTGTAGTAGTATTGCTCCGGCGGTCGAACGTGAAAAACCATGCGCATACATGCTCAACTCCGGGAAGGCAGCTTCCGAAAAGTTCTCCGGAAAGGCCGTCCCCGTCTCCGGATGATTCCATCGACTCGTACGGCTCTGTCCGAATGCCCATCGATTCTCGTACCTATGGTGCGAGACAGGATGCATGCTTGCGGTCTTTGAACGCAAAGCGGCACAAAAGCGGGGATCATAGCCCCGCCCAGAGAGGATGACGATGGATAACAGCTTCCAGATACCGACGCTGCTTCCCTATCTGCAGTTTTCTCCAGGCAGGGCGGCCTTGAAGATCTCCCGCATTCACGAAAACCTTGCTCCTGCCGACCGGCCCAAATTTCCGTTCGTGACAGTCAGCGAATCCGGACCGTTCACCCGCATCCTCGATGCGCAGGTCGTAAGCGACGGCGACCGGGCCGCAAAGAGGGTTTTCCTTCTCCTCTCAAAGGACGAATACACCTTCAGCGAGGCTTTTCCAGTAACGAACATCACGGTGGACGAGAGCTGGCAGAGGATCTTCCGACCGGACTCAAGCTCGATGGCCTCCTCGAAAGACCGGGCCGGAGAGGGAGGCGGGCTCATGCCGTTTCGCTCCCTGTTCTACTGCAGGGAAAAAGACCTGTTCTTCCACCCGCCCTGTCCCTCCTGCGGCAGCGGCCTCGATCTCTGCCGGGATGACGAGCTCCTCGAGGGAGCGGGCCTGAAAGCCTACTCGTCTTCCCTGAGCCGATACCTCTCCTGCCCTGCATGCCTCGCCAAAGAAGGGTCGTCCCCGTTCTATGCAGCTTCCTCTTCAGGCTCGCAGCCTGCAAAGGTGTTGGGCCCGCTCGAGCTCATCGAAGGCTTCGGAGATCTCCTCGAAAAGGTAAACCCGCCCGATGCCTTCCCTTGTGGCACGTGCGCAGACCGCACGTCCTGCTACGGAAATAGACGGCTCGCCCGATCGAGAATCACCCCCTTCTCGTTCTATCCCTTCTTTCTCGCCATCTGCGAGGCGGCGTCCGCAGGCAGCCTCGATTTCCTTTCCCTGCTCTCGGGTGATCCGGCAAACATGGGATGGGTTCTCATAACGAACGGCCCACATGGGAACGCGGCCGTTACCCTCGAAGGATTCCTCGAGGCTTCCGGCAGCGAGCTCGAAGGGAAGGAGCGGGGCAGTGCAGCGATGCCGACCGACGCGCTTGAGACAAAGGACGAAGAGGCCATCGGCGCTATCCTCGAAGACATCATCAGCACGTATCAGTCCGCGGAGCAGGGGAACCGGTTCGAGAAACAGGAGGCCGTCGAGCAGCCTCCCCGCACCGCTTCTTCCGGGCCGACAGCCGCCGGGAAGCCGGAAGAGCCGGATGAAGACTTTTCCGAAACCGTCATCCTCACCGCCGAGCATACGGCGACCCTGATGCAGGACAAGAGACCGCAGGAAGAGGCCGGCGCTGTGAAGCCTGCACCTTCGGAAGAAATCTCGGAGACCATTATCATCAAGCCCGATTCCGAGGATGGAAAGGAGAATCAAGCCGGGACGGCGACCATGAGCACCCGCCCTGCGCAGACCGAAGAGGAGAAGATCGAGTCCGTGATCATGACCCGGAAGCAGGAAGAAGGGCCTGCAGAAACCGTGATCCTGAGCACCGGCCGCGGGAGAGAGGAGGATGAGGTACCCGAGACGGTCATGCTCGGTCCTTCCAGGACCGCCGAGGAATCACAACCCTCCGGCATCCGGCAGCAGGGGTCGGATGAAGAGATCCCCGAGACGGTCATCCTGTCCCCTGGAGGTGCAGGAAAAGCCGGGCCGGTGGTCCCTTCCCGTGCGCAGGCGTCAGGCAGGGAGGAAAAGAAGAGAGATCCCGTTCATGAGGAGGATTCCCTGGCAGAGACGATCATCCTCACCCCGGGCAAAGACAAGTGAGGTTTATGAGATGAATACGCATCCGTCCGTGAGCGAGCTCGAGCTCAGCATCCGGGAGATATATGCTTCCGACCCGGAAAGGGCGAGGGACGCCATCATGGAATACCTCGAGAGCTGCCTCGGGGAGGTAAGCCTCCAGGGGCGAATCGAAGCGCTCCGCAGCGTACAGGCAAGGCTGAAAGAGCATGAGAAAAAGCAGGTCGGCGGTGACGAGGTCATGGCGGATTTCGTCCGGCTCCTCCTGGGGAGCAAGGCTTCCCATGCGGCCCCATCGTCTCCGGAGACCGTGCAGAGGCTTGTCGCATCCCTCAACACGGTCTTCGATTCCTTGAACGAGCTCATCTCCGTGATGAACGCCACCCTCGGGAGCGCCGGAAGAGGCGAGGAGACCATCAGGGCGGTCATAGGAAGCGATCTCGATTCCGCAAGGACGGGCCAGACCCTCGAAGAATACCTGGGGCAGATCAGGCGCGCCTTCCTCGTCTCCCACAAGGCCTTCCAGGATGCGGCCCGCACGATCGTGGGAAACATACTTGCACAAACAGATCCCGGCAAGATACAATCGAGCCTGGGATCAGGCCTGAAAATAGGCCCGCTCAAGAAGGCGGACGCCTTCGATGCATTTGAGGCAGCATACGGCAAGGTGAAGAGATGGTTCGAATCCCCGCGGTTTGCCGAGGATCTGCTGCGGGAGTTTGAGAGGAGTTGTCAGCGGTCATTCAGTCATAGAGAGGGGAAATTCTGATGGGCTCATTCAAGAACATCCTGTTGCTCTCATGCGTGGTTTTCTGGGCGGCCTCGTGCGCCGCTCCGTCGCCAGCCCGGTGGGAGTATGAAGAAAAGGCCATCAATCTGAGCTTCGAGGCGGACAAGAAGCTCAACGTGCGGGACGGAAAGGCCCACACCCTGTCGGTGTGCGTCTATCAGCTCAAGGATCCCAACGCCTTCAGGCAGCTTGCAGAGGATGCAGACGGCCTCTACAAGCTTCTCGGCTGCAGCAGCTTCGATTCGAGCGTGGTCAATGCCAGGAGGGTCATCGTGAATCCCGGAAAGAGCCTCAAGGTCAGCCTCGACAGGGCGGACGGCGCCAAGTTCGTGGGCATCGTCGCCGGATACTACAACATCGATCGCGACAAGATCGTGAGGCTCTACAAGATCCCCCAGGAGAAGAGAGGGCTCATCAGCAGGCGGATGGTTCCCATGCCGCTCAACGCCGTCATCAAGCTCGGCCCCAAACAGATCGTATCATCCCAGGAGGCATAATTATGGAGAGACCCATCTTCTGGCACCATGGACTCTTCCTCCAGCCCCAGCACTTCCAGCTCTCCGACCGCTATCTCCAGTCGCTCGTCGCACCGGTGTACCGGTTCCTCATGCCCCACCTGTGGGGCGTAAGAAACCTCGAGATCCGGAAGTCCGCCCTCGAGACGAGGACGCTGCAGATTACGGGCGGCGAGCTCGTGTTCCGGGACATGACCCACGTGGTCATACCGGACAATGCAAAGGTGGATGCCAGGAGCTTCGACGAGGACTGGACGGACGGAGGCAGGCCTCTCCTCGTATACCTGGGGATCAAGAGGTGGAACGACCGCGGCGAGAACGTGACCGTCCTCGACGGCTCGAAAGGGATCTCGAAGGCGACGACGAGGTTCGTGGCCCCGTCCGACTTCGAAGAGGTGCCGGACATGCACGAGCAGGGTCCGTCCGCCGAGCTCAAGCGGCTCTTCTACGCGGTGAAGATCTTCTGGGGCACCGAGCAGGACCTCTTCGCCGATTACGAGGTCATCCCGGTCGCCCGGCTCGAGAGGCGGGGCGACGAGATCGTCGTATCCGAGCGGTTCATCCCGCCCTGCATAGCGGTCTCGGCATCTCCCGTGCTGGAGAAGACCGTCAGGGAGATCCGCGACCAGGTCACGGCCCGGGGCCGCCAGCTCGAGCTCTACAAGCGCGACCGGGGAATCCACACTGCCCAGTTCGGAACGCGCGACATGGTCTTTCTCCTGGCCTTGAGATCGCTCAACCGCTCCATCCCGCAGCTCTACCACCTCACCGAGCAGGGCGACATCCACCCCTGGATGCTCTACGGGGTGCTGCGCCAGATCATCGGGGACCTCTCGACCTTTTCCGAGGATGTCATGGTCCTGGGAGAGACCTCTGACGGCAGGGGGGCCCTGCCGGCCTATCTCCACGAGAACCTCTTCGAGTGCTTCGTCCAGGCCCGGGACATGATCACGCGGCTGCTCGACGAGATCACTGCCGGGCCTGAGTATGTGTTCGACCTCCAGTACGACGGAACGTACTATTCGGCCGAGCTTCCCCCCGCGATCTTCGACGGCTCGAACCGCTATTACCTCGTGGTCGAGACGCAGGATGACCAGGGAAAGATCCTCGAGTCCATCGAGACGGCCGCAAAGCTGAGCTCGCGCGAGTCGCTCGCCATCCTCATCGTGCGCGCCCTGCCGGCACTGGGCTTGAGGCACCTGCCGGTTCCGCCCCAGGAGCTTCCGCGCAGGGCGAACGCGAGCTACTTCCAGATAGAACATAACGGCGACCAGTGGACAGGCGTCCAGAAGGGAAAGAACATCGCCCTGTTCTGGGACAGCGCACCCGCCGACCTCAAGGTCGAGCTCATGGTCGTCGGGAGGACATGACAATGCGTCTGAGTGACTGCTTCATCGAACTGATCAGTTATGTGCTCTATTTCAAGAAGACCGTCGACAAGCGCCAGCCGGCCTACGACCAGGTGAGGGCCGAGATCGACCGGCTTCTCCAATCGAGCAGGGACGGCGTGGGCTACGGCGGGATCACCGAAGAGGACTACGACGCGGGCCGCTTTGCCGTGTGCGCCTGGATCGACGAGACCATCATGAATTCCCCCTGGACGCACCGGCAGCTCTGGCTCAAGGAGCCCCTCCAGAGGATCCACTACCAGACAACGAACGCAGGCGAGCTCTTCTTCGACAGGCTCAATGCCTTGGGGCCCCACCAGAAGGATGCGCGGGAGGTCTACTACCTCTGCCTCGCCATGGGGTTCACGGGCCGCTACTGCAACGAGGGAGACAAGTTCCTCATCGACCAGCTTAAGGCCTCGAACCTCAAGGTCCTCACCGGCAGCTCGCTCGGCATCCCCTCGCTCGAGAAGGGCGAGCTCTTCCCCGAGGGCTACCCGGCCGATGCAGGCCCTGCCCCGGAGATGAAAGCGCCCTCAGGATTCCCGCTCTTCAACATCGTGGCAGCCTCGATCCCGGTCGCGCTCTTTGCCGTGCTGTTCTTCATCTACCGGTTTGTCCTCTCCAACATTACGGAAACCCTCTTCAAGGCGGTGCAGTGATGAGCCGCAGCCTCCTGCTCTACGCTTTGATCGCCCTGGGCTGCGTCCTTGGCCTCCTCCTCGTGTTCGGGATCGTCCTGGCCTTTGCGTGGCCCTGGTGGGTGGGGATCTTCCTCGTCATACTGCTCCTGGGGGTCGGCATCGCTGCCGTCATCGTACGCAAGGTCGTGCTCCGCAGGAAGGAGCAGCTCTTCGTTGCCCAGATCATCGAGCAGGACAACGCCTACGTGAAGTCCATGAAGGACGATGAGAAGAAGAACCTCGCCGACATCCAGGACAAGTGGAAAGAGGCGGTGGGAGCGCTCAAGAAGTCCCACCTGAAGAAGTTCGGCAACCCTCTCTATGTCCTGCCGTGGTACATGGTGATCGGTGAAAGCGGCGCGGGAAAGACGACCTCGATCAAGAGCGCGAGGCTCTCCTCGCCCTTTGCGGAGTATACGAAGGTCTCGGGCTTTTCCGGCACCAAGAACTGCGACTGGTGGTTCTTCGAGCAGGCCATCATCATCGACACCGCAGGCAGATACGCCATCCCGGTCGATGAAGGAAGGGACAAGGACGAGTGGCAGAAGTTCGTGGCTCTCCTCGCCAAATACCGCAAGCGAGAGCCGCTTAACGGCCTCGTGGTGGCCGTGGCCACGGACAAGCTCCTCCAGTCGAGGCCCGAGCTCATCGAAGAGGACGGCCGGAACATCCGAAGACGGATCGACGAGCTCATGCGCGGTCTCGGGAGCAGGTTCCCGATCTACGTGCTCGTCACCAAGTGCGACCTCATCCAGGGCATGACCCAGTTCTGCAGCGAGCTTTCCGAGGCGAACCAGCAGCAGGCCTTCGGCATGATCAACCACACCATGAAGGCCGACCCCGAGGCCTTCCTGAAGAGCGGGATGCATACCCTGTCCGAGCGGCTGAGGAACATCCGCCTCCTCCAGCTCCACAAGTCAGACCCGAGATATCTCGACCCGGCGCTCCTGCTCTTCCCCGAAGAGTTTTCGAAGCTCGAGGAAGGGCTTACAGCTTTCATGAAAGCGGCCTTTAAGGAAAACCCCTACCAGGAGAGCCCGCTCCTGCGCGGCCTCTACTTCAGCTCGGGCAAGCAGGAGGGAAGCCCGTACTCCCACTTCCTTAAAAACCTGGGACTCATCGAGGAGCGGGACGTCCTTCCCGGAACCAACAAGGGCCTCTTCCTCCACGACTTCTTCGCAAAGATCCTCCCCCGGGAGAGGCACCTCTTCGCCCCGACCCAGCGGGCCATCGAGTGGACGAGGCTCACGAGAAATCTCGGCCTGCTCTCGTGGCTCCTCATCTCGATCGCCCTGTGCGGGCTGCTCAGCTTCTCGTTCGTGAAGAACATCTCCATCATCCGGTCCGTGCCCAGAGAGGCACCGGTCCTCAAAGGAAATCTCCTGAGTGATGTGAGCATGCTCGAAGACTACCGCAGGGGCATCGTCAAGGTCGTGGACGGTAACAGGGGCTGGTGGATACCGAGATTCGGCCTCTCCAAGAGCCGGGACATCGAGGGGAGGCTCAAGGAGAACTACTGCAGGCTCGTGGAGCAGGGCATCGTCTCGTCCATGGACAGGAAGATCAAGCAGGACATCGCCGTGATCTCTCCGACGACGTCCGATTCAGCCTATGCCCTGTATGCCATCCACCTCGTGAGGAGGATCAACCTCATCAGCGAGCGCATCAGGGGAGCGGGCTACGATGAGCTTAAAGCAAAACCGCAGCCGTCGTACCTGGCGTTCGTCCCTGCGGCGGGTGGTTCGGCGGCGCCCGAGACGGTGAAGAGCTTTGCGAACCTCTACCTGTTCCGTCTCGTCTGGGACGAGGATACCGAGAGCTTGAGAAGGGAAATGAAGAACCTGAAGGCAGCGCTCGCGAGCACCCTTGACAGGAGGAGGGGCGACTTCAGATGGGTCGCGGTCTGCGCGAGCGAGAGCTCGCCGCTGCCCGGCGCTTCCTTGAAGGAGTTCTGGGGCGGGAGCATCGATCTTCCCGATGAGCCGCTCGTTCCCGGCGCCTTCACCCTCGAGGGAAAGAAGAGGGTGGACGCGATCTTCGAAGAGATCTGCACGGCGCTGGGCGACGCCCAGGCCGTCAATGCCCGGAAGCCGGCGTTCCAGGCATGGTACAGGCAGAATTACCTGGCTGCCTGGGAAAACTTCGCGCGCTCCTTCCCGAAGGGCATGGAGAGGCTCCGGGGCAAGATGGAGTGGGATCAGGCGGCCTCGAAAATGGGAACCCGCGAGGGTCCGTACTTCTCCCTGCTCAGGCGCATGGAGTCCGAGCTCGGTCCGTATGATTCGGGAGAGGTTCCCGCGTGGCTCGCCCTGGTGAAGACCTTCAACTCCATCGCGGACCAGGCGGCTGTCGCGGGCGCTGCAGGAGGCGGATCGCTGCTGAACAAGGTCGCCGAGACCGGCACCAGGATCAAGGGAAAGCTCTCCGGCTCCGAAGGGGCGGCAGACGCAGCCGAAGCCCGGCTCAAAGAGATCAAGGCATTTTCCGCCTACATGGCCTCCCTCGCCGATGCGAACTCCTCCCTGAAGGGATCGAGGCTTGCCATCTTCCAGGCTGCAACAGCCACCTTCACGGGCGGCCAGGCGGATTCCACCCCGTTCCTCAAGGCCAACGGCGCCCTCCTTGCCCTGAAGTCCGGCGGCCTTGCCCCCGGTGAAGGCCTGTGGCAGCTCATGTCCGGCCCGCTCGATTTCCTCTGGGCCTATGCCTGCCAGGAGACGGCCTGCCATCTCCAGGACCTCTGGGTCAAGGAGGTGCTCACGCAAGTCCAGGGCATCACCGATCCCACGCAGATAAGCGCCATCCTCGGGGGCCCGCAGGGCATCGGATCGAGGTTCATGCAGGGGCCGGCAGCACCCTTCCTGAACAGGAGCTTGAGCGGGTATTCTCCGAAGGAGGTCATGGGCAGAAAGGTCGCCTTCGAAGCGGGCTTCCTCTCCTTCTCGGCCAGGGCCGGCAAGCCGGTCCAGTCGAACTTCATCATCACCATCACCGGCCTTCCCACGGATGCGAATGCGGATGCGGCGATCAAGCCCCATGCCACGCGCCTCGAGATAGGCTGCGGCAACGAGATGGTCACGATCGAAAACCTGAACTACCCCGTGCGCAAGACGGTCAACTATTCGCCTCAGATGTGCGGGACCACCGTGCTCACCATCGAGGTGGGCAACACGACGCTGACGAGGCAGTACGAGGGCAACCTCGGCTTCTCGAAGTTCCTGAGCGAGTTCCCGTCGGGCCAGCACACCTTCGTGCCGGTCGATTTCCCCGGCCAGGCTGCGAGCCTGAAGCGGATGGGCATCAGGTACATCAAGGTGAACTACCGGTTCGACGGCAACGCCCGGGAGGCGGCGGGGCTGTTTTCGCAGGGCCTGGGCAGAGCGCCGGAGAAGATCGTTTCGTGCTGGGGCCAGTAAAGACCAGCCAGGTCTGGGCCTGGGGTGCAGCAGGCAAGCACCCCGTTGCCAGGGACTACATCAGCATCGGGAGCCGGTCACCCGTGCTCGGGGCGTTTATGAACTGGGTCGAATCGGGGTATTCGAAGCTCACGGCAAGGCCGGTGCAGGCCTGCTCATACAGGTTCTGGGCCAGGGGAGCAAGGCGCCAGGACCTCGTGTGCGGCCTCCTTCGAGACAGCAGCGACGCGATCGGCAGGGCCTTTCCCTTCCTCGTCCTGGGAACGGGCCCCCTTACAGGGTGGGAGGAGACGTGGGAACTTCTCCCGTATGTGCTCGAAGGGATCTGGGCCCGGATGGAGTATCTCACGAACAAGAGGGCGTACGATCTCGGCTCCCTCGAGAGAGACGTCGCATTGCTTCCGCACCCGACCCTGTTCCAGGGTGCGGGCACATCGCCGAAGCAAGCGATTGAAGGTGAGCTGAAGCCCTTATTGAACGTCGCCGAGTGCTATCTTCCCCTAGAAGGCAGGGACAACGAAGACCCTGCAGATGCTCTCTCGCTGTGGCACGACCGCATAAAGGCCTCCATCGCCGAGGCCCCCAATGCAATATTCATGGGGGGCCTCCCCGACCGC
>Ga0116185_1001714_pt1 | contig 21468 bp, 23 predicted proteins | sample AD_JPNNA7_MetaG_FD_89754 | JGI IMG/M metagenome (GOLD analysis project Ga0116185, IMG submission 89754) | Active sludge microbial communities of municipal wastewater-treating anaerobic digesters from Japan - AD_JPNNA7_MetaG | ecosystem: Engineered > Bioreactor > Anaerobic > Digestate | place...
GGCGATGGGCGCTCTGCCCAAGGACTACAAGGAACGCAAGCGCAAGGTGAAGGAGTTGATGCAGGCGCGTTACCCGCATATCAACGTCACTGACTGGTCGGCGGACGCCTTGGGGATTCTGACGTGGGCATTGGAGCAGCAGGCGAAAGATTGAGTGTGGTGAAGAACGCTTGGAAGTGGCCGGTAGTGAATGCGCGGGGGCGGCGGGAGTACAAGGAGCTGGCCGCTCGGGCGCGGTTTCTCATCGACGGCCGGCAGGAGGTGAGCGTATGAAGCGCTCGAGTAGGCGCGAGGTACGAAATCCTGTGCTTGGATTGCCGGCTGTGGAACGGCTTATGGCACTACCGCCGGAGAGCCGTGGTGAACTGCGGGCCGTTCTGGTGGATTTGCGCATGGACGCTTTAGCGCGCGCGGAGAAATGTTGGGGAAGTCATAAGGCGCCGATGGCGGCGTATTGGAAATCTGTTGGAGTTTACGCGGGACACCTGGCGCGGGTATTGGCCGATAGCGCCGGCGGTGTGCTCACGAACGGAGAAAGGGGGTCGCATGACCACAACGATCGTAGTTCAGGAAGTGCCATTGGAACAGATTGTGCCGACCACGGACAACAAGCGGAGGATTCACGAAGGCTCGCCGGAGTTCAAAGAGTTTGTGGAAAACATCCGTGCGCTTGGCGTGCTCGAGCCCGGCTTAGGCCGGCCGCATCCGGAGCAGGCCGGGAAGATCGAGCTGCGGGCAGGTGAGCGGCGTTGGCGGGCGTGCAGGGCGGCGGGGTTTGACACGATGCCGGTGCTCGTCCGCGAGATGACGGACGCGGAGGCCCTGGCGGTGACCGTAACGGAGAATCTGCAGCGGGAGAGCCTGCATCCGCTGGAAGAGGGTGAGACGCTGGCGCTGTTGCTCGAGCGCGGGTGGACCGCGGAACAAGCGGCGAACCAGTTGGGCAAATCGACCAAGTGGGTGCTGAGGCGCGCGCGGCTGACCGAACTGATCGAGGAATGGCGGGAGGCTGTGACCGATCCCGAGACGCCCGTGAGCGCGTGGAGCGCGAGCCATCTCGAGTTGATTGCGCGGTACCCGGCTGAGACGCAAAGCGAGCTGGCGAAGGAATGGATCGGGAAAGGGGAGGGCAGTTGGCTCCGCAGTTGGACGCTGGCCGAGCTACGCGACGAGCTGGGGGATTACCTGCAGCAGATTAGCCTGGCACCGTGGGATGTAGAGGCGGCGGACCTGGTGCCGGGTGTCGGGGCGTGCGTAGGGTGTCCGAAGCGCAGCGACGTGCAGCCGGAACTGTGGGACAAAGAGGACTACGGCGAAGCGGGCCCTGGGGCGCGGTGTCTGGACAACGCGTGCTGGGATGCGAAGGGTGAGGTTTACCTGAAAGGCAAGTTGGCGGAACTCGAGGCGAAGCACGGCCGGGTGGTGTGTTTAGCAGAGAGGTCGTGGAACTACCGCGGCCCGTTTGAGCCTGACGTTGGCATGTACTACACGGGCTGCAAAAAGAACGACAAGGGCGCTGTCATGGTGCTGTGGGTGGAGGGCCCGAAAACCGGCCGGTCGTATTGGGCGCGGAAAACATCAGGGAACGGAGCAACCCGCTCGAACGCGGGCGGGGACGGGCAGGAGAAGTCGGTGCGGCCGCTGGCGGAACGGAGGGCTCAACTCGAGCGGATTAGGTGCAGGATGGTGAACGCGAAGATCGTGGCGCGGCTGTCCGATTGGACGAGGCACGGCGCCGGGCCTCCAGAGATCACAGGGCATTGTGCTGTGCGGCTGGCCGTGATTTTTGGGACCGCGCGGAATTACGAGAACGCGGGCATGCACCACGATAGCGCGACGGGCAAGAACATCGACCCGTGGAAGCGCTTGGAAGAGTGGAAAGAACGCGGCCTGGCGGAATTGGACCGGGACCTGCTGCTGCATGTGATCCCGGTTCTGGTAAGGCGGGTACAGAGCGAGAGCGGTCAGAACGATTTTCAGAAGCCGGTAAAGCCGCACACAGCTGAGGGCCGGGCGGTGTGCGAGCTGTTTGATATGCGTTGGGATGATCTGTACGCAGAGGCGTCGAAAGAAAAACCTGAGCCGAAATCGTGGGCGAAGGAAGCAGAGGCGGCGAAGGGGAAAAAGGCCGGTGTAAAGGGGGCCGGCCGGACCGGCGGTGATGAGGAGGAATAGGTGAGGCGTGCCCCGGAGTACACGAACAGCGCCGGCGAAACGCAAACCCAAAGCGCGGACCAGGGCGAAGGCGAAGCCCAAACCAAAATCCAAAGCGGCTGCGAAACCGAAACCGAAGGCGAAGCCGCGGCCTCGCAGGAGGGTCAAGGCGCCCAAAGCCGCGCCGGCCTGGGGCCAATTGAGCGCGGTGTTCCCGGAGGCCCTGGCGCGGGTGGATGCGGCCCTGGCGGACCAAGCGGCGCCGCTGGTGGCGGCGGCCGCGGCCGGCCGGGTGTTGGACTCGAAAGAGCGGCGGGTTGTCGAGCGGTTTGTGACGGCGTTGGAGGATAGCGTGTTTTGGGTGTTGGCGTCGAAGTCTCCGCAAAAATGGGTGTTGGGCCTGTTGGAGTCGAGCTCGAAAGTCTTGCTCGAATGGGAAGCGGCCGGGATGCCACGGAATACGGACAAGGCGAAGACCTACAACCTGTGGCAGGTGTTGCCGTGGGTGAAGGGGCGGTTGCGCGGGGGCGATGTGGCGTGGGAATCAGCGCCGGAGGACATCCGCCGGGAGTATCTGACGCAACAGGTGCGGGATAAGCGGTATCAGGCTGATATGCGCAAGCTCGAGTTGGCGCGGCGGAGGCAAGAGTTGATCGAGCGGGAAGACGTGCACACGGCGTTCGGGCTAATCGCGGCGGCGCTCCGGCGCAGCGGCGAACGCCTGGCCCAGCGGTTTGGCGACGAGGCCCGGGCAATATTCTCTGAAGGGCTCGAGCGGGCGCGTGAGCGAGTGCGTGAGAGGTTTGGGGGCGGTGGTGAACAGATGAAATTTGGTGAGGGGGAGACAGGAGCTGATCATTGGTTGGATCATGGAGACGATTGAAAGGGCCGGGTTGGGGTTCCACCTGGGGAACGTCGTGGAGGCGGTGTGCACCACCACGGCCGGAGAATTGACGCCGGCAGAACGGGTGGGCCTGCTCGAGCGCGCGCGTGCCCATCTGGACCGGGAGATCGCGCTGGCAAACAAGCCGGCGGGCAGTGTGACGCAGAAGCCCGCAGCGGCAAAAGCGGCGCCCGTGCGCAAGGGCAATACAAATGGGAGCGGGCGGCCGCGGAAAGCCGCGGCGTCCGTGGAAGAAAAGCAGATGCGCCAGGCGCCGGCGAAGGTGCAGGATTTGGTGAAGCGCACGCGGGCGTATTTCCGCGAGTATCCGGATTCGACGTGGGCGCGGGCATTTGAAGAGGTGGAGAACCCGTACAAAAATTCGATGAGCCTGCAAAGCAGTGTCGGGCGATACGTAAAACCAAATTTGAAAAAGGGGCGGAAGAAGACAGGGGCGGTAAGCGGCAACGGGCGGAAACGGACGCTTGTGGAGGCGCAAGCGATGGAGCGGTTGCGCGCGGAGGCGTTGCGCCAGGCGGCCCTGGACGGGCTCGAATTTGCGGACGAGGACGAACGCGAGCAGTACGTGCAGGAGTTCATAGAGAACAGTTAGGGGGATTATATGCAGACAAACGCTGATGCAAATCTGAAAGCGATTCGTGAACAATTGGCGGCTCTGCAGGCGATGTACGAAGCGTTGCCCGCAGAGGAGAAGCAGGCCCGCGAGCGGGCGTATCGGCGCGTGCAGGCGGCATCGGCCGCGTATGCGCAGGACCAGGCGCAGCGGGCGAAATCGGAAGGTGGCAGGCCGGTGGTGCGTAGGCGGCGGTACGGAGGGCAATGGCGGTAGTTGAAGCGATAGAGGCGGACGTACTGGCGCCGATACTGGAAGAAACGGATTGGCTACTGGCCGCGGCCGACGTGCCGCGGCTGCGAGGCATGGGGGAGTTCGCGGAAGGTGAGGTGATTATACCAACGGGCCGGTGGGCGGGGGAACGATTCAAGCTCGAGCGGCAACCATTCACGCGGCTGTTGTACGAGGAGATCGACAGCGGCAATTGGACCCGGCACGTGATCCTGGGGCCGTCGCAGTCTGGCAAGACGCTGAGCAGCTCGATCATGCCGGTCCTGTATCACTGTTTCGAGATCGGCGAGCCTGTGGTGTACGGCGTGCCGACCGAAGATATTGTGGAGGACAAGTGGAGGGATGACCTGTACCCGGCGATCGCCGCGGGACCGTACGCGCAATTTTTGCCACAGAAGGGCGCAGGGAGCCGCGGGGGCGATCCGGGGCTTCGCGTAACCTTCCGCAATGGGGGCGTGCTCCGTTTTATGACCGGCGGCGGCTCGGACAAGAGCCGGGCCGCATACACGGCGCGCGTCCTGGTCGTGACCGAAACAGACGCGTTTGGCAGGGCGAGTGAGGCGAGCGTGGAGACCAGCCAGATCGGGCAGTTGATCGCACGGACCTTGAGCTATGGGCGGAAAGGCGCGCGGATCTATCTCGAGTGCACGGTGAGCACCAGCGAAGGAATCACGTGGAGCTGGTACCAGGAAGGAAGCGCCGGGCGGATCGTTGTGCTCTGTGTCTCGTGTGGGGCGCCTGTTACGCCGGAACGGGAGCACCTGGTGGGCTGGCAGGATGCTGCAAACGTACTGGACGCGATGGAGGGCGCATCGTTCGCGTGCCCGGCGTGCGGGGTACTTTGGAACGAAAGCGAACGCCGGCGGATGAACGAAACGGCGCTCCTGGTGCACAAGGGGCAGGAGGTGATGGGCGGGCAAGTGGTGGGGAACCTGCCACGAACAGACACGTTGGGCTTCAGGTGGAACGCGTTCAACAATCTCTTCTGGACCGCGGGGGACATTGCTGCGCAGGAATGGGAGGCCGCGCGGGCGGGAAACGAGCAGGATGCTGAGAAGCGGTTGCACCAATTCGTGTGGGCGCTCCCGTACGACGGTGAGCGTGAGGATCTGACGTACCTGGATTACCGGGATATTCTGGTGCGGACCCGGCCGGAGCGCAAGGGCGAAGTGCCGGCGGACGCAGTGTGCCTCACCGCGGCCGCGGACGTGCACAAACGGTCGATCTATTGGGGCGTGGCGGCGTGGATGCAGGACGCGAGCCCGCACGTCGTGGATTATGGTGTGATCGAGGTGCATTGGGAGGAATTGGGGCTCGAGCGGGCCCTGGGCATAGCGTTCCAGGAGCTGCGGGAGTTGGATGAGACCGGGTGGCCGCGGGCGGGGACCGGGGAAGTCGTGCGGACGAAGGTGGGGCTGGTGGATATAAGATACGAGGGGGAATCCGTTGCAGCAGCCTGTCGTGATATGGGGCCCGGGTGGTTTCCGGCCAGAGGCTGGGGCGCGAGTCAAGACATGGGGCGGACCTACACGGCGCCCAAACAGCGGAGTAAGGTCGTGCTGGCGATCGGGCTCGAGTACCACATTCAGCGGGAAGTGCAGTACAAGTGCCGGGTGGTGAACTCAAACGTGGACTACTGGAAATCATGGTTACACAACCGCCTGACAACCGCTGTTGGAGAGCCGGGCGCCCTCACGTTATACGGGGTTTCGCAGTTCCGGGACCACATGCCCCTGGCAAAACATCTAACGAGCGAACGCCAGTACGAGGAATTCGTGGCCGGCAAAGGCTACCTGAAAAAATGGGAGAAGCTCCACAGGAACAATCACTGGCTGGACGTGTTTCAAAACTGTTGTTGTGCCGCGCACATCGCGGGGATCCGCCTGCACGAGAGGGGGCCGGCCCCGGCCGCGCCTGTAGAGGCAGCGGGCGATTATGCGGAGGCGCGGGAGGCGCCAGGGCGGCGGTCCGGCGGGGACAGTTGGACGATAGGAAGATAAGAGGGGTACGCACGGCGCGCGCGTGTGTTGGGTGATAAGGGGGTGGTGAAACAGTGGCAGGGGGAATAGGAGTAATCGGAATGGAGCAAGCGAAACGGAAGCGGAGGCGGATCCTGCGTACGGACGATCCGCCGATAGAGGTCCCGCGGCCAAAGATCCAGACGCTCGAGCAGGATATGGAGGAAGTCGATAAGAGCCTTGCGAGCCTGCAGAAAACGCGCGCGGAATTGCAGGCTCGACACGATCGGATCTTGGCGGCGCAATACGCCCAGGACGAGGCGCGGGCGATCGAGCGGCGGTGCTATTGGCCGAAGGGAAAGCCGTTGCCGGACTCGTTCATTAAGGTGAAGCGTGACCCGGTACCGTGCCCGCGATGTCGGCGGATCCGGTTGGACGATAGCAGTCAGGCCACGGCGTGTACAAGCTCCGGGGAGGCAGTAGCGTGGTTTCGGTGCAAGAGCTGCGGACACCGGTTCAAGATGAGCGTTCGGGTGCTATAGACGATCGTCCCCACAGCTAGGCGTCTGGATTTGCCTCCGATGGTGGGTATTCTATTGGCACCGAAAAACGCACACGTTGGAGTGCCACGTTTGCGTTTTCTCTTGACCATTCCCCACCGGTGTCCACCACATAGATATGGGCGCCGGCTTCGCCGGACTTTGTATCCGTGGTGCCCGATGCCACGGCCACATCAAATTTCACAAACTGCCTTTTCTCACCTTCATACATCGATCCAACGCGCGCATTGTGTTCACGCATTAACGGCTGAGCGTCATACACGCCCTGGACAATTTCCACGAGGGTCTGTTGCACAAAATCCTTGAGCTGCATCCTACATCTCCCCATTTTGCGCACGCTGCAGCGCACCCTGCATTGAGAATTGCGGACAGTGTGATTCTAATCCTGAAGGTAATACCGCGCAAATGAGCGCAGTTGGGCGCGTGTTTTACAGACTGTAATCAAGAGGTTTTACAGACTGTAATCAAGAGGGTTGACGGATCGCAAAATGAATGGTAAAGAAAGGGTGTAACGCGCATCAGTGCGTACCCCCTAGGCCCGGGGCCGGTGCACCGGCTGGCTCCGGGCCATCATTTTTTGAGAGGGGCGCCAGCGCGCGGGAGTGGTGGTGAGCGCAGTCAGCGATATGCAGACGCTGTTGGACGACGCATCAACGGCCGTGGGGAACGGCGATTGGGCGGCGGCCCGCACGAAGCTGTTGCAGGCGCGCCTGAAGTTCGCGGCGATCCCCACGCAGGCACGCAGCGAGATCGCGTACGTGCAGTGGGAGGATCGGTTGCGCGAGTTGGGGGCGGCACTGGACGAGGCGGAGGCGGCCGCAGGGCGCGCATCGGATCGGCGGCGCCTGGGCCGCATGACAACGGGGTATTAGCGTGAGCAGACGCGGGCGATGGTATGACCGGATGTACGAGGGCGGATTGCGCTTGATCAGTCCGCGCCGCGCCGCTGTCGTTCAACACCTGCGCCTCATGGAACGGGATCCCGATTACCGCGAGAGCGTGTTAGCGCTCATGCGTCTGCAGGGGTACAAGGCCGCGCGCAAGGGCGGCAACAACACGGCGTGGTTGGATTCCGGGCGGTCCGCGGACGCAGAGGTGCTGGGAGACTTGCCGGCGCTGCGCTCGAGGGCCCGGGAGCTGAACCGGGACGACGCGATCGGCAGCGGCATCTCGGGTTCGTTCGTGAACAACGTGATCGGCACGGGCATCGTCCCCCAGGCCCGCACGGAAGATGAGGAAACGAACCGCAGGCTTGAAGCGGTCTGGGCGGAACGTGCACCGGTCTTGGATCCAGTGGACATGCTCTCGCACGGGCAAACACAGCGCCTCGTGTTCCGCAAGTGGTTTGAAGACGGGGAAGTGCTGCGCAAGGCCGCGAAGACCGGCCCATATGAGCCCGTGTGGTTCGAAACGATCGAGGCGGACCGGCTCGCAACCCCGCGGGAGAAGTGGGGCAATCCACAGTTCCGGGACGGCGTGGAACGCGACGAATACGGGCGGGTCGTTGGGTACTGGATCCTGAAATCCCATCCCGGGGACGCAATGGGCGCCGCCGCGTTGCGTGATTCGGAACAGTTTGTGAGCGTGGGCCCGGACGTGTGTCGTCATTTGAAAATCATCGAACGGCCCGGGCAGAGCCGCGGCGTGCCGGCGTTTCACGCAGTGCTACAGGACCTGCGGGACTTGGACTTGTTGATCGTCGCGTGTCTCAAGCGTGTGCAGATCGCGGCGTGCTTGAGCGTTTTCATTAAAACGCTGAACCCGATCGATGACGTGTTGGACACGACGGCCAAGAAATACGGCTATGTGCTGGACCAACAGATCACGCCGGGGATGATCTTCAAGCTGTATCCCGATGAAGAAATCCAAACGCTGATTCCCAATTTCCCCGTGCCCGAGCTCGAGCCGTTTGTGGTGATGCTGGCACGGCGCGTGGGCGCGGCCCTGGGCGTGAGTTGGCAGGTGGTGTTGAAGGATTTCAGCAAGTCGACCTATTCGAGCGCGCGCACGGACCTGCTCGAGAGCCGCCAGGTGTACGCAGTGTTCCAGACGGCATACGTCTCCCAGTGTCTGAATTGGGAATGGCAGACGGTGATGGACGACGCGGCACTCCGTGGGGATATGCGGCTGAGCGGGATCACGCCGGAAGAACGTCGGGCGGTGCACTGGATCCCCAACGGGTGGAAATGGGTCGATCCGGTGAAGGAAGCGGCGGGCGCTCAGCTCGAGCTACAAATGGGCACTCAGACGCTCCGCGATCTGTGTGCCGAGAAGGGGAAAGACTGGGAAGAACAGTTGCGCCAGCGGCTGCGCGAAGAGCTGCGCGAGGCGGAGCTGCGAAAGGAAATGGGCTTGCCCGAGAAGGGCCAAGCGGACCAGGGCGCCGCGGCCCGGACAATTGCTCTGTTGGCAGGCGCCCGGGATGAGGAGAGCGTAGCGTGAACGATGCAGTGGTTTGCGAGCGGGGCTTGCTCGATCAACTGGAACGGCGGGCCATCAACACCGAGGAGCGGTGGGTGGAATTTGTGGCCGCGACCGAGAACGGCGTGGAGACGTGGAGCGGCCGCCAATATCTCCGGATTTCCGGAGTGGTGTTGAAGCGGTTCAAAAAGAATCCCGTGATTCTGGATACGCACAACCGCTGGGAGGCCGGCGCCGTCGTAGGTCGCGGAGACGTTCGCGCGGAAGGCCGCGAACTGATTGTGCGGGTCCATTTCGCGGAGACGGAACGAGCAGAGACGATCTGGCAGCTGGTGAAGGGCGGATTCATCAACGCGGTGAGCGTCGGCTATATCCCCGACCGCAAGAATATCGTGGAACTCACGGAGGGGGAGACGGACGGTGAAGGGGACAGCGCGATCAAAGGGCCGGCCGTGGTGATCAAGCGGTGGGAGCTGTTCGAGATTTCGATCGTGCCGGTGCCGGCTGACGCGGAGGCGGTCCGGCGGTGCTTTCTGGAGGGGCAGACACGCGCGCTGGATGCGCAGATTGAGGCAACAGTGCGGCGCCTCTTGGGCGTCCGCAGTCGATTGACAGAGGAACCAGAGGAGGAAGTGACCGTGGGCAAAGAGAAGAATCAGGATGCCGCGGCGGGCCACACGGAGGAGCGTGGGGCCGCGGCGGAGGAAACGCAGGTGGTGAACGTGGAACCGATCGCGGAGGAACTGGACGCGCGGCGAGCGGCTGCACGCAAGACTGAGATCCTGGCGATCACGCCGGCCGGGCTCGAGCATGTTGCGCACGAGTGCATCGTGCAGGGCTTGGACGTCGAACAGTCGCGGGAGCGGCTGTTGGCAGCGTTGCAGAAATCGGCCACGCCGGCCGGTACGCCGGAGCCGGCGACGCAAGCGCAGAAGAGCACGGAAACGATCACGGACGTGCCGGCCGATGTGCTGGTCCGTACGTTGATGGGCTGAACGGCGCCGGGGGGCGCACGCGAGCGCATGAAAACGAGGCAATCCCGCGGGAGCGGGTAAAAGGAGCACGACGATGGCGAGTAATCATGTGCGGTGGGTTGGCAACCTCTTTGGCGCCAGCGAGCCGCTGATCATGCTGGGAAAATTTCAGGCAGGGGCCACGAAGGCCATCAAACGCGGTGAGTTGCTCGAGCTGACCGGCGACACAAACACGGCCTGGGTGCCGATGGACAGCGATTACTCCATGTCGGGCAACGTGGCGATCGCGAACGAGGAAATCAAATCGGGCGATCGTGCCGGCTATTACGAGATCATCGTGCCGCGCCCCGGGGACATTTTCGAATACGAGATCGCGACCGCGGCCGCCACGGCGGTTGGGACTGCGCTCTACTGGAGCTCGAGTGAGAAGGTGGCCGCAACCGGCTCGAACCAGCTCGGGACGGCCGTGGGCCAGGAACACTACCCGCAGAAGCAGGGGCATCTCGCAGACGATGCGACCGGAGATGCTGGCACGACCATCCGGAGCACGAGTTACGTGCGCATGACGATCAAGGCGGCGGCCAGTTATTACAGCGCGCTCCAGGCGTAGCGCGTGTTGAGGCGGGGCCTCCGTATCGGGGGCCCCGCCGCGGGCAATCGTGAGGGGTAAACGCGGGTGCGGGAGATGAGGCAAGCGGCCGGCGTGATGGCGGCCAGACCATAGGGAGATAGCATCAGATGGATAAGCAAAAACAGAAGCCGCGGATCACGCCGGAAGTGTACGTGGTTGGGCGGCAAATGGACGTGGATGGCCTGCGGACGATGGCACAGCGGGACTCAGTGGCGTTCGCGCAACGGACGCAGGAGCTGATCGATCAGGGCGAACTGCGGTGGGATAAAGTACGCGACGTCCGCGGGCTGTTCCACAAACTGGACGGGATCTCCGTTCCGGCCGCGGTAAATGTCGCGGGCGAAACCAGGGCGATCCAGGCGAGTGCCTTCCCGCTGTTGGCGGGCGGCATGACGATCGCCGGCATCCAGGAAGCGTATGCAGCGGTCCCGGCGATCGGCGGAGAGCTGGTCACGGACACCGAAGACAACAAGCGCGTATCGATCTACGCGGGCATCACGAGCGAAGATCTGAAGATCGATCGCGTGGACGAGGCGAAGGACTTCCCCGAAATCGGCGCCGGCGAAGAGAAGTTCGAGATTCGCAGCAACCGAAACGGGCGCCGCATTTCGATCACGGCGGAGATGATTGAAGAAAACGATGTGCCGAACATCGTTGAGCGAGTGAATGCGCTGGGCGAGATCGCCGGGGAGACCGTGGAACAGCAGACACTACGCCGTGTCACCGACCACACGGGCAGTGCGGCCGTGGGTGCAGAGCCCTACGCCCTTCGTCCGAACGGAGTGGGAACGGCGCTGTACAACTCGACTGCGGGCAATCCGGGCGTGCGTGCAACCAACGGCACTCGAGTGCTGAATAATGCCCTGGTCGATGAGACGGATCTCGAAGCCGCGCGGGCGCGGCTGGTGTCCATGCGGAATTCGTTGGGCGCGCGGATCTCGATCCCGATGAGCCGCTGCATCTTGCTGGTGCCCGACGCACTGGCAGGCACGGCCGCGAAGCTCACGAATTCGGAGTACCAGCCGGGCGTGGAGAACGAGCTGAACAACTGGGGCCCGCGCGGGATGTATCGTCCGCGGGTTCTGTCGACCCCGAAGCTGGACGACCTCAGCACGAGCGCCTGGTACCTGGGCGATTTCAAGAGGCAGTTTAAGCGCAAGTGGAAGCTGCGTTTCGAGTACGTCACGTTGACGACGGACACGGAGAGCTTCCTCAAGAGCCGCATCGCGTTCCAGGCGCGCGTAGCATGGGACGTGGAGATCGGCGCGGTGGACTACGTGTACGTCGTGCAGTGCCTGAGCGCGGCAACAGCGCCGGCGGACGAATAACCGGGCACAGCATCCTGGCGATGAGGTGAGATGAGGACCAGGGGCGCCTGGGCCGCGGCGCGGGCGCCCCGTTTGAGGAGGCAAACACATGCCGAGAGTACCAGTACCTGATGAGACACGGAATCTGCTGGAGAGCCATGTGATCGGGAATAAGACCGATGAGCCGGTCAGCGTGCAGGGAGGCACCCTGAATTCGTTGATGGCCCTGCTGAAGGGGCTTCATGGGACGAGTTCGTTCGGAATTGCGGACATCGACATTTCGGCGGCGGACTACACGGATTACGTGACGCTGCTGACGATCGCGCCGCAGAGCGGCAACATGCTGTATGACCTGGAGGTGGATCTGGATTTCGTCAAGGCCACCACCGGGTTTGACGCGGTTGCGACGGCAAATGACACGCTGGACGTTGCGGCCTTCGTCAAGATCGACGGGACGAACTCCCGCGGAATCGTTGCGGCCACACAAGTGAAAGCAACAGGCACACTGGACGCTGTGAAGGGCGCGGCGCGCCTGTCGATTGGCTCGGTTGGGCAGACGGTGGAAATCAAAGTCAAACTTTCCGCGGAACGCGCGGACGTGAAGATCCCATATCGTGTGACGTGCCGGGGCGGCACCCCCTCAGTGACGGCGGTGGTGGCAGGCTAACGGGTGCGTGGTGGCATGAGCCGGCTGTGTGGAGCCGCGGCCGGCTCTACTTGAGGACTGCACAATGGCACGAGGTCAAGAGTACCGGAGCGGGACCCAGGTCACGGCGCCGGTGGCGAATACAACGGCGGGCAAATGGACGTTTGCTCCGGGCGCGTCGAAACTCCTGCTCAGCAACCTGAGCGGGAAAACGGTATACGTCCGTTTCAACAGCGCAAGCGCCGCGGCCGTGGCAACGCACGATTACGTGCTGGCAGACGGCGGGAGCGTGAATCTACAGGCGGACGATTTGGGCGTGGTGGTTTTTGAAACGATCAGTGTGTGGTTTCCCGCGGACGCGACCGTAGCGAATTGGTCGCTCCGCGGAATCTGAGCGGACCCCCGGGGCCCTGGCCGGCCAGGTGACACCCCCGCATACCGGGTGCAGGCGGGGCCCCGATCCCTAGATAGGGATGAGGACGCATGGCAAGTCTGTTCGACGAAATAGTTGCAACGGCATCGTGGCCGTCGATTCTGGCCGTGCACGGGCAGACGGTGACCTATGGCGCGTCCAGCGTCTCAGCGGTGTTTGTCGAGATCGCCACGAGGGACGTTTCAGGCCAGGATGGGACCTGGCGCCATCGCACGGCCAAGCTCGAGCTGAGCACGGCCGCCACGGGCGGCGTCCCCACAGCGGGCGCAAAAGGGGACACGGTGACGATCGGCGGGGACGTTTGGGCGGTGGCCGGCGTGATTGAACGTCATCCGGGCGCCAACCTGATCAGCCTGGCGCTTGAGCGCCGGGAAAAGATTGAGGAGACCGGACCGAAGTTTCGGAGGGACAGGAGAGCGGAATGGGCTCTGTAACCCCCAGCGGTGTTGTGTACGAACCGTTGAAGCGGTTTCGCTCGCTTTTGGCGGGGTTGACATCGTTTCAGACGTGGTTGGCGGTAAAGGATTCGGCGGAGGCACTGAAGTCCATCCATTACGAGTGGACTCAAAGTGAGACGCGCCACGTCCTGCTGTACACGAGCGGGTGGAGCTCAGAGACGATTGCGCGGGGGCGCGCTGTACAGGCGTTGGCGAGCGGTTTCTTCGGCGTGAAATTCTGGGAGCCAGTCGCGACGACATACGCCTCAGCGCCGGACGATGCGCTGATTTCGTTCATGAGCAACGTAACGGCGTTGATGCTCGAGGCTCACAACGCAAGCGGCCAGGGCGGGGATCTCACGATATACAGCGTGCAACTGTTGGACCGGGCGCTCAACCACTGGGCGGATGAGCCGGACGATGCGAGCGGGTTTTGTGTGGCGGATTTCCGGGTGGTGTACGGAGCCTAAAGGAGCGTAACGATGGCAGTGGGATTGTTTGGTATCAGCGCGTTTCAGATTGCCGGCAACCCGGCAAAGGTTATTCACGGCATGACAGCCATGCCGCTGGATTTCAACGGACAACCGATCCGGTTGGGCGTTGACGGCAGCCCGCGGTCCGCGTTTGGCGCGATCATGAGTCTGGCGCCGGAGGTGCAACTGACCACCGTGGCGCTCAAGACGGCGCTCACGGCGTGCGGATCGTTGGGGCTCTCCATATCAAGCGCGAACAAGGTCACGATGTACCACCAGGCGATCGCGGACGGGTTGCCGGCGGCGTCAGGCCATGAGAGCGTGGAGGTCAACGCGGGTTTATTGATTCCGCAAACGCTCACGCTGCAGCAGGGGGACGGCGAAGATGGCGTGGCCTCGTTGAATTACCGCCTGTACACGTTGTACGACGGGACCAATTCGATCCTGGACTACGCGACGGGCGCCGCGTTGCCGACTGCCGTGGATTTGGCGGAGGCGTACACGCTGGGCCCGGTGGACCTGGATGCGGGCACGCGGCTTGAAAGTGTGGAGCGCGTGGTGATTGATTTCGGGCTCGAGGTCACAAAGCACAGCTACAACGGGAGCCCGTACCCGTCGGTTATCACGATCGACGCGGTGCGGCCGTCTATCCGCGTTGACTTGGCAGAGCCGAAGAATCTGAGCGAGATCGGGCTGGTAGGCGGACAGGGCACGGCCGGCGTGGTCTACGCGCAGGCGTTGGACGCATACGGACTGCGGGCGGATCCGACCGAGAGCGTGCACATTTCGTTCACCCTGGGCGATTTCTTCACGATACCGGTTCAGGACCCTGCAACCCAGCGGGGCAGGGTTGGAAGTTCGTTCCAGATGCTTCCCCTCAAACCTTCGGGCGGCAACGAACTCGCTGTAAGCACTGCAGCGGCGATCACAATCACACAACCATAGAGGGAGCAGCATGGCGGGGATACTCTATTTTGTGCCGGGTGCGCAATCGATAGACCAAGTGGATTTCGTGGGCTTGGGGCTGGCGCCCGCGATCGCGGCGCCCGGTGATCGTAATAATGCCGCGTGCGTAAGCGCCGTGCAGTTTGCGGACACGATCCGGGGCCCGGACGGCGGCCGCGGCATGTTGTTTGCCTTGCGCCGGCCGGGCGCGCGGCTGGGGTTTCGGCCCTCTGAGCAGGAGTGGCGGAAATGTGCGGGTGGCCAGGTCTGGCTGGGCTGGTACCACGATGCTGTCCCCGAGCCCAAAATGCTGCAACGGGCGGAAATGATACCGGGACTCCCCATACCGTTGGCGAATGGGGCAATTTGGACCGTGCCGATTGCTCGCGGCGAGCTCGGCAATGCGACAATCCCGAGTCTCCTGGGCCTCGACACGGACGGGAATGCAACACAGGTGGTGTTGCCGGGATACCGCGACCTGGTTGCCGCGGCCGCGGAGGTGGCAGACGCGTTCGATATGAATGCGGGCCTGTTTGAATTGCCCGAAGAGCGGCTGGTTGCAATCGCGATCGAGGCGCTGAGCGTGAACTACCACGTTGCGGAATGGGAGCTGCGGGCGCTCGAGGCCCTTCCTTTGTGCGGTGTGCCGCGGATCCTGTTTGCGTTGATTGAGGGGCCCAGCCTAGTCGCAGAACGAAAAAAAAAAGACATGGGCTCCGCTGGCTGATGTACCGCCGCTGGCGGGACGGCAAGGCGCCGGGGTATGAGCCGAGCATGGCGGATTGGTTGTGGCTGAGAGAAGAGGTTGGGTGAATGCGGTTTCGCGTGACAGTCACATTTGAGCCGGATATTCATACATACCAGCGCGTGTGGAACCGTGCGCGCAAGGCGGGACTCCGCGCCATGGGCGAGCTGTACGCCTCGCAGTACCTAGCAAAACACTTCACGCACCAGGGCGCCCGGGAATACGGGTACGAGCCCAGACAGATATTCCGGCGCACAAAAGGCGGGAAGCTCACGAGTCGGGGGTCCAAACCCCCGCTGGTCGAATCGGGAGATCTCCGCAAGGAAGCGCAGGACAGTGTGAGGGTGAAGGTCTACGGCTCGCGCGCCGTCATCCAGATGGATGTGCCGTGGTACATCCGCGCACACAAGGATGCTGGGATGGATCTTGAGGACGAGTTGACGCGCATCAGTTCGGCTGAGGCACAAGCTATGGCGGATGCGCACGTGAAGGCAATCAATACAGAAATGGCAAAGACGCCGCGGCGCCGGCGCAAGCTGAGTTGAGGGAATAGCTGTGGCCGAAAAGGTCAGAGTAGGGCTAGCGATCGAGTGCCAGGACGTCGAGGCGATCAACAACATCATCAAGTTCGCCAAGGCACAGGACAAGGTGGGGGAGAGCACGCGGCGAGTGAACCAGGAGGCCAGAGACCAGGGCGCACAGGTGGGGGTATTGCAAGGCGTATGGCAAAAGGCCCTCACTACGATGGGCGGAATTGTGTCGATTGGGACCCTTGTGCGAGGCGCTAAGGCGGCCGTACAGGAACTAATTGACACATGGAATGAGAACCAGACCGCCGTTGAGGAGAACATTGCGGCGCTGTCCAGGTTCTCCGCGATCTCGACTCTGAGCGCAGCGGACCGCGAACTGGTATTGCGGAACGTTGGGCACATGGAAGTTGGGCAAGCGGCGGGAATAGCATTTGCTGCCCGCTCAGCCTTGATGGACGACGCGCAGATCATAGAGGTATTGCGCGAAGCGAGCCAAGCAAAGCAATTGGGAGAGGATCCGGAAATGTTTGGCCGCAGCATCATCGCCCTGCAGCAGGGCGTCTTTGGTGACCGGACCATATCCCAGATCGCGAATTTCCTCACCACAATGGCCGAGAAAAGTCCGTTGTCCGCGGACACCTACGCCGAACAGTTCACGCGGATCGGTGGCGTGGCTGGCGCAACCATGGAAGAAAAAGCCGCGGGAGGCGCGCTGATGAGCGCCATCGTGAAATCGATGGGCGTGGATGCGAGCCCACAGCTCGCGAGCACGGCCGCAAAAGGATTCCTGGTCAAGCGCAAGACGGTGGGGGCGGAGTTTCTGGAAAATCTTGGCTTGGCAGACAAAAGCGTGCCGGAACAGATTCAGGCGTTGGCGGAGTTGGCTGCGACAGAGGAGTGGACGCGAGAGAGAATAGTGAAAGGTGCAGGGGGAAAGATCGAAAAAACCACACTCGAAAAGCAGTTCATGGAAGTGTTCGGGGAGCGCACAGCGCCGTCGTTGATAGGCTTGTTACGCAGCCCGGAGGCGCTGGAGCGGATCGCGCCGGATACGGCGGCGGGTGTGGCCGCGCTCCAGGACACCGGCCTGTCTATGTTTGCGGAGAAGGTAGAGCAAAAGACGGTGCAGGACCCGGAATGGAGGATGCAACAGGAAGCGGAGGCCATAAGGGCGGAAAGAGCGGCTGCAAAGGTAAAGAGAGGATATACCAATAGTCCCTATGAGCGTGCACAAGAGCAGATGGCTAAAGAACTCGAGGAAGAACAACTGCCCATAGTGGGAGAGGCCGGGTCTGTTAAGTTGGGCGTATGGGCACGGGCTTCGCGATACATGGCGGGCCCAGCTCATGGCGATCCTATCACTGCGTTGGGAATGGTTTTGGCAGAGTTCATAGAGAAAATCTGGTACAACCGTGAAGAACTCGAGAAGAACACGGAGGCAATAAAGGAACTGGAAAAGACCACGCGGGCAACACAGGGGCAGGATGAAAGCCCTGTGGTGGTCGATACGGGGGGGACGGTGGAGTAAATGGCGTATATCGGCGGAGAGAACTTTTTCAGCATCGTGGGGTGCATACCCGGCCCGGGCCCGCAGCTCAAGGACATCACGAGCCCGGGCGTGGCCGGTGTGTCATTCGCGATCATGCAATGGCGCGGGGAGCCGGTAACGGTGCGGGCGCTGCGGTTCTTAACTGCATTGGTGAACGTGACGCAGTACCGGATAGATTTCGAGGCGCTCCGCGGGACCGTGGTTGCTGTGCAGGATGATTGGGGGGATACGCGCCCGTACGTGCTGGTGCGCGAGTGCCGTGAGCTCGAGGTGCACGAGGTCGCGCGCGCGACTAACGGCGCGTACGGGTATATGTGGTGGGAATTCACGCTGGAGGAGCTTTATTAGCTGTGGCGATCACTGGCGTCACAACGCGGCGATTACCCGGGGGCGGGTGGATAGTGACGGCCGTAAGTGATCTGAGCGAGCCCACGTTCTATTGGTACCGGGACGGGCTTCTGATCGATATGACCCGGGACGGCTCTCGCCAGTTCGATCTTTCGGCCGGCGAGCTCGCGCAGATTGACGTGTTGGACAGCCTGGCGGACGCGCCGGCGGACGCGTACCCGTCACGGTGCCTGATCAGCACGGCGCCAGGCGAGAGTGTGGTGAAGAGCCGGGTGGAAGAATACACGGACGGCAAATGGGTGACGCGGCACACAGCGCATGGTGCGCACGTGGGGTATCAGACGAGAGTCTTGGCGGACGGCGAAACGGCGCAGTTTCGCGTAGTGCCCGTTAACGCCGCGGGGATCGACGGGCGCCCGCGGCCGCTCACGGTCACGCAGGTTTGCCGGCCTAACAAACCGGCGCTGGCATACACGTGGAATCCGGCAACAACACGCATAACGCTGACGAGTGGGTAGGGAATGGCAGAGGTAAACAGCGGACCGGACAGCCTGCAGATGTATCTGACCGGCGCAGACGCGACAGATGGCGTCCAGTTGGATGCGGCGCTGAGCCTGGGCGGGTACCGGAGCATTGCGCGCGCGGAACCGCTGTTGATACACCGGTTCGCGCCCCTGCAGCACACGGTGCTCGAGTATGCGGCTGGGCGCAACGGCGCGGGCCTGGGCGTGCTCGAGGCTGTGGGCACGGACAGTCTGCGTTGGACGGCGCCGGCGGGCACTCCGGGCGCCGCCGTGGAGATTGCAAACGGCGAACGGAAAGTTTTGGTGGACGGTGCAAATCCCAGCGCCTACGTGATTGTGCGCCGGGTGAGCCCATACGAGCTGGGCGGCCGTGAAGTCGTGCAGCTCCTGCCCTACATGCACAACGTGGCAGGAATGGGCGATTTTGCCGCGGCCGATGCGCAGGGAACTGTGCTTTACAGGGCGGTGATGTTGCGGAACGCCAGTGACCAGCCGGTTACGAACGTCAAGGTGTGGGCTGATCTGAGCAATATATATTATTCGTATCTGAAATATCGGGGAGAAACGCCCGACGCGAACGGGGCTCTCACAATAATCGCGGACGAAAAAACGGGCCCGGGGGGAAGGTTTGCACAGGGGACCAAGGAAGCCACGGCTACGGTGATCGCCGCCACACTCAATCCTGGGGAACAGATCGGGCTATGGTTATCCAAAGAGCAATGGTATGTCTCCATGGAAGAGTATGCCCGGGCTGTTTTCACAAGTCGGTGGTGCTATAAGTGGACGGTCGGCGGTGTGACCTACTATGGCGAGATCGCGGGCGCGAACCGTATACCGCGATCCACTACTCCACGCTATCTGATCTGGCTCGGCGCGGGGTCTCCTCCCAACAGTGAAGCGTTCTATTTGGATAAGGCTACAAATACCCTGCCCTATACATACCCACTGAATCTGCCAGGTCCTCAGACCTATTACATTCACGTCCGCGAACAAAACAAATATGGTCTACGCAGCCCCGTGCAAGAAATCGTTTTGCATGTGGATGCTCAAAATGACATGCCCGCGGACCCCCCGTGCGGGCCGGCTGAAGTTACGTTAGAGGCGCGGCCTGACGGCAAGGTGTTGATCTGGGCGCTGTACAATCCGCGTGAAGAGGGGGACACGCCGGCGGCGATCGCCGCGGCCCGCGCCGATGAGTGGGTCGTCTACGTCAAAGCGGGTGAGGCGCCGGATCCGGATGTGGACACCTCCACCGCAACGCAGGCGATGCGCGGAGGCGAGGCGCGGGAGGTGCTCGCGTACACCACCGTGAGCGGGTACGTGGAGGGCACGCCCATCTACGTGCTGGTGCGGACGCGGCGCAATGACGGAACCGCGGAAGATCCGGTGTGGATGGAGAGCCTCAATACCGATGCGAAGAGCGTGCACGCGCAATGGTGGGGGCCGCGCCGGCCGCGGGGCGCCATCAGTTTTGGGCAGACGCTGGGAGTGACGCAGAGCCCGGTTACGGCGCCCGATGCCCAGGTGGTGGTGGACGTTGATAAGGGCGTGTATTGGGAAGTGACGAGCCGCGGCACGCGGCTGTACGCGGACGGCGCGCTTGTTTGGAATCTACGGTATGACGGGCCCAGCTTGCCCGGCAACGGACTGTATACGACGCTGGATTTTCACGAGGGGACGGTCAGCGGCGCCGCGGCTGCGCTCGTGGAATTCGGGACGTGGGACGAATCCGCAAAAGAGATCTACGTTGCGGCGGGGGGCGTGCGGCTCCTGAAAATCGACCTGGTTGCGCGGACCATCATATGCGGGGGACTGACCCAGGTGACGGCGCCTGTCGGCAGTCTGTCGGATGCTCCGGTGTGGGAACGGTACGAAGAAACGGACTTTCAGTGTTGGAGCGCGAGCGAAGAGGAATACGTCACGGGCATGGCCTTGGCGGCCGCGGGGCTGCGCCTGGCTGTGGATTGGAAACAACGGGCAACGGAAACGGAGTGCCTGTAGAAGAGGTGCATGCGATGCGGAAATGGGTAGGGTTGATCGCGATCGCCGTGGTCGCGGTGGTGTTGGCCGGCGGCGGTGTGTACGCCGCAAACGAGATGTTGCAGCTCGACATCTACACGTGGCTCAGGCTGCGGGATAACACGCTGATCCTGTTCGGCACAGGAAATGATTACTACGCGCGGTACGACGCGACAGGCAACGACGTGGAGCTGCGCACGGGCGCTGGGGCCGAGCTGGTATCCGTGGACGCTACGACAGTGAGCGTGCCGGTGGGGCTGGACGTTGGCGGCCAGATCGAGGCGGGCACGGGTAACCACACGCTGACCACGGCGGAAGGACTGATCAACGGCGCAAAGATCGCAGAGGGCACAGTCACGGGTGCGCAGATTCTGACGACGGGCGCGTTGCCGGGGTACGTGGCGCTGATCGACGATGCGAATGCGCTGACGTTCGCGCCGCTGTCGGGGCACGGCACGCTCGCAGGCGACGGCGAACTGACGATCGTGGAGTACACGGGCGCGACTGCGGAAGCGGACGGTACGGCGGGGCTCGTACCAGGCAGCGCGGCGGGATCGGCGGATAGGTTCCTCTGCGTGGACGGGAGTTTTAAGACACCGAGTATAGGAGCGGTGACGGGACCGGGTACGAGCACGGATCGCGCTGTGGCGATCTGGGACGGCACGGACGGTGACACGGTACAGAACTCGACGGTGCTGGTGAGTACGGCGGGCGGGCTGACGATACCCGGGACGGTGACAGTGGGGAGCGGCGCGCACGTATGGAGTAACGCGGCGGGCTTATTGGACGGCGGGAAGCTGCAGGACGCGACGGTGGCGGCGAGTAAACTGGCCGCGTCGGGCGTGACTGCGGGGACGTACACGATCGCGACAGTTACGGTGGACGCGGCGGGACGGATCACGGCGGCGTCGAATGGTTCGCTCGGGCTGGTTGATCTCGACGACGGCGCGGCGGCGTACACGGCGGCCGGGTACCCGCTCGTCGTGAATGCAACGGCGGACGGCTGGGAGTTCGCGGCGGAGTTGGACCCGGACGTGTTGCCGGTGCTGGTAGGCGATGCGGGGAC
>Ga0116185_1001721_pt1 | contig 21391 bp, 18 predicted proteins | sample AD_JPNNA7_MetaG_FD_89754 | JGI IMG/M metagenome (GOLD analysis project Ga0116185, IMG submission 89754) | Active sludge microbial communities of municipal wastewater-treating anaerobic digesters from Japan - AD_JPNNA7_MetaG | ecosystem: Engineered > Bioreactor > Anaerobic > Digestate | place...
AATGTTATATGAACAATCCCATTTAGCTCAATAAAGACAGTCATAAGGAAGAATTTTTAAGAAATAATTATTTGTCCGTTAAATTATCTTTGTTTTTATGTCCTATATCGGATTTGAGAAATTTATTTTCACTTCAATTTTATTTAACTAATCATTATTTTCTGATAGAAGATTATTTCTAATTACTTTTATTTAATGAAGAAAAATAAATTTGTAATAATAGATGCAATGGCGCTTGCATATCGGGGTTATTATGCTTTTATAAACCGACCATTGACAACCAGCCAGGGAGAACCAACTTCTGCCGTTTTTGGTTTTATTAATCAGCTAATCAAAGTATTAGAAGATCAGAAACCGGATTATATCGCTGTAGCATTTGATTCTAAAGAAAAAACATTCAGGCACGAAAAATATGAAGCTTACAAATCTTCACGTCAGGCAATGCCCGAAGATATGATTCCCCAGATTCAAAGAATAAAAGACATAGTTCAGGCATTAAATATTCCACTCTACATTTTACCCGGTTATGAAGCTGATGATATAATAGGTTCTGCAGTTAAGATCGCAGAAAAAAAAGGATTTATCTCTTATGCAGTTACACCTGATAAAGACTATTTCCAATTAGTTTCTGATAAAGTATTTATTATAAGACCGGGCAAAAAATCAGATGAAGCAATAGTATATGATAAACAAAAAGTTGTTGATGAATTGGGTTTTGAGCCAAAATATATGATAGATTATTTAGCAATTGTTGGAGATAGCAGTGACGATATTCCGGGCATTAAGGGTATTGGTCCGAAAGGTGCTGTTCCTCTTATTCAAAAATTCGGAACAATAGAAAAAATCTATCAACATATTGATAAAATTGACAAAGCGGGAATAAAAAATAAATTGGAAACCGGTAAGGATTCTGCAATCCTTTCAAAAGAACTTGCAACTATTCATTGTGAAGTTCCAATTGATTTTAATTTTGACAATTCACGCTTTTCAGATCCTGATTTTGAAAGGCTAAAACACTTGTTGTTTGAATTGGAATTCAAAACAATCTATACCAGATTGATGAAACTTTACAATAACACTTCATCAGCTGGTACAACTGATCAAGAAACACCCATAACAAGTGAAGGAAAATTAAATTCATTTGATAAATCAACTGTTAAGTACACGCTTATTACGAAAGAACATGATGCCAGAAAACTTGCCGCACAATTACTGGAATCTGATTTATTTGTTTTCGATACTGAAACGGATAGTCTTAATACATTCGAAGTTAATATAGCAGGTGTTTCTTTTTGCATTCATCCTTCGGAAGCATACTTTGTTGCTATTAATCCTTTTGAAGATGAAGAAAATCTTTTTACAAAGCAAACTGCTGATCGGATGCATATATCTACATTCAGAAAAGTTTTTAAAAAAGTGTTTGAAAATCCGGATATCAAAAAAGTCTGCCAAAACGGTAAGTATGATATATCAGTTCTAAAAAGTATTGAAATAGATGTAAACAACTTTTTCTTTGATACAATGCTTGCGAGTTATATTATAGATCCTGATCAAAAGCATGGTATGGATGATCTTGCTGAAAAATATCTTAGCTACTCGCCTATTTCATTAACTACTTTAATTGGTGATAAGAAAGATCCATCTAAAATATTTGATGCTGAACTTGATTCATTAACAAATTATGCAGCAGAAGATGCTGATATTACCTATCGGCTTTTTCAGTCTCTTGATAAAGAAATGAAAAAAGAAGGTATTGAAAAAGTTGCTTATGAAATAGAATTCCCCCTTGCTCCGGTTCTCGGAGCAATGGAATATGAAGGTGTTAAAATAGATACGAAAGCTTTAAAATCATTCAGTAAAGATCTGCAGATTTTATTAGATAATTATACTTCTGAGATTTATAAATCGGCAGGAACTGAATTCAATATCAATTCACCTAAGCAATTGCAGGAAATACTTTTTGACAAACTGAATTTATCCACAGGCAGAAAAACTAAAACCGGATTTTCTACTGATGCACGTGCTTTGGAAAATCTTAAAGGTGAACATGAAATTATAGATCTTATATTAAATTACAGGCAGGTAGCTAAATTAAAATCTACGTATGCTGATGCCTTACCAAATCTAATTAATCCAAAAACAGGAAGAATTCATACCAGTTATAATCAGACCGTTGCTTCTACTGGCAGATTATCGAGTATTGATCCGAATTTGCAGAATATTCCTATAAGAACTGAAATGGGTAAGGAAATCAGAAAAGCTTTTGTACCAAGAAATAATGATTACCTGATCTTAAGTGCAGATTATAGCCAGATTGAATTAAGAATAATGGCTTCAATTTGTGGTGATGAAGCTTTGATTAAAGCTTTTAGTGAAGGTGAAGATATTCACCGAAATACTGCAGCGCTCGTTTTTAATGTTAAACCTGATGAAGTAACTTCCGATATGAGAAGAAAAGCTAAAGAAGTTAATTTTGGAATATTGTATGGCATTGGTGCTTTCGGATTAAAAACCAGATTAGGTATTACTCAGACACACGCAAAAGAAATAATCGATACTTACTTTAAGACATTTAAACGAGTTAGAGAATTTATGAATAACTCTGTAAAATTTGCTCAGGAAAACGGATATGCTGAAACTTTAATGAAACGCAGAAGATATCTGAAAAACATAAACAGCAATAACAGAGTTGTAAGACAATTTGAAGAAAGAGTTGCTATCAATATGCCGATTCAAGGATCTGCTGCTGATATGATAAAACTTGCAATGATTAATATTTATAATGAACTAAAAAAGAGAAACTCAAAATCAAAAATGATTTTGCAGGTTCATGATGAATTAGTCTTTGATATGCATAAAGATGAAATTGATGGTCTTGTACCTGTTATTAAAAAAATGATGGAGAAGTCCCTCCCGTTAAAAGTACCAGTTGTTGTTGAAACCGGTATTGGGAAAAACTGGTTAGATGCCCATTAATCCCCTTTTAAGAGGAAACTATGAAAATAAATCCTGACAAAGTTTCTAAAATACTTATAATAAAACCACGCGGAATTGGAGATATTGTTTTATCAACAATAGTTTTAGATAATCTGCATTATCATTTTAAAAATGTCAAGATTGATTATTTGACAGAACACTTTGCAAGACATTCTGTCTCAAATAATCCTCTCGTTAATAAAGTGCTTACGATGAACAGAAAAGATAATGTTCTTAAGATTGCCTGGGAACTGAGAAAAGAAAAATATGATATGATTATTGATTTATGGTCTAATCCGAAAACAGCACAAATAACATTTCTGACCAGAGCTAAATATAGAGTTGGTTTTGCCTATCGCGGAAGACAATATGCTTATAATATTTTAGGAACTTCTGAAAGAGGGACACATCATTCTGCAGAACATAATCTTGAATTACTTAAAGCAATAAATGTTGAAATTATTTCAAAAAGAATTCATTACTATGTTGGAGATACTGAAAAGATTTTTGCAGATGATTTCTTTGAGACAACTTTTAAAAGGGATGATATTGTTTTTGGTATTATACCTTCTGGAAGCTGGGATTCGAAGAGATGTACTAAACAAAAATGGTTAGAAATTTGCAATGCACTGATTAACGAATTTAACTCTAAAATATTAATTCTTTGGGGACCCGGAGATGAAGATGATGCTGAATATCTTCAGACTAATCTGAATGAAAAATGTATATTAGCCCCTAAATCAAGTCTTTTACAATTAGCTGCGTTGATTTCCAAATGTTATGCTGTAGTATCAAATGATTCCGGTCCGATGCATATTTCAGCAGCATTGGGTGTTCCGACAATTGGTTTGTTCGGACCAACTAATCCACGCGGACACAGACCTTATTCAGAAACTTCAGACTACGTAATTAAGGATGATCTTTGGTGTATCTGTTGTGACAAATTAATTTGTCCTTATAAACATGAATGTATGACTGAACTACCTGTTCAGCAGGTAATAACAAAGCTTAAAAATATTATTAATTTAAAATATAATAGGAAATCTCTTGAATCTTAGAAATAATATATTATACTATGTTTTAAATAGTGCAAAAACTTTTTATCCAATTCTAAAAATGACTAAATAAAACATTAATAATTTTATTATTGTAAACGTCTAAGAGACAGTAACAATATAACAATTAAACAAACAAGCGCTATGAAAAAAAATATTGATGATAAAAAAGATGTATTCTCCTGTAAAAGATTCAGTGGTTATAAGCCGTGTTATTCAGGATATAATTGCTGGGAGAATGGTTGTAAAGATAATTTACCAATTGGTATCAAGATATTAATTATTAATCTGGATGCGATGGGCGATGTTTTGATGACAACCGCACAATTACCGGCGATCAAAAGGAAATTTCCTGAATCTACAATATATTGGATAACTTTAAAATCAACTTCTCCCCTTCTGCTTAATAATGAGCATATAGATAAAGTATTTAATTGGGATGCAGAATCTTTACTAATTCTAAATCAAATGGAATTTGATTATGTAATGAATGTTGATAAATCTCAAAGATCTTGTGCTTTATTGAACTCAGTTAATGCAAAGAATAAATTAGGTTTTGCATTACATCAAAGTGGTGCAATAATTCCTGCCAACAAAAGTGCAAAATATAACTACGATCTGGGAATGGATGATCACTTGAAATTCGAAGTTAATCAAAGGACTGGTCAGGATTATCTTGCAGAGACTTTTGAATTAGATTACCAACGAGATGAGTATATATTTAATTTTACTACTGATGAGCTAAGGTTTATTGAAAACTATAAAAAAGAAGCTCGACTAAGAGATACGGATAAAATAATCGGTTTTAATACCGGATGCTCGGAACTGTTTCCAAATAAAAAGATGTCTATTGGGCAGCATATCTTTTTAATCAATAAACTGCTTGCAAAAAAGAAATATAAAATTATGCTTCTTGGCGGTCCTGAAGACACTGCAAGGAATAAAGAAATTGCTGATCACTTCAAAGGTAGAGTAATTAACACTCCGACTAATGAAGGAGTACGAAAAGGAGCTTGTTATGAATCTATTCCTCAGCTTATAGTAACTGGTGATACTTTTGGAATGCATTTAGCAATTGCTTTAAAAAAATATGTAATTGCCTGGTTTGGATTAAGCTGCTGGACTGAAATAGATTTGTATGACAGAGGAGTTAAAATATATCAGCCGGATTTGTTCTGTTCGCCTTGCTGGAAAAAAGAATGTCCATATGATCTTGAATGTATAAAAAATCTTGATCTGAATCGTATTCTTAATGAAATTGAGAATTATTATTCGACTTTTGACAAGATAAAAATTCGTGAAAGACTGAATCCATTCGAAAGAGCCAAAAAGATAAACAGACCCTTAATTCTGGACGGAGCAATGGGCAGTATGCTTCAGGAAAAAAAGTTAACATCAAATAAAAGAGTCTGGAGCGCAACAGCAAATGATGATTCCAGAAGAGAAGTAATTATACTCCACAAAGATTACCTTCGTGCCGGTGCTGATATCATAACTACTAATACATTTAGAACAAATCCATATACCCTTATATCAACAGGTGTTACAGATATTAGTGAAAGTGTAAAGAATGCTGTTGAGCTGGCAAAAAGAGCTCGTGGAAAATCAACAATTCTTATTGCTGGTTCCAATCCACCTGCTGAAGATTGTTATCAGGTTGAAAGGACTATCTCACAAAAGGATCTTGAATGGAATCACAAAGTTCATATAGATTTACTTTTAGAAGCGGGATGTGATTTTATACTAAATGAAACACAAAGTCATTTCGATGAAATCAAATTTATCTCGAAATATTGCGGAGAAAATCATATCCCATTTGTTATGAGCTTTTTTCTGAAAGATAAGCCCAAATTATTATCAGGTGAAAATTTAACTGATGCAATTGAGTATGTTATGAAATATAATCCTCTTGCAATTGGGTTTAATTGTATGACATTTGACGCGTTAGAGCTAGCGGTTAAAAGAATAAAACCAGGAATGAATTGGGGATTTTATCTTAATTGTGGCGGCGGAGAACTTACAGATACAAAAATTGAGTGTGCTATTTCTCCTACAGAATATGCAAACAAAGCTAAGGAGTATTTGAAACTTAATCCATCATTTATCGGGGCTTGTTGTGGTTCAAATCCTGATCATATCAAAAAACTAAGAATTATGATTGATGGACAGCATTAAAATAAAATCACCTGCTAAAATCAATATTGGTTTAAACATCTTAAATAAAAGAGAAGATAGTTTCCATAATCTGGAGACTATTTTTTATCCTTTAGAGCTTTTTGATGAAATAACTATTATAAAAAGCAATGACTTTTCTTTTAATAGTAATGACGAACAACTGAATTTTGAAAAGACTAACCTTATCATAAAGGCAAAAGAAGCTTTAGAAAGTTTCTGTCAGACTTCATTTAATGTAAATATTTTTTTAAAAAAGGAAATTCCGATTGGTGCTGGTTTAGGCGGAGGCAGTTCAAATGCTGCCACGACTTTAATCGGATTAAATAAATTATTTGATCTTGCTATATCTGATTCGGATTTAGCCAAACTTGCTCTTTCATTAGGATCGGATGTTCCCTTTTTTCTAAAATCAGTGCCATCATTTGCTGAATCAAGAGGAGAAATACTTTATCCGTTAAATATCATCAATAAAAAATTCCTGGTTATTATCAATCCCGGGATTCATATTTCCACTAGATGGGCTTTTGGATTAATTAAACCATCCATTCCTAAATCAAGTCTTAAGCTTTTTACATCCAAGAAAGATATTCCAATTGAAGAAATTTTAGAATCTGCATCTAATGATTTTGAAGAAATTATTTTCAATCATTATCCTGAAATATTTGAAATCAAAAAGAAGATGAATGAATTCGGAGCAAAGCATAGTATGATGACTGGTACCGGCTCAACAGTCTGGGGATTTTTTGATGAAGAAGAATCTGCTAATCATACGGAATTATACTTCAAGTCTAAAGATTATTTTACATTCTTGCAGAATACTATTTAACTGCAGCCTCAGCAAATTCAACACTGCCCTTTGTAGCATTAAGATTTACTCTAATACCAAACGGAATTGTAACAAAATCCTTTATATGACCATGTGGAAAAGTATAAACAGATGGTTTCTTAAGTGAACTGATATACTGTTCAATTACTTCACCCAAAGTTAAAGTCTTTTTATTAGGATCATATTCGTGGCAATCAACAAATCTTCCTATAATGATTCCTTTAGCTTTCTTAAATACTCCTGCAAGTCTTAACTGATTTAACATTCTATCTATGCGATATGGTAATTCACCAATATCTTCAATCATTAATATTTTGCCCGTTAGATTTGGGAAATAAGGTGTACCAAGTAAAGCAGCGAATACTGCCAGATTACCTCCGATGATTCTTCCTGAAGCCATTCCTTTAACTAAGGTTAATGGTTTTTGATCTTCAGGATAAGTAAGCTTTCCTAATTTTTTATTTGAAGTAATCGTTGCCCAAAACATTTCATTAGTAAACGAACTTACATTTTCATAAAAATCAACAGCTACCATTGGACCGGCAAATGTTATCAGTCCGGCTTTTTCCAAAAACGCCATTTGCAAAGCTGTTATCTCACTATATCCAACAAATATCTTAGGATTATTTTTTATTAAGTTATAATTAATCTTATCCAATAATCTGAAAGCACCATATCCGCCACGTAACGTAAATATAGCTTTTACGTTCTTATCTTTGAACATCGAATGCAAATCTTCAATTCTCTCTTCATCGGTACCTGCTAAATATCCATATCCTTTACCAACATTATTACCAACCTTAACTCTATAACCTAAGCTTTCAAGATATTTAACTCCTTTTTCAATTCTTGAAAGTTCATCAGGAGAAGATGCAGGGGAAATTAAACCAATTACATCTTTTGGATTCAATCGCTTGGGTTTGAGTAGTACCATTTTAATTCCTTTAATAATTTTCTTATTAATAGCAATTTAGTAAAACATAAAAATCTGAACAAACTTTGCGGGGACATTAACCTTATTCTGGGTTACGTAAACAAAAATTCAATAAATTTGCTGAAAATCATTATATTTTGAGTGGTTTTTGAAAGATTTAACAAATTCGTATTACTTCTTGATCTTTCAGAAATAAAGTAGAATTAACAATTTTAATTAAAAACGCTTGAATGACTAAACCTAAAATTCTGTTTATTGGCGGTTCGCTCAATCAAACAACAATAATGCATAAGATCGCCAAAGAATTGCCTGAGTGTGATGCATATTTTACTCCATATTATGCAAGCGGACCATTATGGGTTTTGACAAAATTAAAAATGCTTGAGTTTACAATAATGGGTGGAAAATTCAAGCGAACGACTTTGGAATATATTAAAGCAAATAACCTTAAACTTGATTACGAAGGTAAAAACGATAATTATGACTTAGTGTTTACTTGTCAGGATTTAATTGTTCCACGAAAGATCAAAAAGTTCAAAACAATTCTTGTTCAGGAAGGAATGGTTGATCCGCCTGATTGGCGCTATCATGTAACTCGCTTTCTTGGGTTAGGCAGATGGTGTGCAAGCACATCAATGACCGGATTATCTCATCAGTATGATTATTTCTGCATAGCATCCGAGGGTTTCAGAGAATTGTTTATTGATCGAGGAGTAAATCCGAGAAGAATCCGTGTAACAGGAATTCCAAATTTTGATGATTTCGATAAACTAAGAGATTTACAATTTGAACATAAAAATTTTGTTCTTGTTGCAACTTCCGATGTTAGAGAAACAACAAAATATGAGAATCGTAAAAAATTTTTGTTGAATGCAAAAAAAATTGCTGGTGATAAAAAAATAATAGTTAAACTTCACCCAAATGAAATTGTAAAAAAGCGAGCTGCAGAAGTAAAAAAATATTTGCCGGATGCATTAGTTTATCAAGATGTTAGTATTGATCCGATGCTTGCTAATTGTGATGCACTGGTAACAAGATTTTCAAGCACTATCTTCCCTGCCCTTGCACTTGGTAAAGAAGTTTATAGCAATATTGATAATGATGAAATAAAAAAATTAACTCCGATTCAAAACAACGGAACTTCAGCAAAAGAGATTGCAAAAGTTGCACGGGAACTTTTGGCATCAACCAAACCGATCATCAGAACAAAAGAAAAGAATAAATACCTGGAAGATTTAAAAGCTGATATTAAACAATTGCTTAAACGAAAACTCGCACTTAAAAAGCAATTCAATTGAAGAATCAAATTAAAATAGTTACTGTAATACAAGCGAGAACAGGTTCAAGCCGATTACCAGATAAAATATTTTTACCTTTAGCTGATAAGCCATTACTTTTTCGAATGTATGAGCGAGTTGCTTCATCAAAATTAAAAGGAACTATTATAATAGCAACAACAACCGACAAAAGTGATGATAAGGTTGAAACATTTTGCAAAGAGCATAAATTGAATTATTACCGCGGTCATCAAACAGATTTGTTGGATAGACATTATCAAACTGCAAAAATTTATAAAGCAGATGCAGTTGCAAAAATACCATCCGATTGCCCGCTAATTGATCCGAGGATTATAGATAAAGTTTTTGCTTTCTATCTTGAGCATAAAGATGAATATGATTATGTCAGTAACCTTCATCCTGCAACTTATCCCGATGGAAATGATGTTGAAATAATGAGCTTTGAAGCTCTCGAGAATGCGTGGTTAAATGCAAAGAAGCAATTCGAAAGAGAACATACAACACCTTACCTCTGGGAAAATCCTGATAAGTTTAGAATTGGAAATGTAACCTGGGAAACAGGGCTTGATTATTCAATGACTCATCGCTTTACAATCGATTATCAGGAAGATTATGAATTTATTAAAAAAGTGTATGATGAATTGTATAACAAAAAACCTGATTTTTCTCTTGAAGATATATTAAATTTGCTAAACGAAAATCCAGATATCAAAAAAATAAATGAAAAATATTACGGTGTTAACTGGTATCGGAATCATTTAGATGAATTGAAAACAATTACACTAAATCAAACAAATATTATTTAGGACAAAATAAAATGCCGAACAAAGTTGAGTTTAATAAAAACTTTCCGACAATAAAAAAATCGGATGAATATTATAAAATTGCACTTGATTTAATTCCTGCTCAAACTCAAACTCTCGCAAAAGGGACTGGACAAAATATAAAAGGTGTTGCTCCTAAATTTTTGCAAAAAGGCAAAGGCTCTCACGTTTGGGATGTTGATGGAAACGAATATATTGATTACACGATGGGTGTTGGTCCGTTGTCACTTGGATATGCTTACGATAAAGTTGATGAAGCAATTAAGGAGCAGTTGAAAGACGGAATTACTTTTTCAATGCCGCATCCATTGGAAGTTGAGGTTGCTGAATTAATTCATAAAGTTGTTCCGAATGCTGAATCAATCAGATATGCACGTGGTGGCGCCGATGTTGTTTCCGGCGCTGTTAGAGTTGCAAGAGCCTACACAGGAAGAAGTAAAGTTCTTTGCTGTGGTTATCACGGCTGGCACGATTGGTATATCTCAGTAACCGATCGTAACAAAGGAATCCCACAAGAAATACAAAACCTTACATACACATTCAACTATAACGATATCCAATCTGTAATTGATTCAATTGATGACGATACTGCTTGCGTTGTTTTAGAGCCGTTTGTATTCGAAGAACCGAAAGATAATTTTCTTCAGAAGCTACGCGACGTGTGCACAAAGAACGGAACAGTCTTAGTCTTTGATGAAATGTGGACGGGATTCAGAGTTGCTTTGGGCGGTGCTCAACAATACTTTGGTGTAAAAGCTGATCTCGCTTGCTTTTCAAAAGCTGTTGCCAACGGAATGCCGTTATCTATTTTAACCGGCAAAAAAGAAATTATGTCTTTACTTGATAAAGAAGTATTCTTCTTCAATACCTTTGGCGGAGAAGCTTTATCACTTGCTGCAGCCAAAGCAACAATAAATGAAATGATTGATAAAAATGTTCAGGCATATTTAGCTAAGCAAGGTAACAAATTAAAAACCGGTTATAATAAAATCGCAGAAAAACTTGGAATGAACTTCACCAAATGTTCAGGTTTTGACTGCAGAACAATTATAACTTTTGATGGTGAAAAATCCGGCTGCAATCCTCTTGAAATGAAATCTCTGGTTCAACAAGAAATGATTAAAAGAGGAATTCTTTGGGGCGGTTTTCATAATATGTCCTTCTCTCATTCTGATGAAGATATTGATTACACATTAAAAGCTTATGAAGATGTTTTACCAATTTTGAAAAATGCAGTCGAAGAAAAAGATGTAAAAAAATATTTAAAAGGTGAACCACTAGAACCTGTTTTTCGCAAAGTAGGAAACTTTAACATAAAACCGAAGAAAAAATAATTATGAAATCATTAGAGCTATTTTCATTAAAAGATAAAGTTGCGATTGTTACAGGAGCATTAGGATTACTTGGTAAAAATCATTGTTTTGCATTATCAGAAGCAGGAGCAAATGTTATAGTATGCGATCTTGAAGAAAATAAATGCGAAGAGTTTGCACATTCTCTCCCAACAAAATCTATCGGGATCGGAGTTGATATAACTGATAAACATTCTATTGAAAACTTGAGAGATAAAACAATAATGCAATTCGGAAAGATTGATATTTTAGTTAACAACGCAGCAATAAATGATATGTTTGAAAATCCACAAACTGCTGCAGAACTTTCTATGTTTGAAAATTATCCTTTAGAAATGTGGCAAAAATCTTTTGATGTAAATGTAACCGGAACATTTTTATGTTCTCAGATAATCGGAACTGAAATGTCAAAAGCAAATAAAGGAAGCATTATAAACATTGCATCAACTTATGGCATTGTCGGGCCCGACCAATCAATTTATAAAAAACCTGATGGCTCACAAACATTTTACAAATCTCCCGCTTACCCTGCAACAAAAGGTGCGATTATAAATTTCACAAGATTTCTCGCAGCTTATTGGGGCTCAAAAGGAATCAGAGTAAACACACTATCTCCAGGCGGTGTAGAAAATAATCAGGAGGAATATTTTGTTAAGAATTATTCTGCAAAAACAATGTTAGGATCAATGGCAGCACCGACTGATTATAAAGGTGCAATCGTTTTTCTCGCAAGCGATGCTTCATCATATATGACTGGAGCAAATTTAATAGTAGACGGAGGCTGGACAGCATGGTAATAGATAAAGTATTAAGAGACAAAAACATCAGATTCAAAGAAAAAGCCGAAAAAATTAAAGTAATTCTAACAGATGTTGATGGAGTTTTAACTGATACCGGAATTTATTACGGTCCGCAAGGTGAAGCTCTAAAAAGATATTCTGTGCGAGACGGAATGGGAATCGAAAGATTAAGAAGAAATTTTGGAATTGAAACAATTATTATAACCGGTGAAAATTCTGCTGCTGTAAAATCACGAGCCCAAAAGTTAAAGATGCAAGAATATTATTTAGGAGTTAAAGATAAGACTGAAGCGTTAGAACAAATTAAAAAGAAGAATGGTTTTACGAAGGAAGAAATCGCATATATAGGCGATGATTCAAATGATTATGATGTTATTCAACAATGTGGATTTACTGCTACACCGGCTGACGGTATGAGTTTTATAAAAGAAATTGTTGATTATGTTTGCGAAACAAAAGCTGGATATGGTGCTTTCAGAGAATTTGCCGAATTAATAATGGCATTTAAAAATGTTACATAATCTTTCTTGATTTTGAAATGAGTAAAAGAGAAATAAAAATTAAAGATCGTTTCATTGGCGATGGTCATCCGGTTTTTGTTATTGGAGAAATTGGAATCAATCACAATGGTGATGTGGAAATTGCAAAAAAAATTATTGCCGGTGCAAAACATGCCGGTGTTGATGCTGTTAAATTTCAAAAACGCACTCCAGAAATTTGTGTTCATAAAGATCAATGGAATATAGAAAGAGATACTCCCTGGGGCAGAATGACTTATATCGATTACAGATACAAGGTTGAGTTTAATGAAGAACAATACACAGAGATTGATCGCTACTGTAAAGAAATAGGAATTACCTGGTTTGCATCTTGCTGGGATGAACCCGCAGTAGATTTTATTGAAAAGTTTGACCCACCATTATATAAAACAGCTTCAGCATCTCTTACTGATTTTTCTCTTCTTGAAAAAGTAAATAAATTAAACAAGCCCGTTATTATGTCCACTGGAATGTCAACTATGGAAGAGATTGAAAAAGCAGTTTCAGAAATGAATAAAAATAATTTAATGATTGCACACGCTACCTCGGCTTACCCTTGTAAGAATGAAGAGCTTAATCTTAAAATGATTGAAACCCTTAAAAATAAATATTCAGATATTCCAATTGGTTATAGCGGACACGAAGTTGGATTAGCACCAACCTGGGCTGCAGTTGCGCTTGGAGCTTGTTTTGTTGAAAGACACATTACCTTGGATAGAGCTATGTGGGGCACTGATCAGGCAGCTTCTGTGGAAATTAATGGAATAGAAAGATTGATCTCAAGTATTAGAGATATCGAACTTGCTTTGGGAGATGGCATAAAAAAAGTATATGACAGTGAATTATATCAGATTAAAAAATTACGAAGAATAAAATAATTCGTTTAAGTTTATGCAAAAATGAAAATTATTTTTTTTATAATTTTTTCAAAAAGAATTCATTAAAAGTTAGGTAATATGATTTCAGATATAATTAATTCAATTAGCAATTATTTTTTGAATATGTCTGATGCCGAAAAGTATTCAATGTTAATAATCGTTGCAGCAGCATTTTTATTTGTAATTCTTGAAAGGATATTTCCATACACAAAAGGACAAAAGGTTTTTCGCGAAGGTTTCTTTGATGATCTTGCACTTTACACAATTGCTCAAAGTTATATTTTAAGTATTATAATTTTTAGCCTGATTATAAACTATATTGACAAAACAACCGGTTTGTCTAGACTTGGATTATTTGCAAATGTTTCGATTTGGATTCAGCTTGTTTTCTTTACAATTACACACGACATTTATATTTATTTTATGCATCGCTGGCAACATAGTAATAAATGGTTATGGCGAATCCACGAAGCACATCATTCTCCAAAAAAAGTTGATTGGCTTTCAGGTTCCAGATCTCATGCACTGGAAATATTACTTAATCAAACTATTGAGTTTGCACCGATTATTTTGCTTGGCTCTCCTCCTGAAGTAATTGCGTATAAAGGTGTAATCAGTGCGGTCTGGGGGATGTATATTCACTCTAACTTAAATGTCAAATCCGGCTGGCTGCAAAAAATAATAAACGGACCTGAAATGCACAGATGGCATCATTCAACAGGCAAAGGAAGAAACAGAAACTTTGCAACCAAATTTGCTATATGGGACTGGATTTTTGGAACAGCATTTTTACCCGAAAACAAGCCGGAGGAATATGGATTAAAAACATATTTCCCTGCTCATTATTTCAATCAGACTTTATATGCATTCAGGAGATTTAAGAAGAAGAAAATAAGAGCAACTGAATAAAAAATTTTTAGAGATAATTTAATTACTTACTTTTTTGTAGAGATATATTTTATCACTTCAACTTTTTCAAGAGTAACTAACCCGCCAACATTTGCTGACTCAAAAATTTCATTTATAACCGGAATAAATTTCTCGATTTTATTTAAATCATCTACAACTTCAATTACTAATGGTAAATCTTCTGATAAAGTTAAAATTTTGGATGTGTGAATTATACTGTTTGCACCAAATCCCATTATGCCACGCGTAACTGTTGCACCGGCTAAACCAGCTTCTCTTGCTTTTAAAACGATCACTTCATAAACAGGTTTACCGTTCAACTTTTCGCTCTCACCTAAAAATATTCTGAGCAATTTTGCTTCACCTGTAGTTTTCATATTCTATCCAATTAATTTTGAGAATAAATAAGCCAAGTATATTCCAATCAAACAAAGAGCAACATTCAATAGCACATTGTATAATGCTAAAAGATATTCGGTATCCAAAAATAAATTTAATGTTTCATAAGAAAAGGTTGAAAATGTAGTGAAACCTCCGCAGAAACCTACCGTAAGAAATAATCTTAACTCATTGCCAATCAATTCTTTTTCATTCAAATAAAACATAATAAAACCGAGAATAAAAGAACCAACAATATTTACAACAAGAGTTCCATAAGGAAAAATTACTGAAATATTTTTTTGAATATAACTTGAAATTCCATATCGTAATGCACCGCCAATTGCAGCACCAGCAGACACAACTAAATAATTTATCATCATATTCTTATTTACTTAAACATTAAAAAACAAACAGAACTAACTGTATAAAAATAAAAAAGCCTCAGCAAAAATACTGAGGCTAAAGTGACCCCAAGGAGATTTGAACTCCTGTTACCGCCGTGAAAGGGCGATGTCCTAACCACTAGACGATGGGGCCAAAGACACACAAACTTTTTTTTAATTAGATTTTTGTTTTGGGTGAGCGATGGGATTTGAACCCACGACCCCCAGGGCCACAACCTGGTGCTCTAACCAACTGAGCTACGCTCACCATTTAATAAATAATCTTAAATCGTACGCCCGAGTGGACTCTCCCATTGGGATTCCTTCGGAAGAACCACCAACCCTCAGCTTAGAGGGTTAATGCTCTATACTAGCTTTATAACTAGTGATCTAATCTATCAATAAAACTAAGAACAATTTTAAGATAAAACATCTTCGTACGCCCGAGTGGACTCTCCCATTGGGATTCCTTCGGAAGAACCACTAACCCTCAGCTTAGAAGGTTAATACTCTATACTAGCTTTTTAACCAGTGATCTAATCTATCAATAAAACTAAGAACAATTTTAAGATAAAACATTTTAGTACGCCCGAGTGGACTCTCCCATCGGGATTCCTACGGAAGAACCACTAACCCTCAGCTTAGGAGGTTAATGCTCTATACTAGTTTTTTAACTAATGATCTAATCTATCAATAAAACTAAGAACAATTTTAAGATAAAACATTTTAGTACGCCCGAGTGGACTCGAACCACTAACCCTCAGCTTAGAAGGCTGATGCTCTATCCAATTGAGCTACGGGCGCAACTCAGAATCTAATTTTAATATCCCAAAGTCGGGGCGGCAGGATTCGAACCTGCGACCTCTTGCTCCCAAAGCAAGCGCGATAGCCGGACTACGCTACGCCCCGAAGTAATTTCAATTTTTTCTAAACCCCAATGATATCTTAAAGTTATTTTCGTAAACCCGCGACCTTCCCGATCAAATCGGAACGCGATAGCTGGATTAAACTCAACTCCTTTGGATTATTTGATTTTTAACCCTAAATAAATAATTCTTAAAAAATAGATTGAAAATATATACCAATGACACTTTAAAAACAATTTTTTAGGAATCGAATATTACTTAAATTACAAACAATTGAAATCTACTTTTTTTTATGAAATTTCCGTTATTTGTATCACTTAGATATATTTTTTCGAATAAAGATTCCAGATTATTAAATCTTATATCAGTTATTGCAATTGTTGGGATCAGTCTGGGTGTTGCAACACTAATAATTGCTCTTAGTGTTTTAAATGGATTTGAAAAGACTTTGACTGAAAAAATCACAGATTTTGATACACATATCAGAATTCTTTCCTACAAAGAAGATTTGCCAAAATATAAAAATAATATTATAAATATTTCAAAAAGAATTGATGGTCAACTGGATTACATCTCTCCTTTCGTGTCTAAGCTTGCAATTATTTCATCAAAACATCGTAAGGAAGGAATTAATCTGCAAGGATTAATTGAAGCTAAGCACATCAATGGAATTAAATCTAATATTATTTCAGGTGAGTATTTGGAAAATAGTGATACTTCAATTTTACTTGGAAAAACCTTGGCAACAAAACTCCTTGTTAAACCGGGAGATAAAGTAAAGCTCTTCGCCTTGAAAAATGATAAACTCCCCTCTCCGACTGAGATTCCAAATATAAAGATTTTTACTATTTCCGGAATTTATGAAAGCGGCATGGCTGATTATGATAATCTGATAGGCTTTACAAGTTTAAAAGCAGCTCAATCTCTTTTCTCTATGCCTGATGAAATAAATGGTTTGGATATAAAACTTAAATCAGTTGAAAAGATTGACAGCTTATCAACTCTTATAAGAAAAGAATTAAAATATCCTTACTATGCAAGAACAATATTTGAAATACATCGAAATATTTTTACCTGGATTGATTTGCAAAAAAAACCAATCCCAATTGTTCTGGGATTAATAATAATTGTTGCTGTTTTCAATATCATCAGCACATTGTTGATGCTGGTTTTGGAAAAAACAAAAGCAGTTGGAATATTAAAATCACTTGGCGCTAAAAGCAGAGAAATTATTAGAATTTTTGTTTATCAGGGAATTTATTTAAGCTTAATTGGAATTATTTCAGGGAATATCTTAGCCTGGCTTTTAATGAGCATCCAACTAAAGTTTAATATTATTAAAGTTCCTTCCAGTGTGTATTTTGTTACTAGAGTTCCGATTGAAATGGATATAAAATTTTTTGTTCTGATTTCTGCAATTACTTTTATCTTATCTTTGGTCTCAGCTATGCTGCCAAGTTATTTCGCATCTAAAACTAATCCTGTTACTGCATTAAGGTTTGATTGATGAACTACGAACGATTTATAGCAAGAAGATATTTGTTTTCGAAGCATAAGCTTAATTTCATTACAATTATTTCTTTAATTTCAATTACCGGAATTACAATCGGAGTTGCAGCTTTAATTGTTGTTCTTTCGGTGTTTAACGGATTTGGAAGTTTAGTAACTAAATTTTTAATGAATTTCGATCCTGATTTAAGAGTAGAATATCAAACGGAAAAAGTAATAAACACTAACGATGAAATACTTTCTGCGTTTAAACAAATTGACGATATAAAATCTTATGCTCCGTTTGTAAGCGGTAAAGTTCTTGCTTATTCAAGTGGAATAACACAAGTAATTACACTTAAAGGCATTGATACATCTGCAATAAATAAATTATATAATATCAAGAAAAGTATCCTTTATGGTAACGACAATTTTTCTGAATCAGAAAATTTATCAGGTGCAATGATTGGTTTGAGACTGGCTGATAAACTGCAAACACTTGTTGGAGATACAATTACAATAATTTCAGCCGAAGGTATTGAGAAAGCGATTACACAATTTGGAATGCCGAATATGCAAAAATTTGTTGTAAGCGGAATCTTCAGTTCACAAAATAATGATTATGACGCAAGCTTAATGTTTGTTCCTCTTGAAGATGCTCAGTATTTATTGGGATATGATGATTCTTTTCAAGGTTATGATGTTAAGTTGAATAATTTTGATAATTCATTTAAAGTAAAAAATCAACTTGAAGCATTACTAGGTATTGAGAATTACTCAATTAATACCTGGTATGATTTTCATAAAGAGCTCTATTCGATGATGCAAATTGAAAGATGGGTCGCATATATTTTGCTTTCTTTAATTATTGCGGTAGCATCATTTAATATACTCGGTTCACTTTCAATGTCTGTTATTGAAAAGAAAAGAGATATCGGAATTTTAAGATCAATGGGATCAAAAGAAAAATCAATTTTAAAAATTTTTATGTATGAAGGTTTGATGATTGGATTAACTGGAACATTTTTAGGAGTGATACTAGGCTATTTTATTTGTTTTTTACAATTGCAATACAATATTTATCCGTTGGACCCGACACAATACAAAATTAACTCCTTACCGATGGAACTAAGAATATCGGATTTTTTCTTTATAACAGGTATTTCAATTTTACTTGCATTGATCGCAGCTTATATTCCTGCCAAGCGCGCTGCAAAGGTTGATGCATTACAATCCATTAAATGGGAATAAATAAATGAGCATAATTTTAAGCGCACAAAATCTTAATAAGTCTTATCAATTAAATAAAGAGAACAAGCTTAGTGTTCTTAAAAATATTTCTGTTGATATAGAAGAGCAGAAAATATCTGTAATAGTTGGTGCTTCCGGTGCCGGTAAATCAACACTTTTACATTTACTTGGCGGACTTGACAGACCTGACAGCGGCAAAGTCTTGTTTGAGAATAATAATATTTTTGAATATAGTAACGATAAACTTGCTAAGTTCAGAAATGAGAATATGGGCTTCGTTTTCCAGTTTCATCATCTATTACCTGAATTTACTGCGCTGGAAAATGTAGCAATTCCGATGATGATTAATGGAAAGAGTTTAAAAACAGCTTTTAAAGAAGCTCAAAAACTTTTAGATGTAGTCGGACTTGCTCAAAGAGAAAATCATAAACCTGCTGAGCTTTCAGGAGGTGAGCAGCAAAGAGTTGCAGTTGCAAGAGCTTTGGCAAATAATCCAAAAATTATTTTTGCAGATGAACCAACAGGAAATCTCGATTCTGCTAACAGTGAATCAATTCATAAACTTTTATTTGAGCTTAGAGATAAGTATCAAAAAACATTTGTAATCGTTACACACAATCCTGACTTGATGAAACTAGCAGATGTAATCTTTGAAATTAAGGATGGAATGATTAAACAAACTTCAAACAGATTGTAAACTTATTGTTGTATTGCTATATAGTTTTATTGTTTTGATATATTTTAATTTCTTCAAGATCTTTGTGTGAAATGAGTTAAAAAGAAGGTTCACGCGAAGTCCGCAAAGGTTTTACGCTAAGAGCGCTAAGATTTTTATCCTATCTCAACCACATCATCTTTTATAATTACAAATAACGGAAAGCACGAACCCTGATAGAAAGCGGATGACACAGATTAAGCAGATTTACACAGCTTTTCTTTGCGAGCTTTGCTTATGTTTTTCTTTGTGATCTTTGCGTGAAATGTATTTAGTGCTGATGTAAACTAAGGATAAGTTATTATTCAAAATATTTATTCAAAGTTAATGCAGCCTGTCTAAAATGTATTGTGCATCCCAGTAAAGAAATTTCCAGCCTTCTATTGTTACAAAACGTGGATCTGTATTTAATGAGTCTTTGTAAACATTATCCACTAAATCCTGAAATTCTTTTACGTTAACCCTACAAGCGAGTGAATCTCCGTTTTGTAAATTTGTTTTAGCTGTGTTTAAAATGCTTTTTAGTTCGTTTGAAAATGTTAAATCACCGAGCCAGTTGTATGTTACAACACTGTCAACATAGTTATACAAATTGATTAATAAATCATTTGATGGAGTCATTGAATCGGGTTTAATGGGAGTATATGTCAGCAAAAAGTATTTTCTTACTTGATAAGTCGCAGAGTTAGTATCAGCAATACTAAGATTATTAATGAAATTAATAAATTTTGGCTCTAAATATCTTTTGGAAATTGAACTCCAATTCAAAATTTTATATGGAGTTGGCAGGTATTCAACTCTAAAGGTATCGTTCACTTCATTTTGAAGGGCAAACATACTTCGCTCGGGCTGACCATCTTTATCGTAAATCCCGATTTGAAAAAAATACTCATAGCGTGCTTTACCAGTAGTGTTTCTAAAAAATTCGTCAAGAATTTCGACTTCAGCCCCAGGTATAAATCCAAGATAATGTGCACTATACATAACCCCGAAATAATCACTTTTGCTATAAACTTCATTTTTTAAGATAGTTTTTATCTCATCTCTATAATTTTCATTTCGGCTATACCAGCTAAGTAAATTTAATATATATGGATCTTTGTTGCCGCTGTAATATTCATTTTTTAAATAATTATAATATTCATAGTACCCAGCCTCAGCAAGATGACTCATTGCTCTCAATCTATAAAAGTTATTTTCATCATCTGCAATCACTCTCATCTTTTCAATAGCAACTGGTGATCCCAAAAGTCCTAGGATATACGCATCCGTATAATATTTATACCATTCCGAACTTATTGCTGGCAAAGGTGTGGTTGCTGAATCAATTTCTGTGTTCAGATTATTTAATAAAAACTGACTTTCTGTTTCTTTGTGGAAGTAATAAAGGCGGGTTACAGCAGCCTCGTATAAAAGAGTTGATTGTGCCCAATCGTCATTTAATACAATGCTCTTCAAACTATCTACACTTAAATTTTCAACTAAATAATTTAATTGAGGATCATATCCGTAATCTACAAGCCATAAACTCTGCGGTTTTGAATTTGATGCCAAGAACAAATAAACAAAAAATATTTTAATTAAGTATTTCATTTTTTCTAAATTACATTCTGTTTTTATAAACTTAATTCCCTTTTCTCTAATCTATTTGTTTCTATCTTAAACATATTTCAACTTCTATGCAAAAAATAAAAAGCTGAATTTTGAGATTTCAAGTCTAATTTTACAATTCTCAGTTAAT
>Ga0116185_1001724_pt1 | contig 21363 bp, 17 predicted proteins | sample AD_JPNNA7_MetaG_FD_89754 | JGI IMG/M metagenome (GOLD analysis project Ga0116185, IMG submission 89754) | Active sludge microbial communities of municipal wastewater-treating anaerobic digesters from Japan - AD_JPNNA7_MetaG | ecosystem: Engineered > Bioreactor > Anaerobic > Digestate | place...
CATCGCTGACCGACAAGCCCGTGATCGCGGTTCCCACACCGGTCGGCTACGGACTGGGGGGAGAAGGGGATACCGCGCTTCGGACCATGCTTCAAAGCTGCATTCCCGGTCTCGTCGTGCTGAACATCGGCAACAGCGTCGGGGCTGCAGCCGCTGCAATGAGAGTTTTGAAGGCAGTCAGGAGACGGCGAAATGAATGAAAAGCTGGGAGAGCTGAGAGAGGCGATCAGGGGAAAAGGCAGGATTCTCGTCCTGTTCTCCGGCGGACTCGACAGCACCCTCCTTGCATGGCTAGCCTATGACGTCCTCGGAGAAGACGCCCGGGCGCTCACCTTCCATTCCCCCATCATTCATAAGGAAGAGGCGGCCGAGGCGAGGATGACCGCCGAGATCATCGGCATTCCGTGTGAGGTCGTCAGCGTGGACGAGACCGGGGAAGATCCTGCGTTCTCCGTCAACCCACCGGAGCGGTGCTACCTGTGCCGGAAGATCAGGAACCGGATAGCGCGGAAATACGCGGACGAGCAGGGGATAGCCGTGATCGCGGACGGGCTCAATGCCTCTGATTTCGGAGACTACCGTCCGGGCATGAAGGCGGCGAGGGAAGACGGCGTATGGCAGCCCTTTGCCGAATTCGACATCACCAAGGAAGAGATCCGCGAGATCTCCCGTCAGATCGGCCTGCCCACCTGGGACAAGCCCAATACGGTCTGCCTGTGCTCCAGGTTTCCCTTCGGCACCGAGATCACGATCGAGAGGCTGAAGCGGGTCGAGGATGCCGAGACCTTCCTCAAGAGGCTCGGATTTTCCGTCTGCCGCGTGCGCTACTTCCCGCTCGAGACCGCGGTGGTCGAGGTCGACGACATTGCAAAGGCCGTCGAGCACAAAGAACTGATCGCCGCCGCCCTGCGGGAAAAGGGTTTCCTGTTCGTCACCCTCGACCTCGAGGGATTTGCGAGCGGAAAGCTCAACAGGACCATCAAGGCAAAAGACGAGTAGCCCCGGGGTGATTCAGCCTTAAATCTTTATCACCGGCGGGATATTGGCCTTGGTGCCATGGAGCTTGGCGAGAATGAGGAGCTTGAGGGACTTGATCGGGTTTACCGGCACGAGCTTCAAAGGCGTAATGTGGAGCCACTTCATCATGCCGTCGAGGTTTGCGGCCAGGTTGTTGCACCCGGGCGATGTCGTCACCTTTGATCTGCCCAGCCTTTTGCAGAGCTCCTGGTAGCACTCGCCGATCGCGCAGTCGCCGGCTATGTGCACGGGCGCATTCGCACCCTCGATGTCGGCCCGATCGATCCCTTTGCCCATGAAGATCGTGAAGCTGCCTTTGCCTTTGAAGTCCTGGGAGAGAACCTCGAGCAGGGCCTCGGTGTTGCGCTTGCAGCCCTCGGTGCAGCACATGGTCTTTCCCCGGACGATCTTGACCTCCGGGCGGAACTTTTCGAGCAGGTTCCAGCTGAAGCTCTGCCTGCGCTCATCGAAGAGGGCCTTGTTCACGATCTCTATTTTCGAGATGCGGGATTCGCCCAAGCCGTACTTTGCGGCGAGCTTCAGGTGTTCCACCTCTTTGAGGTCGAATCCGAGGAACTTCGATCCGACGATGTCCACTGCCAGGGGGTCGTCTCCGCCGATGAGCACGTTCAGGGGCACGACGCACTGGTCTTTCAGGGCCAGGGCAGGGTAGTGGCCGTAGTTCGTCGCCTCGATCCCGTCGATCAGGGTGAAGTCGGGCCTGATGTTCGCATAGATGTCCGCGAGCTTCTGATGGAGCTTGAAGTTGTGGTCCGCGATCCGGCTCTTCTGGTGGACCAGCCCGAACTGGTTTTTGATCCCGAGGGTGACCGTGGTCATCGAATGGCTCTTGAGCTTGGGAATCGAGATGTAGAGGTTGTCGGATCTCTTTCGGATGAGGTGCTCGTGGACGAAGTCGGGGATCTGTATGAAGGCCTCGAGCCTGGGCAGGAACATCGGGATCTCGGCTGTCTCGTCGAGGTAGACGGGGATCGCCCCTGTCTCTTCGCACATCTTCTTCATGCCGCAGATCTCGTACACGAGCCGGGTGAAGTTCCCCTGTGTGCTGTTTTCGATGACGTAAACGTTTCGCGCGCCCTGTCTCCGGAAGTAGCGGACCGCTGCGCCGACCACCTCGGGCGAGGTGAAGACATGGGGTTTGAAATCGATCCCGTTGACCTTGATGAAGACGTCCCGGGAAGGTTTGAGCATGGCCTTTCCGCCCCCGAAGGCCTCGAACATGGCGGTTACGGCGGCGTCGAGACCCTGCCCGGTATCTTCGAATCTCACCTTTGTCATGGCATCTCCTCCCCTTTACCTGCTTTTGCCTGAACCCGGGGAAGGAGTCAATCGGCATGTTTGAATGGAGCGTGCCGGCATCCCCGAGACGAAACCCTGGAAAACGGAAATTTTGTCTTCTCTTTCAGAGACGCCTATAATAGAAAAAATGGTATTCAAGCTTAAAGCAAAGGAATGCCCATGCACATGAACGCAGCCGGTACGCATACCCACGAGCACGAGGAGACCTCGAGCATCAGACTGGCGTTTTTTCTGAACTTCGGCTTCACCCTCTTCGAGATCGCAGGGGGTATATGGACGAACAGCATGGCCATCCTCGCGGATGCCATTCACGATCTCGGCGACTGCTTCGCTCTGGGCGCTGCCTGGTATTTCGAGCGCGTATCCGAAAAGGCGGGAGACCAATACTATTCCTACGGGTATCGCCGCTTCTCGCTCCTGGGCGCGCTCATCAGCATCGTGATCCTCGTGGTAGGCTCGCTCTTCATCCTTTCAGAAGCCATCCCCAGGCTTTTCCATCCGCAAGTCTCGCATGCCCCGGGCATGGTGGTCTTCGCTGTCTTCGGCATCGCGGTCAACGGCGCGGCAATGTTGAGGCTCAAGGAAAAAGAAGGGATGAATGCCCGGATCGTGGCCTGGCACCTCCTCGAGGATGTATTGGGCTGGGTCGCCATCCTCATCACCGGGATCGTGCTGCTGTTCTGGCCGATCAAGAGGCTCGACGCGATCCTCTCCATCTTCATCACCGTCTATGTCCTCTACAATGTCCTCAAGAACCTCAAGAGCACCATGAGCATCTTCCTCCAGGGGATCCCTGGCAATGTCGACCTTCCGGGGATCGAGCTGGAGATCAGCAGGATACAGGGAGTCGAGAGTCTCCATCACACCCATGTCTGGACCCTCGACGGCTACCATCATATCCTTACCACGCATGTGGTTCTTAAAGGGAAATACGCCATGGAAGACATCGCCTGCCTCAAGGATGAGATCAGGAGGATCATAGAGAAGCATGACATCGCCCACTCCACCGTGGAGCTCGAGTTCGAGGGCGAATCGTGCCGGATTACGGGCAGCAACTGCAGGCACAATGGAGAGAACGGGGACTGCATCTAGGCCTTTTCATCAGCGAAGCTGAAGGCAGGAGTTCATCCATGCACGATGAGCGGGAGAAGGCAGATATTTACCGATCCGGTAAATACATTACTGAATAGAATCATGGAAAGGAGCCGTGTGTGATTCGGAGAATCAGTTGCCGGATCAATTCAGGTGTTACGGGAAGAGAGGATCATCATGGAATATAAGCATACCCAGAAGGGATATATGCTGGGTGGAAGCCTGATCGGGATGGCAGCCATCCTTGCGGGGATATCCGCGCACATCGGCTGGAAACCGGCAAGCATCGTTGTGGAAATCGTCCTTTTGGGCACGGCCGTGCTCTTTTATTCCCTGACTGTCTCGGTCACGGGAGGCGAGCTCGTGATACGCTTCGGCCCCGGTCTCATCAGGAAACGGATTCCTCTCTCGCGGATCAGGGATGCCCGGATCGTCAGAAACCCGTGGTACTACGGGTGGGGGATTCACCTCACTCCCCATGGATGGCTCTACAATGTATCCGGCCTGGCTGCCGTGGAGGTCGACTATATATCGGGAGGGCGTTTCAGGATAGGGACCGACGACCCGAAGGGGCTCCTGCAGGCCATCAAGGAGCGGAGCACGGCGTGAATGAATGTGAATGAATCTTTGAAAAGGATAAGGACAATGAAATCGTTCAGGAGAGAGCTCTGGTTCAATACGAAGAACCGCATTGAATTCATCAACATTACCCCGCAGGTAGAAGAGTGCCTCCGGGAGAGCGGTGTCAGGGAAGGTCTCGTTCTGGTGAATGCCATGCACATCACGGCAAGCGTATTCATCAACGATGACGAATCCGGTCTTCACCACGACTTTAAGCTGTGGCTGGAAAAGCTCGCCCCGCACGATCCCGTATCCCAGTACCGCCACAACGTGGGCGAAGACAATGCCGACGGCCACATGAAGCGGCAAGTCATGGGCAGAGAGGTGGTGGTGGCGGTTACGGAGGGAAAGCTCGACTTCGGCCCCTGGGAGCAGATCTTCTATGGAGAGTTCGACGGCAGGAGGCGGAAGCGCGTTCTCGTGAAGATCATCGGGGAGTAGCCCGCCGGCGCCCGGGGGCGGGAGGGCTATTTCTTTTTCTTGAGCCTGCTCATCATGTCCTCGACTTCTTTGTATCCGTCCTCATAATGTTTTTCCTCGTCCGGATTGAGCTGCCTGAGGAGTTTGAGGAACTCGCCGGCATGCTCCAGCTCCTCGTTGGACACGTCGAGGAGGACGGTGATGGCAAGCTTGTCGTCGATGGATTCGGCCAGTTGCGTATATATCTGCACTGCCTCGTATTCGGCGGCGATGCTGAAGCGTATCGCGCGGATGAGCTCGTCCCTTGTCAGCTTGCGGTCGCTCTTTTTCACGGAAAATACCGATGAGAACTCGGGCATGGTATCCCTCCTTCCTGTTCATTCCTGCAATGTTCGAACAAGTCCATGGCAGTATAATAGGGACCTCTGCGGATGAGGACCAGCATCACCTCACCCTTTCCCTGAGTTTTCCCCTCATGCGCCACAGAAGCTGGGCATTGACCGCCACGATGATCGTCGAGGCGGTCATGGCGATTGCTCCGGCAGCAGGAGGAAGCACGAACCCCCATGGATAGAGAACTCCTGCTGCGAGAGGGATGGCGACGATGTTGTAGGCCGTCGCCCAGAAGAGGTTCTGGACCATCTTCCGGTAGGTAGACCTGCTGAGCTTGAGGACCTCGAAGACATCTCTCGGATCTGACCTCACCAGCACGATATCGGCGGATTCGATGGCCACGTCCGTGCCTGCACCGATCGCAATCCCCAGGTCGGATGCCGCCAGGGCGGGTGCGTCGTTCACCCCGTCGCCGACCATGGCGACGCGGAAGCCCTTTCCTTCGAGATCCTTGATTTTCTTTGCCTTCTGGTCCGGCAGGACCTCGGCAAAGTAAGCGTCGAGGCCGAGATCGTCGGCCACCGTCTCGGCGACGAACCGCGAGTCTCCAGTGAGCATCATGACCTCGATCCCCATCGACTTGAGATCGTGGATCGCCTCCCTCGATTCCGGCCTCACCGTGTCGGCGAGCTGTATGACCCCGATGACCTCTCCCTCTTCGATCACGTATACCGTCGTTCTGCCTGCCTCGGAGGCAGCCTCCATGAGAGGCCTGTCAGCAATTATCCCCTTTTCCCTCAGGTAGCCGGGACTCACGACCATGATGTTCCGGCCGTCGATGGTCGCCTGGGCTCCCCTTCCCGGAATGATCGTGAAATCTTTGGGGGATGTGAGAGAGAGCCCTCCGGCCTGAGCCTTCTCGACGATGGCCCGGGCGATCGGGTGCTCGGATCTGCTTTCAAGGGCTGCTGCCAGGGAGAGAACACTGTCCGGCTTCCATCCCTCATCCGTGATCACGTTCACGACGGAAAATGTTCCGAGGGTAAGGGTTCCGGTTTTGTCGAATACCGCGGCATCGATATCGCGTGCCCTCTCAAAGGCAGAGCGGTCATTGATGAGGAGCCCGTTTCTTGCAGCCAGGGTCGTCGAGATTGCAACCACGAGTGGTACGGCCAGCCCGAGCGCATGGGGGCAGGTGATGACCATGACGGTCACCATCCGGGCGAGGGCGAAGACGAAATCCTTGTCGAGGACCAGCCAGGTGATCAGGGTAACGCTGCCCACGCTCAGGCTGATGATGGTGAGCCAGAACGCCGCCCTGTCGGAAAGAACCTGCGCCCTCGATCTGCTTTCCTGTGCGCGCCTCACCATGTCGATCACCTGGGAGAGGTAGGTATCCTTTCCGGTCTTCGTGACATCGATCGTCACGGCGGACTCCCCGTTGATCACCCCGCCGATGACGCTGTCTCCCTCGCCTTTTTCGACAGGCCTGCTCTCTCCGGTGATCATGCTTTCATCCATCGTGGTTCTCCCCTCGGTGATCCGGCCGTCGATGGGGACCTTTTCTCCGGGTTTCACGAGAACAGGGTCTCCCTTTTTGAGACTGTCCACCGGGACCTCCTCGATGCTTCCGTCCTTTCGGATGAGGTTCGCCCGGGAAGGCATGAGCTTGACCAGCTCTTCCAGCGCCCCGGATGCTCCTGATATCGAGCGCATCTCGATCCAGTGGCCCAAGAGCATGACATCGATCAGGGTGGCGAGCTCCCAGAAGAACACCATGCCCGGAAGCCCGAAGACCACGGCAGCGCTGTATGCGTATGCCACGCTCAAGGCGAGGCTGATTAAGGTCATCATGCCCGGCTGGCGTTGTTGAAGCTCACCTCTCAAGCCCTTCAGGAAGGGAAGCCCGCCATGGAAGAAGATGATCGAGGAGAAGAAGAGCAGGACGAAAGGGTCGATCCGTGGACCGATCAGCGGTCCCCATCCGAAGAAATCCCTGATCGTGGGGGAAAGGAGAAGAACCGGGAAAGTGAGGATGAGGGATACGAAGAACCTCTTCCGCAAGTCTTCGATCATGCGGCCGTGATGGTCATGCGGATGCGCAGGCTGTCTCTCATGAGGCATATGGCGGCCGGGTTGTCCGGAATCGTGCTCCATGGATGAAGGGCTCCCCCTTTATCGATTCTGGTCTCGCCCGAGATTACGGCGTATTTGCTCCCCCTTTCCTGATGTCCTCGCTCAGCCCTGCCTTGAGCTTGTCCATGGCCCTGCCGAAGGCGGTCCAGTCTCCCTTTTGGAGCGATCTCTCGGCCTCCCGTATCTGTTCGAGCAGCTCCTTTTCACGTTCCGGCTTGATTGCCTGTCCGGGCAGGGCCTGCTGCACTTCCGGGACTCGTGGAGGCTGCGTGCCGAAAATCGCATTGACGGCCTCCCCGACCGTGGGCTGCATGACCACCTTTCCGCCATAGGCCATGATGACCCGTTTCAGCTGGGGGATGTTGGTGCCTTCCGATATGAGGTAGACCGGCTCGACATAAATGAAGGATCGGTCGAGCGGAATCACGAGCAGGTTCCCCCTGATCACCTTCGATCCCCGCTGGTCCCAGAGGGAAAGCTGCTGGGAGATCACGGTGTCCTGGTTGATCATGGCCTCGATCTGTGCCGGACCGTAGAAGATGCGGTCTTTGGGGAGCTTGAACACGAGGACTTCCCCGTATCTCTGGGCGTCTGACCTGCTGGCGACCCAGGCGATCATGTTGTTCCGGTTCTGGGGCGTGATGGGCATCATCATGATGTACTGGAGCTCCTTCTCCCCGGGCAGCCGTATAAGAACGTAGTACGGCTGCATCCTGTTCCGGGTTTCTCCGTAGCTCTCCTGCGGCAGAGACCAGAGGTCCTCCTTGTTGTAGAAGACCTGGGGAACGGTCATGTGGTAAGTGCGATACTTGTCGATCTGGATGGCGAAGAGGTCTTCGGGATAGCGGATGTGCGCCCTGATTCCCGGAGGCATCTCGCTGCTCTTCCTGAACACCCCCGGGAATGCCTTCCGGTATACCCTGATGACGGGGTCCTGCTCGTCGAAGACATAGAAATGCAGGGACCCGTTATAGGCATCCATGACCGCCTTGACGGAATTCCGGATGTAGTTTCTCTTCCCTTGATACGGCTCGGAATAGGGGTAGTACTCCGAGGTCGTGTATGCATCCTGTATCCAGAAGAGTCTGCCTTCGCTCAGCACGAGATAGGGATCCTTGTCGAGGGAGAGAAAGGGCACCGCGGAATGCATCCTCTCGGCAATGTCTCTCCGGATCTGGATCCGGCTCGTCGGCTTGAGGTAGCCGGAAATGAGGATGTTGATATCCCGCTCGTTCCAGGAAAAAAGGAGCCTTTTCCAGAAGGAGCTCAAAGGGATGCCGCCGGTCCCCCGGTATGAGGTGTAGACGTTGCTGTCTCCCTTGGGGTAGTCGAGCTCCCTGATTCCCGTATCCACGATGCGGTAGCCCCGGGCTCTCTCCGCATAGTAGAGGGCCGGCTGAGCCACCTGGAAAAACGGCGAGACAGGCGGAATGTCTTCGATCACATACCGGGGAAGGCCTTCACCGACCGATTCGGTTACGAAGCTCATGACGAGGCCATATCCGTGGGTGAACTGGAGGGTGCTGTTCACCCAGGTCCGGGCCTTTTCCGGAAGCTCTTCGGAGAGCTCCCGGGCCGAGAGCATGACTTGCCGGTATCCTTCTCCCGGAACATGGTACCTGTCCACGTCCACTTCATAGAACTGATAGTACAGGCGAATCTCCTGGGTCTGCCTGTAGGTCTGCAGGATAGGACGCCAGTCCCAGAGCCGGATGTTCCGGATGGTGTCATCGTTGTCCTCGATTGCGGCCGGAGTGATATCGTCCACTGCGGAATAGGCCTGCTCGCGTATCCGGTCGAGAAGGTATGCCTTCCTCGTCAGGGAGATGTTGTTCTCGATAAACGGTCTTTCGAGGTCGAACTCCTTGGGCTGTACGATGAACTTTTCCAGGAACGAGGGAACGACCCCGAGAGATACCACCGAGATCAGGATGAAGGCGCCGACCGGGATAACGAGGAGGAGGCCGTTTCTCAGGAAGATATTGAGCACGATGGCTGCCGCGAGGGCAAGGCTCGCAAAAAACATGATCCACAAGCCGGCAAGAACGGCGTGATACTCGACATACCCTATTCCGTAGACGACCCTGTGCGGAGAGAAGAGGAGCTCGTACCTGTCGAGCAGGTAGCCCGCGGCGAAAGAAACGAAGAAAAGACCCCCGAGAAGGGAGATGTGGGCGAGAACCGGCCGGGTTATGTGAAGCATGGCCCTTCTTCCCAGAGGGATCCTCTCGAAGAAGAAATAGATCAGGGCGACCGCGATCAGGGTAATGAGGGCCAGGGTCGTGAGACTGTTCTGGATAAGCTCGAAGAAGGGGAGGACGAAGAGGAAAAACCCGAGATCGAGCCCGAAGATCGGGTCTGTCTGTCCGAAAGGCTCCCTCCATATGAACTGGAGAAGGATATTCCACTGGCTCATGATCAGCAGAGAGAAGAGCCCGGAGAAGATCAGAATCGCTATGACGGCACCGAGGCGTGCCTTCGAGATATTGATCAGGTGGCGATCGGGACTCATCAGATACTGATTGTCATAAGCGCATGCCCTGACAGCGGCTTCGAAGTTGAGCATCGAAAACAGGAAGATGATGATGAAAGGAAGACCGAAGGCCGCAAGCTGAAGGAAGAGGGTCCGCGAGAATATCACACGGAACCCGAGCTCTTCCATCCACAGCCAGTCCACGAGTATCCGTGCTATGAACGAGAAGACAAGGGGAGAGGCAACGAGGATGAGGGCTATGATCCCCGCAATGAGAGTTCTGTTCCTGTATCCCGCCATCATTTCTTACAGCGCTCCCCAGGCATTCCGGAATAATCCCGATTGAGCCGATGGTGAAGGTCTACCGCAAGAGATGCTACAAAAAGAATGCCATCGAAACGCCTTGGGGCTCGACGCATATGACGAGCTCGAACCAACTCCCGAACCAAGGAGGAGACCACCACGGGGCCTGTCGTACCCGCAGTGCTGTTGGGCCGCCATGACTGCAGCAGAGACCGCATGGCGAAGGTTCTCCTTGTGCCCGAAGGCCGTTGACGGATGATGTCCCTTTGCATGGGAATGTGTCCAGTTTTTCTGGACAGCCTGCCGGTTATCGGCTCTCTTCTTTCCGTATCCATCCCTGCCGACCAGTCGGACCTTCCTTGCAGGATATTGGCATGGTCATTGTATCTCTGATTGAAGCGAAGAGCCCCTCGATCTCCGAAGATCACGTAAAGGAACCGCCGAAAGACAGAGAAGAGGAGTCCGGAAAGGAGATCTGCGCAAAGGGAGAGAAAAGCATGTTCGGAAGAAAGATAAGGATCTTCAAACTCTTTGGATTTTCCGTCTTCATCGACCTCAGCTGGATAATCATCGCTGTCCTCGTTACCTGGTCGCTGGCCCAGGGCTATTTCCCTTACTTCAATCCGGGCCTTTCTGCCGGGGCGTATTGGGTCATGGGAGTGGTGGGTGCCCTCGGACTTTTCCTGTCCGTCATTTTCCACGAGATGAGCCATTCGCTGGTGGCGAGGAGGTTCGGGCTTCCCATGAGGGGAATAACCCTCTTCATCTTCGGAGGCGTCTCGGAGATGACGGAAGAGCCGCGGAACCCGAAGACCGAATTTTCCATGGCCATAGCCGGTCCTGTCTCGAGCATCGTGATCGGGTTCCTTTTCTACGGCCTCTACCGGGCAGGCCTGCAGCTCGCCTGGTCAGAACAGGTCTGGGCAGTTCTCTCATACCTGGCATTCATCAACTTTGCCCTTGCCGTATTCAATCTCATCCCTGCATACCCTCTCGATGGCGGCAGGGTCCTGAGATCGGGCCTGTGGTCGTGGAAGGGAAATTTGAGATGGGCGACACGGACGGCATCCCGGATCGGATCGGGCTTCGGGATGGCCCTCATCATTCTCGGAGTCTTGAGCATCCTGACGGGAAATTTCATCGGAGGCCTGTGGTGGTTCCTCATCGGCTTGTTTCTCCGGAACGCCTCCAGCATGTCCTATACCCAGCTTCTCCTCGAGAGGGCTCTCAAGGGAGAGCCTATCCGCGATATCATGAACACCCATCCGGTATCCATTCCTTCCGGGACATCGATCGACGACCTGGTTCACAATTACTTCTACCGGTATCACTACAAGATGTTCCCGGTTCAGACCGAATCGGGAAAGCTCGAGGGGTGCATTACCCTCGACAAGATAAAGTCGGTGCCCAAGGATCAATGGAAGGATACGACCGTGGAAGATGTGGCTTCGGGGTGTGCTCCGAATAATACCGTGGATGCCTCGACCGATGCCCTGAACGTGATGGCCAAGATGAACCGTGAAGGGGTGAGCAAGCTCCTCGTTACGGAGGACGGGGCTCTCGAAGGCATCGTCACCTTGAAGGATCTGTTCGATTTCTTTTCCATAAAGGCCGACCTTGAAGGAGGAGAGGAAGGAGTTCCCAGAAGGCGGTAGGAAAGATCCGGCGCATAACCTCCATCCGAACCCGGGTGGCAGGGTCCTGCACCCGGTGACCGTTGCCTGTCGGGATGCGTATTCCCGTACAATGGGAAAAATCCTGTCTTGCAGGACAGCAGCGGCTGTGCGAGCGGCAGGGGATTGACATAACTCAATGAAATGGTAAAGAAAATATTTTCACCCCTCTTGGCATGCTCTTTGTAATAAAGACAAAATCTCCGATTCGAATGTGAACTGCGGGCTCTCCCTGGGAGTGGCAGACCCGAGGAGAGGGCGTTCATGCACCCTGCTCATTCACATCCTCGATGAAGAGGCCGGTGAACGATACTCTTGCGATGCTGCTCACTCTCTCATATGGAGGTTCCCAGTGACAAGAGTCGCGGTGAACGGGATGGGAAGGATAGGCAGGGCTCTCTTCAAGGTTCTCCTTGAGACCCCTGAGCTTGAGATCGCGGCGATTAATGATCTCATGCCTCCGGACAATCTCGCCTATCTACTGAAATATGATTCCGTCTATGGACGGTATGACAAGATCGTTGAAAGTGCGGAGAGTGCCATCGTGGTAAATGAAAAGACATACCGGTACTACCAGGAGAAGGATCCCCGGGACCTTCCCTGGAAAGACCTTCAGGTCGATCTGGTATTCGAGTGCTCCGGGGTGTTCACGAAGCGAGAGGACCTCGAAAAGCACCTCCAGGCAGGCGCATCCCGGGTGATCCTCTCCACCAGGGCAAAGAGCGAGGATATCGAAACAGTAGTCTTTGGCGTCAACCGGCCCAAGAAGGAAAGCAGGATCATCTCCTGTGCGAGCTGCACGACGAACTGCATAACCCCCCTGCTGGAGATTATGGGAAGAAGGATCGGCGTCCACAAGGCGATTCTGACCACGGTCCATGCCTATACCTCTTCTCAGAACCTCGTAGACGGCCCCGAGAAGAAATGGAAAAGGGGCAGGGCAGCGGCCATAAATCTGGTACCTACGACAACCGGTGCGGCAAAGGCGACGACAAAGGCTTTGCCCGAGTTCGCCGGAAAGTTCGACGGGATAGCGGTACGCTCCCCGGTTCCCGTGGGGTCGATATCGGATGTCGTTTTCCTCGCGAAGAGAAAGACGGACGAGAAGGAAGTAAACTCCGTCTTCCGCGAAGAGGCAGGGACCGAGCGATACAAAGCCGTACTCAGCGTGGTGGAGGATCAGCTCGTATCGTCCGACATCATCCAGGACTCTCATGCCTCCATCGTGGATGCAAACATGACCCAGGTGGTCGACGGCGATCTGGTGAAGGTGATGTCCTGGTACGACAACGAATGGGGATATGTGAACCAGATGGTGCGAACGGCAGTCCAGATGGTGATGTAACAGGGAAGACCTGATGATCAGGGAGAATGAGAAGTAGCAGGAATAGCCCGTGAAGAGAAGGGAGGAAAGGTGAACGAACTGAAGATCTTTGAGAAACTCTCTCATGGGCAAAGGCGTAAAACAAAAAGAGAATGGACCACGTATGCTCCTCTTAGCGGGGGTTGGAGAACCTACCTCAGCCCCGTTCTCCAGCCCCCATTTTTTTCCTACAAAAAGGGGTAAGGGAAGAAAACCCGTAAGAGGAGATGCTCGATATATGATATGCACCGAGCGAATGAGAATTCGCCCGGTGCTATGATATAGCTCTTCGTGGAACAATCCGGAGTCATGCCTTATCGTGAGCCCCTCTTCTGCAAAGAGATCGGCTCCTTTCGGCTCATGGAGAACAGCGGCTATCTCCGATTGAATCGCCTTTTCAATTCATCTACAGGCAGGCAGTTGATAACATCGCCTGTCTCGAGCCATCCCCTCCTGGCCTGGTTGATGCCGAGATACATGTAGTTCAGGTCGGATACGCTGTGGGCGTCGGTCGATATGGCTATTCCGATCCCCATCTCCTTTGCCGCCTTGCAGTTGATGTCATTGAGGTCGAGCCGGTCGGGGTGTGCGTTGAGCTCGAGAAAACACCCCTTTTCCCGTGCCGCCTCCATGACCCGCTCCATATCTATCTCATAGGGTTTTCGTTCATTGATCAGTCTGCCCGTGGGGTGAGCGAGAATGGTGAAATAGGGATTATCCATAGCCCGAATCACCCGCTCTGTCTGTTTTTCCTCGGGCAGCCTCTGATGGTAATGGATGGAGCAGACCGTGAAATCGAGCTTTTTGAGGATGTCGTCGGGATAATCGAGAGATCCATCGAGGAGGATATCGACCTCGGCCGATTTGAGGACGGTTATTTCCGGGAACCGTTCGTTGACCCTGTCGATCTCATCCATCTGCCTCAAGAGGGCCTTTTTGTCCATTCCGTGTGCTATCGTGACCTCGGGCGAATGGTTGGTGATGGCGATGTACTCATATCCGATATCGACTGCGGCGCGCACCATCTCTTCGAGGGTGTTGCGGCCGTCGGTTGCCTTGGTGTGGGTATGGAGGTCTCCCCGGATATGCCGGAGGGTGATGAGATGGGGAAGGGCGTGCCTGCGCGCCGCTTCGATCTCGCCCCTGTCCTCTCGGAGCTCGGGTTCGATGTACGGCAGACCCACCGAATGGAAAACCTCATCCTCGGTAAGGCCTGCAATTCGATCGTCTCCGTGGAAAACACCGTACTCGTTTATCTTGAGACCTTTTTCCTGCCCGAGCTTGCGTATGGCGATGCTGTGCAGCCTGGAGCCGGTGAAGTAGTGGAGGGCAGCCCCATAGCTGACCTCGGGAACCGCCCGCAAGTCCATCTGGAGGCCGGAGCGCAGGATCACGGTCGATCTGGTAGTCCCTTTCGATACGATCGTTCTCACATCCTCGAAGCGGGTAAAGTAATCCATCACCTTTTCCTGATCCACGCAGATTACGAGGACATCGAGATCACCGACCGTCTCCTTCTTGCGGCGATAGCTTCCGGCAACAACTGCCTGGCGAACATCCCTCGAACCTTTCAGATAAGAAAGGATCGATCGGGCGATCTCATCGGCAACAATGAATTTGATCCTTTTCTCCTCGGTGGCCTTGGAGGCGATTTCCTCGAGGATCTTCTTTTCAGTCTTCCTGCCGAACCCTTTCAGCCTCTGAATTTCCCCGCGTTCAGCAGCTTGCTTCAACTCATCCACCGTGCTTATGCCGAGTTCTTCATGCAGAATGTGGATCCTCTTCGGCCCGAGACCCCCGATTCCCATGAGGGTGCTCAAATCTTCGGGGAGCTTCTCTTCCAGTTCCTCGAGCTGGTGGAGCTTCCCTGTCCGGGCGATTTCGCTGATCTTGGCGGCCAGGTCCTTGCCGATCCCCGGCAGCTCCGTGAGATCATCTCCCTCTTCGATCATGTCGGATATGCTCCTCGCCTCGGACTCTACGGTAAAGGCTGCATTGCGGTAAGCCCTTACGCGGAACGGGTTCGCTCCCTCGATCTCCAGCAGGTCGGCCATCTTTTCGAGCACACCTGCAATCTCCTGATTATGAACGGGCATGGTTTATCCTCCGATCTTTTCAGTCATACGTCAACTCGTGATCCTGTATTGTGAGCGCGTCTTGCTCATCGGTCTCCCGCCGTACCCCTGAGGCAGTAGATCGTCTCAAACGAAGAAAAGAGGTCGATGTAATCTTCCAGACTCCTCGTAAGCAGAAAGTTGTTCTTGACCTTGGTCCGTGCATGTTCTCCTATACGCCTCCGCAAGGGCTCATCCCTGATCAGCTGGACAATCCGTTCGGCGCACTCCCGAATCGAAGAGACCAGGGATCCGTCAATCCCGTCCCCTATCTGATAGCGTATTCCTCCCACATTACCCCCCACGACCGCAGCCCCTTTCCACATGGCTTCTGTCACGGTGAGCCCGAACCCTTCCCGAAGGGATTTCTGAACCACGACTGCAGCCCGTCTCTGGAGAGCATTCACCAGAGAGGTATCCTGCCTGCTGATGACGATGATGCGATCTTCCTGCTCGTTCAGAATGGAATTGTACACCTGCTCCCCTTCAGGGTCGTCCGTGGCAATGTTCCCGAGAAGAACCAGGGTGCACTCGGCATCCTTCCTGGCGATTCTGAATGCCTCGATGACCCCCATCGGGTCCTTCCATTTGTCGAAGCGGGATATTTGTGTGATGATGGGAAGGTCTGTAGGGATACGGTAATAATCGAGCCTCTCCTGGATATCGCTCTCGCTCATCTCCCGGTTCTTGATGGAGAAGGGATCGATGGCGGGTTTGAAGAAGAGCTGGGGTATTGAAAGGTTCTGGCGGTATTCCTTCAGGGTGAAGATAGCGGTGTCATACTGCTCGATAAACAGGAGGAGATAGTTCCACAGTGCCCGGTTCGGCTCGGTGAGATCGACATGGCATCTCCAGACCCACGGGCCGCGCTTCTTGTAGTGTTCTACCATGGGCAGGGGCTGAGGATCATGGATTATGACGAAATTATGGTTGTCAAGGTGATTGCGTACTGCATTCTCAAAGATGATCTGCTCATAGATGCGGTATTTCCGCTCGGTCAGGTTGATGCTTCCTCCCTGCAGTGCATTATGCATTTTTTTGGTGATGCTGAAAAAATCCGGGGCACCTTCGATCACCCGCCACCCTGTTCTTATGCCGGCGCTGTTCATGAGAAGGGTCAGGGGTGAGAGCAATTCAGCGACGCCTCCCCCGTAATAGGTCGAATTGATGTGTGCGACGTGCAGGTCCTTCAGTTTCCGGGCCTTATCCATGATCCTGTCCACAGCCTCTGCACCGATGTACTGTTCGTAATCCTCAACGGTATTCAGCTTAAGCTCCATTGACATGGCGTTTCCTTTTTAGGAGTGATCGTTATCCGCTTGCAGGAATGAGGCGTCCTCTTCCGGAAGGTCGGTGTTGATGCTCATTCCCGAGCCGATCTCGAACCCCGCCCTTGTCGTCAGCCGCGGTCTGACCCTGATGAACCAATGCTCATCTCCATTTCCATGAGCTCTGTATAGCGCCTGTGGTAGCATTCTATGACGACCTCGGCTTCTTGTGAGGTCATCGTGGGGAAATGACGGTTGTGCAGAGGATTTTCGATGATGACCTCGTGATGGCCGTATCCGTCCATGGCCGTATAGATGCCCCGCTTCGTCCTCTTCAGGTCTCCCCCGGGGGTGAGGACAGGATACTTGTTCGCTGCGATCCGTGCCTGCCACGGGAGATCGGGCCCTTTGATTTCGAGGATGACACGGGGGAGCATCTCTTCGTTTCCCGGACAAAACGGGCAGCTCACGTCGTATGCCGGCTGCTCTTCAGGTGCGTGACGGGTTTCGACAATCTCCCGGGGCCTTTTCCTCCTCGAAAGGGCATAGATCACCCACTGTCCGGTGACCAGGTTCTGTCTCATTTCGTTTGCGTGCGAGGGGATATCGTTCATACTGGCGCTTCCCGGGGCAGGCAGGGCATTCCCGGCCCAATCCTTTCAAAATGCACGGCTGCCATATATCGTTGCCTTACGGCAGTATCTCCAGGAGCCGTGCAGAGAACTCAAGGTGGTTGCCTGCCATGGGATGGTTGGTGTCGATGAAGACCGTCGAAGCAGAAACCTTGCGGACGATACCCCTGAGAACCTCTCCATCGGAACGGGTGAACTCCAGCCAAGTCCCGATATTGGCGGTATTGCCGTGAGGGATCTCGTTTTTCTCGACCTCCCTGACCATGTCTTCCCGGTATTCGCCGAATACCATCCCGGGCGGAACACGGTCTGTTTTCCTCTCTCCGGGGGATAGACCGATGACGGCATCCTCAATGGCAGGAAGAACATCGCCCTTCCCGATAGTGAACTGCAGAGGTGCACTCAGGATGGTTCCATTTTCCATGAGTCCGGAGAAATCCACCACCACGGTATCCCCTTTTCGTGCCTTTCTCATGAGTTCCTCCTTTATCTGTCTTCCTCCTGCATGCAATGAGCCGGCTAAATACATTGCCGATTCATGAATACCTCCAGGGACTTGCGCGGGTGAAGGACCCTTACGGTACGAGGTTCATGGGCGATCCCCTGACGAAGGCCTCGATGTTTTCCACCGTTGTGTTCAGGATATCCAGAAGTGCCTCCTGGGTATAGAACGCGCTGTGGGGGGTGATATAGACGTTGCGCATGCGGAGCAGGACCTGATCCGCCAGCAGCGCTTCGAGATTGTGCCTTCTCTGGAAGATCGACCGCAGGAGTTCTGCTTCCTCACGGATCACGGGCTCCTCGGGAAGGACATCGAGCCCGGCTGCCGAAACGCGTCCCCCTGCAAGGGCCGAGAGGAGGGCCTCTACGTTCACGAGAGATCCTCGGGAGGTGTTGATGATGATGGCCCCTTGCTTCATGATCTCGAACTGGTCAAAGGAGATGAGGTTCCTGGTTTTCTCGCTGGCAGGAACGTGCAGGGTGATGATGTCCGACCGCCTGAGGAGCTCGCTCATATCGAGGTAGGTAAAGCCCATGCCCCTGGCAATGTCGTCACGCCGTTTCACATCGAAGGCCACGACCTCCATATCGAAGCCTCTGGCTATGCGAATGACGCACAGGCCGATATTGCCGGTCCCGATCACACCGAGTACCTTACCGTGGAGGTCGAACCCCTTGAGGCCCTCGAGGGAGAAATTGCCCGAACGCGTCCGGTCGATTGCCTCGGTGAGGCGGCGTGATATGGTGAGGATGAGCCCGAACACGTGCTCGGCAACAGTGCACGAGCCGTAGGACGGAACGTTCGAGATTTTGATGTCATGATCCCTGCAGTACCCCAGCGCGATGTGATCGAACCCGGTCGATCTGGTGGCGATGAGTTCGAGTGAAGGCAGTAACCTGAGAACATCCTCTCCCAGGGAGGAATATATGAAGGTGGAGATGATCTGCACGTCTGCGAACCCCGCTGCATTCGATATGCTCAAAGGTTCTTTCCGGAAGAGGATCTCGTTTTCGCGATCGAGTCTTGAAAAGAGGTCCTGCTCCCAGGGCTCTGCTTCGAAAATGGCTATCTTCATTTCTTATCCCTGTGCGCCTCTGCACAAAAGGCAGATTCATCCACCGGCTCGTATCTTCTTGTACAATTCTTCCGTATCCCCCTTCCGACACAGCTCGCTTCCAGGGGACATGACTGCCGAGGTCCCGGCCGCCACACCATATTTCACGGCCTCTTCGATCCCGCACCCCCTGCTTAAGCTCAAGGCAATGCCTGCAACCATGCTGTCGCCCGCCCCGACCTTGCTCACGACGCTGACGCTCGGTGCACGCACATACATGCTCCTGTCCTTTCTCACGAGGAGAGCGCCTGCCGCACCCAGGGAGACGACAATATTCTCGCACTTCCCCTCGTTCACGATGGCTTTGGCCATTTCCTCGATATCATTCTCTTTTCTGCCATCTCTGCCCCTGAGCATGCAGAGCTCACGTCTGTTGGGCTTGATCATAAAGATGGACAGCTGAACGGCATGCCTCAAGGCCTCGCCTGATGTGTCGACAATAAGCTTCGCGTTTAAACGCGATGCCTTCTTTGCCAGGAGGGCATAGAAGTGGGCAGGAACCCCGGGAGGGAGGCTGCCGCTTCCGATGATGTATTCGGGTTGGGAACCGAGGGTGTCCAGCAATCCGAGCAGGGATTGCCATTCATCTTCCTGCATGGTGGGCCCGGGCATTCCGAAGCGGAACTGGTTTCCGCTCGTTTCCTCGAGCACGATGAAATCTTCCCGTGTTTCACCGAGGATATCCGTCTTCCGGCAGCTCACCCCTTCCTGACCAAGCAGTGTGGTGAGCAGGTCGCCGAATATCTTGCCTGAGGGGAAGAGGGCGAGGGAGTCCCCGCCCAGGTTTTTGATCGCTCGCGAGACGTTGATTCCTCCCCCGCCCGGCTCATGCCTGGGAGAAGAGCACCGCAGCTTTTGTTCGGCAACGACCTGAGGTATGCGGCAGCTCGTATCGATGCTCGGGTTCATCGTGAGCGTGACGATCCCACCCATATGCGGTTCTCCTGTAGACCTTGTTTCAGCGATTTCATCGGTTCCTTCCTTTAAGGACATTGAAGCCGGATATGATGTCGAGCAGCTCCTCGGTGATGGCCACCTGCCGCACCTGATGATATTGACCCTTGAGCTCGACGATCCTGTCCCTGATATTTTTTTCCGCACCCTGCATGGCGGCAAGCCTGCTGGCGTTTTCGCTTGCAAGCGATTCGGCAAAGGCCTGGAAGAGGTTCGAGATGAGGTAGTGCTTCACCAGGTGCGAGAACAGGGTATCTGCATCCATCCGGAAGACGGGCAGCTCCCTGGTGGGCCACGGCCGGCCCCGGAGCTCCCGCAGCCATTCCTGATCGAGGGGGAGCAGACGTACCGTGACAGGCTCGTAGGCGGCGCCCGAGAGGTGATGGTTGTACTCGAGAATGACCCGGGAGATCTTCGATTCGGTGCTCCATCGGTCAATGATGCCGATGAGGTCCTGCACGGCAAACGGTATGCCGGCAGGCGAGCTCGGCACCATGAGATTTTCCTCCACAGGAAGCCCGATGCCGATGAGACGGTCGTAGACCCTCTGCCCGATGGATACGACCAGGCTGTCCTCACCGCCGATCTCGAGCCGGGCCATGGTACGAACCGTGTGCTCCGCGATCCTGTCATTGAACTGGCCGCACATACCCTGGTCCGATCCGAAGACAATAATGCCGGTGCGGACTCGTGAAGGCTCTCTCAATGGAGCTCTTCCGAGCGGATAGGCCTGAAGCAGACCCCGGAAGGCAAGCAGGATGCCCCAGCTGTACCCTGACAGAGATTCCTGGGCCTGCTCGTATTCCCGGATGTTCGCTGCAGCTAAGGCTTTCATCATTCTCACGACGGAGAGAAGGTCTTCCGCCGTCTCATACCTCTTTCTCGCCGCTTCAAGGTTGGGCATACCGTTCCCCCTGCACCCTGTTCTGAACGATTTCCCTGGCCAAACCGGTCAGGGCATCCCGATCCTCTTTCGAGAGATCCTCGTTCGCTTCTATCCTGCTGCACACCTCGGTGAGCCGGATTTTCACGATCGAGCGGATCTCCCGCTCTATGTCTTCGATCTCATCCAGGGCAATATCGGTAAACGCCCCATTCGTCACGGCCACGAGAATGGCCACCTGCTCGCATGCGCTCATGGGCTCGAACTGGGATTGCTTCAGCACCTCCCGGACGCGCTCGCCCTTTGCAAGGATCTTTTTGGTCTTCTCATCGAGCCTTGTACCGATCCGGGAGAAGGTTTCCAGCTCCTCGAAGAGCGAGTAGGAGAGCCGCAAATCTCCCGCTACGGAGCGGTATGCCTTGAGCTGGGTCTTTCCGCCGACCCGGGATACCGACCGGCCCTCATCCACTGCGGGCAGCTGCCCCCTCTGGAAGAGGTCGGGAGAAAGGTATACCTGACCGTCGGTGATGGAGATGAGGTTCGTGGGGATATAGGCCGAGATGTTCTGGGCCTCTGTCTCGACGATGGGCAGGGCTGTGAGCGATCCGCCCCCGAATTCCTCTTTCAGATGGGTAGATCGCTCCAGGAGGCGTGAGTGGATATAGAATATGTCCCCGGGAAAGGCCTCCCTGCCCGGAGGGCGCCTGAGGAGGAGCGATATCTCCCGGTATATTCTGGCATGATGCGTGAGATCGTCGTACACGACCAGCACATCCTTGCCCCTGGCCATGAAATACTCGCCTATGGAGGTTGCGCTGTACGGGGCAACGAACTGGAGTCCGGGCGGGTCATCACCCGATGCCGTCATCACGATCGTATACTCGAGGGCTCCCCGTGATCCGAGGTCGTCGATGACCTTGGCAACAGAAGCATTTTCCTTGCCGATCGCACAGTAGATGCAGATGACGTTCTGCCCTTTTTGATTCATGATGGTTTGAATGGCAATGGCGGTCTTGCCTGTCTGCCTGTCTCCCACGATCAGCTGACGCTGCCCTCTCCCGATGGGGATGAGGGGATCGATGGCCTTGATCCCGGTCTGGTAGACCTTGTTTTCCGGGGCCTGCCGCTTCAGGGGAACCGTACCG